>OGME01001723.1_pt1 | contig 11990 bp, 9 predicted proteins | sample 1572981 | NCBI WGS metagenome assembly OGME01 (sample SAMEA2581902, study PRJEB24529) | metagenome | biome: Human gut stool | place: China | collected 2011
AGAAGGTCGATACCCTGATCATCGGCGGCGGCATGGCTTACACCTTCGTCAAGGCACAGGGCTACGAGGTCGGCAAGAGCCTGTGCGACGATACCAAGCTGGATTACTGCAAGGAAATGATGGCCAAGGCCAAGGAGAAGGGCGTGAAGCTGCTGCTGCCCGTGGATGCAGCCTGCATCAAGGACTTCCCCGATCCCATCGACGCTCCCGTGGATGTCACTGTGGTGCCCGTCACCGCCATCCCTGCTGACATGGAGGGCTGCGACATCGGCCCCGAGACCATGAAGCTGTTTGCCGATGCTGTCAAGGCATCCAAGACCGTGGTGTGGAACGGCCCCATGGGCGTGTTCGAGAACCCCACCCTGGCAGCCGGCACTCTGGCTGTTGCCAAGGCTATGGCTGAGAGCGATGCTACCACCGTGATCGGCGGCGGCGACAGCGCAGCAGCTGTGCAGCAGATGGGCCTGGGCGACAAGATGACCCACATCTCTACCGGCGGCGGCGCTTCTCTGGAGTATCTGGAGGGCAAGGAGCTGCCTGGTATCGCTGTGATCCAGAACGCATAAGCATCTGAACCAGCATCACTGAGGTGCGGCGGCATATACGCCGCCGCACTTTTTATTTTGGGTAATAAGATCTCTCAGCCTTGCCGACGTTCACCAGCTCCCATCCGGGAGGCAGGAGATGTCGTTTATCCTGCCTCTCCTGCCGGGAGAGGCGGCACCGAAGGCGGCGGAGAGATATTTTGATAAGGAGATCGTTAGAATGGATAAGGCAAAGCGTAAGGCAATCATTGCAGGCAACTGGAAGATGAACAAGACCGCCACTGAGGCAGCCAAGCTGGTGGATGAGCTGATCCCCGCCGTCAAGGATGCTTCCTGTGAGGTCGTTATCTGCACCCCCTACACCGATCTGGTCACCGCTGTGGAAAAGACCAAGGGCACCAACATCCATGTGGGTGCTGAGAATGTCCACTTTGAGAAGTCCGGTGCGTTCACCGGCGAGATCAGCGCCGATATGCTGGTGGATCTGGGTGTGGAGTACGTCATCGTCGGCCACTCCGAGCGCCGCCAGTACTTTGCAGAGACCGACCAGACCGTGAACAAGCGCGCTCTGGCTGCCCTGAATGCGGGCCTGAAGGTCATCATCTGCGTGGGCGAGAGCCTGCAGCAGCGCGAGGAGGGCGTGACCGAGGAGCTGGTGCGGATGCAGACCAAGATCGCCCTGCGCGACGTGACCGCCGAGCAGATGGCAAATGTGGTCATTGCCTACGAGCCCATCTGGGCCATCGGTACCGGCAAGACCGCAACCGCTGACCAGGCCGAGGAGGTCTGCGCTCAGATCCGCAAGGTCATCGGCGAAGTGTACGGCGAGGCTGTGGCCGAGGCTACCACCGTGCAGTACGGCGGCAGCATGAATGCCAAGAACTGCGAGGAGCTGCTGGGCAAGAAGGATGTGGACGGCGGCCTGATCGGCGGCGCATCTCTGAAGGCTCCTGATTTTGCTGTGATCGTCAGTGCCGCTTCCAACGGCTGAGAAAGCCCTCTGACCTGTTTTCCCAGCGCCCGGCTGCGCCGTTTTTCCAGCGCTGTGCCGGGCGCTATTTGTTCTAAATCAAAGGAGATTCAACGTTATGTCCAAGAAACCTGTACTTCTGTGCATCATGGATGGCTTTGGCTGGGTGCCCAACGAGACCTACGGCAATGCCGTGGTCGCCGCAAAGACTCCCCATCTGGATGCCCTGATGGCAAAATATCCCATGACCACCATCGAGGCCTCCGGCATGGCTGTCGGCCTGCCCGATGGTCAGATGGGCAACTCTGAGGTGGGCCACACCAACATGGGCGCTGGCCGCATCGTTTACCAGCAGCTGACCCTCATCACCAAATCCATCCGGGACGGTGAGATGTTCAAGAACCCCGTGCTGGTCAAGAACATGAAGGCTGCCATTGAGGCAGGCAAGGCCATCCACCTGATGGGCCTGGTGGGCACCGGCGGTGTCCACAGCCACGCTGACCACTGGTTCGGCGTGCTGGAAATGGCAAAGCACATGGGCGCAAAGGAAGTCTACCTGCACTGCATCACCGATGGCCGTGATACCGACCCCCACGCCGGCAAGGGCTTCCTGGCTGACCTGCAGGCCAAGCTGGATGAGCTGGGCGTTGGCAAGATCGCCAGCGTTTCCGGCCGTTACTACGCCATGGACCGCGACAATAACTGGGACCGCGAGGAGAAGGCTTACGCCGCATTCGTCTACGGTGAGGGCAACCACGCTGCCAACGCTGCCGAGGCCATTGAGGCATCCTATGCTGCCGATAAGACCGACGAGTTCGTTCTGCCCTGCGTCACCTGCGAGGGCGGCCGCGTGCAGGATGGCGATACCGTCATCTTTATGAACTTCCGTCCCGACCGTGCCCGCCAGATGACCCGCATCTTCTGCGATGATGACTTCAAGGGCTTTGAGCGCCGCGGCGGCCGCAAGCAGGTCAACTATGTCTGCATGGCTGAGTACGATGCCACCATGCCCAACTGCGAGGTCGCCTATCCTCCCGTGGAGCTGAAGAATGTTCTGGGCCAGTACCTGTCCGAGAACGGCAAGACCCAGCTGCGCATTGCCGAGACCGAGAAGTATGCACACGTCACCTTCTTCTTCAACGGCGGTGTGGAGGCTCCCTACGAGGGTGAGGACCGCTGCGTCATCCCCAGCCCGAAGGTTGCCACCTACGACCTGCAGCCCCAGATGAGCGCCCCTGAGGTGGCTGCTGAGTGCGTCAAGCGCATCGAGAGCGGCAAGTATGACGTGGTCATCCTGAACTTTGCCAACTGCGACATGGTCGGCCACACCGGCGTGTTCGATGCCGCTGTCAAGGCCGTTGAGGCTGTGGATACCGCTGTGGATCAGGTGGTCACCGCTGTGCTGAACGCAGGCGGCTGCGCCTTTATCACGGCTGACCACGGCAACGCCGAGAAGATGATGAACCCGGACGGCACTCCCTTCACCGCCCACACCACCAATGTGGTGCCCTTTGTGGCCGTTGGCTGCGGCGATGTGAAGCTGCGCGAGGGCGGCTGCCTGGCAGATATCGCCCCCACCATGCTGCCCTATATCGGCCTGCCTGTCCCCGCTGAGATGACCGGCAAGAGCATCATCGTGGAGTAAGCACTCCGCAAATCGCTTTCCTGAAACGCAAAAAGACCTCCCCGTGCAGGTGCTGCCTGCATGGGGAGGTCTTTTGCTGTATCGCTTAGTAGTGCAGCTGGTCAGCGGTCAGTGCTTCCAGCACCGGCAGCATGGCGGCTGCCTCGGCCTTGGCGGCGGGCAGATCCATATCGCGGTAGTTGCCGCATTCCACCTCGCTGGCACCGGGGATATCCCCCTCAAAGGCGGCCATGAAGCGGAAGGAATCCACAGTCAGCGCCAATGCCTGCGCCGGGGTCAGCCCGCGGGTGAGCAGGTAGAAGCCGGTGCGGCAGCCCATGGGGCCAACGTAGATCACGCCGTCCTTCACCGCGCTGTTGCGGGCGTAGGTGGCAAACAGGTGCTCCAGCGTGTGGGCGGCACCGGTGGTCAGGTAATCGCCCTGGTTGGGCTTCTTCATCCGGATGTCCCAGGTCAGCACATCACCGTCCTGGCGGCTCAGGTACATGCCCCGGTCCAGTTTGGTGTGATCGACACAGAAGCTTGCAATGCGTTCCATGATGTTCTCCTTCAGGATCAGGCCTGCAGGCGCTGGACGCTGCCGTGGACACAATCCACAGCGATATCCAGGCCATCGCGGATGTGGCTGCAGGCACCTGCGGCACCCACGATGGTGGGCTTGAGCAGGGAGTTGCCCACAATGGCAGCGTGGCTGTTCAGGCCGGGCTCCTCAACCACCAGAGCAGCGGCATCACGGACATAGCTCAGCATCTCGTTGGTGGTGGAGGGAACGACCAGCACCATGCCGGGGCGGAACTTTGCCTTGACCTCCTCCAGAGTGCGGCAGACGCAGGCCTTGCCGCTGGCGGAGACCAGATCGGTCTTGCCGCGGCCCACGCCTACACCGGTGGCCAGGCAGTTGCCCACCATGTGGATCTTGATCATGTTGGTGGTGCCGGAAACGCCCACAGGCACGCCTGCGGTCACAACGGTCAGCTCGCCGTTGTGCAGGTAGCCGTTCTTCTCGGCCAGAGCGGTGGACATCTCAATCAGCTCATCGGTGCTGTGGGCGGGGCCCATCAGCAGGGAAGTGATGCCCCAGCTCAGGGAGAGCTGACGCTGCACCTGCTCGTCCATAACGCAGGCAATGATGGGCTGCTTGGGGCGGTACTTGCTCAGCAGGCGGGCAGTGTTGCCGGATTCGGACACGGTGACGATGGCGGCAGCGTTCACGTCCTTGGCGGTCAGGCAGGCAGCATGAGCGGTTGCATCGCTGACGCTGATCTGGATCTCGGCGTGGCGCTGGGGGCGGTAGTGCTCCTCGTTCTCGGTGCGCTCTGCAATGGCGGACATGGTCTTGAGGGCCTCCACGGGGTAGTCACCGGCAGCGGTCTCACCAGACAGCATGATGGCGGAGGTGCCATCGTAGATGGCATTTGCCACGTCGGAGATCTCGGCACGGGTGGGGCGGGGGTTGACCATCATGCTGTCCAGCATCTGGGTGGCGGTGACGATGGGCTTGCCGAAGGAGAAGGAGCGGTCGATGATGTCCTTCTGGATGCCGGGCAGCTCGGTGAAGTCGATCTCAACGCCCAGGTCACCACGGGCCACCATGACGGCATCGGCTGCGGAGAGGATGCTGTCGATGTTGTTCACGCCCTCGCGGTTCTCGATTTTGGCAATGATACGGATGTTGGAATCGTACTCATTCAGCAGGTTGCGGATGTCGTACACATCCTGTGCGGTGCGCACAAAGGAAGCAGCGATGAAGTCAAAGCCGTTCTGCACGCCAAAGATGATGTCCTCACGGTCCTTCTGGCTCAGGTAGGGCATGGACAGATGCACGCCGGGCACATTGACACCCTTTTTGGTCTTGATCTTGCCGCTGTTCAGCACGGTGCAGATGATGTCGGTGTCGGTGACCTGCTCAATGTGCAGCATGATCAGGCCGTCGTCCAGCATGATGGTGCCGCCGGGCTGCACGTCCTGGGGCAGATCTTTGTAAGTGACGGAGCAGATCTCCTTGGTGCCCTCCACCTCGCGGGTGGTCAGGGTAAAGGTCTGGCCGGCTTCCAGCATCTCCACACCGTTCTTGAACTCCTTCAGGCGGATCTCGGGGCCCTTGGTGTCCAGCAGGGCGGCAACGGGCTTGCCCAGCTCCTCACGCAGAGCTTTCAGCTTTGCCAGACGGCCGCCGTGCTCCTCGTAGGAACCGTGGGAGAAGTTGAAACGGGCCACGTTCATGCCGTTTGCAATCAGGTCGCGCAGGACATCGCCCTTATCGGTAGAAGGGCCCAGGGTGCAGATGATCTTCGTTTTTCTCATAAAATACCTCCAACGTTCACGCTATATATCTTGACGCAGCAGCCCAAGCTGGCTGCTCTCTGGCGGGCAGTGATTGCTTTGCGCCCGCGGCGGCAGTATACGCCAATATGGCTGTTTCAACAAACCATACCACTATACATTATAAGCTCTTGGATACAATAGCGCAAGAAAAATCTTTGCAAAGAAACTGCTAAGATTTCATCAGGTTTGAACAAAAAACTTTCCACCACAAAGCGCTTGCATAACCGGTGGGATTTGCTTATAATGAAGGTAAGCAAAAGTGCGACTGTTCCGGGGCAGCCCCGGAGGAAAATGGAGTGAAAACATATGGAAAAGCGTGTATTTTTGATCGTGCTGGACAGCTTTGGCATCGGCGCGGAGCCGGATGCAGCCGCCTTTGGCGACGAGGGCACCAACACGCTGGGGGCCATTGCAGGGCATCCCAATTTCAACTGCCCCAACCTGAAAAAGCTGGGCCTGTTCAACATTGACGGTGTGACCGCGGGCGAAAAGGCCGACGCGCCCGCCGGTGCCTTTGCCCGCCTGCAGGAGCAGAGCATGGGCAAGGATACCACCATCGGCCACTGGGAGATCGCCGGTGTGGTCAGCCCGAACCCGCTGCCCACCTTCCCCAACGGCTTCCCGGAGGAGCTCATTCAGGAGTTTGAGGCAAAAACCGGCCACAAAGTCCTTTGCAATCTGCCTTATTCCGGCACCGAGGTGCTGAAGGACTACGGCGAGCAGGCCATGAAGGAAAATGCCCTCATTGTCTACACCAGCGCCGACAGTGTGTTCCAGGTGGCTGCCCACGAGGAGCTGGTGCCTGTGCACGAGCTTTACCGCTACTGCGAGATTGCCCGTGAGATGCTGAAGGGCGCGTACGGTGTGGGCCGTGTCATCGCCCGGCCCTTCCTGGGCAGCAGCGCCGAGACCTTTTACCGCACCACCAACCGCCACGACCTGAGCCTGAAGCCGCCCCGTGCCACCATGCTCGACCTGCTGAAGGAGGCCGGCAGGGATGTCATCGCCGTGGGCAAGATCTTTGATATCTTTGACGGGCAGGGCGTGACCGAAAAGATCAAGACTACCGGCAACACCAATGGCATCGCCTTCACCAAGGCATTGCAGACCCGGGATTTCGAGGGCCTGGCCTTTGTGAATCTGGTGGATTTTGATATGCTCTACGGCCACCGCCGCGACGTGCCCGGCTATGCCGCCGCCGCCACCGAATTTGACCGCTTCCTGGCTGACTTCATCCCCGGGATGCGGGAGGGTGACCTGCTGATGATCACCGCCGACCACGGCTGCGACCCCTCCTACACCAAGACCACCGACCATACCCGCGAGTATGTGCCGTATCTGGTCTGCGGCAAGGGCGTGAAGCCCGGTGTGGACCTGGGCACCCGGCTCTGCTTTGGCACCATTGCACAGACCGTGTGTGAATATCTGGGCGTGGATGCTTCCAGCCTGGACGGCCACAGCGTGCTGCAGGAGATCCTGAAGTAATATCGGCCCTCTCAGTCACGCGACAGCGTGACCGAGAGGGCTATTTTTTGTGCAAAGTCTTGAACAATATGGTCGGTTGTGGTAGACTAGCACTTGCACGCCCGGTGCGTACAAGGTTTACGCCGGGCGCAGGAATTGATATGGTTTCAGAATAGAAGGAGACTATCACATGAGAATCAATCGTACTCTGGGTCTGGCACTGACCGCTGCTGTGCTGGCTGTTGCCATGACTGGCTGCTCCAATAGTGCATCTTCCACCGCATCCTCCGCTGCTTCCAGCGAGGCTGCTTCCTCTGTTGCCGCTTCCCCTGTGGCCGCTTCCAGCGAAGCTGCCGAGAGCGAGGCCGCTGCCGCCAGCGTTGTCAGCACCGAGGATCTGGACGTGAACGGCACCACCTACTCCGCTGACTGCTACGGCGAGTTCACCCTGTCCAACGGCGACACCATGAAGCTGTGGAAGGTGAAGGACGCTTACGCAGACCTGAGCGCTCTGCCCATGAAGGGCATGGCCGAGGAGTTCCCCATCGAGGCCGAGGCCGAGCAGATCTATGTTGCTGACGTGACCAGCAACGGCGAGACCACCCGCCAGTATCTGCGCACCGACAAGGCTGGCCGCAATGGCACTGTCTCTGTCAAGACCTTTGAGCTGGGCGACGCTGAGTAATCGCGCTTCCCTGTAAGATCAGCAGACAACAAGCCCCGGACCTTTTGCAAGGCCCGGGGCTTGTGCTGTTTTATCCTGTTTTATTCTCCACTGCTGCTGGAGCCGAACAGAGCATCCAGCACGGTGGAAGCGGCCTGATGCAGGGAGTTGGCAGCAGATTCCACCTGCTCCTGCGTGGGTAGAGAGATAGAAGGTGTTTCTGTTCCGCCGGTGGATCCACTGCTGGCTTCACTCTCAGCAGGTGCCTCGGTGGAAGCCTCGCTCTCGGCAGGCGCTTCGGGGGTGGGTTCTGCGGGCTGCTCATCGGCAGGCTGTTCCGCAGGCACGCTCTCGGCAGGTTCCTCCACAATGACGCTGTCGGGCGATTCCTCCACAGAGGTGCCCGCGTTGGGATCGGCCGTGGGGGTGTATACCTCGGTCTTTTCGGGGGTCTGCTGGGTATCGCTCACGGTGCCCTCGCCGCCCAGAACGGATGCGATCAGCTCCTTGGCCTGGTTGACGGAGTTCTCATCCGGCTTCATCACATAGAGGCTCTGACCCTTTGCGGAGTAGCACTGGGAGCTCTTGCCGCTGGTGCCGGTCACGGTATAGCTCTGGATATCCCAGTCAGACAGGCTTGCCAGCTGCATCCGCACCAGTGCGGAGATCTGCTCCTGAGAAAGGCTGGTCACAAAGCAGTCGGACACAGCATCCATCAGCTTGGAGAAGCTCATCAGCACGGTGGGAGATTTGATCTTGTTCATCATGGCATCGATGACTTTCATCTGGTTGATGCCGCGCTGGATATCGCCGGAGGCAAAGGCGTGACGTTCACGGGCAAAGGCCAGAGCACTCTTGCCGTCCAGATGGTTCCAGCCCTCGGCAAAGGTGGTGGGGTCATAGTAGCCGGGGCTGCCCACCGAGGTGAACGCCTGATCGGAGTAGACATCCACGCCGCCCACGGCATCGATGATGCTGATGAAGCCCGCAAAATTGATGCGGAGGTATTGGTCCACATTGACCCCGTACAGGTTGCCCAGGGTTGCCATGCTGGTCTCCACGCCGTACAGACCGGCATGGGTCAGCTTGTCCTTGCTGTTGGTGCCCGCCAGATCAACGTAGTAATCGCGGGGGGTGTTGATGAGCGCCACCCGTTTGGTGGAGGGATTGACCACGGCGAGAATGTTCACATCGCTGCGGGCCTTTTCGGTCAGTTCGCCGCGGTTGTCCACACCGCTCAGGTAGACCACAAAAGGCTCCTTGGTGATCTTGTTGGCCTCGGTTCCGGTGACAAGGCCGGATGTCACGTTATCCAGTGCACTCAGGCCCTGCTGCGCCCAGACACAGCCCAGTGCCAGAAAGGCGCACAGGAACACTGAGAACACCCGGGATACCTTGCGGGGGGCGCTGTACTCCTGGCAGCGCTTGACCAGCAGCCAGAACAGCACCAGCAGCGCCGCAATGATGACCAGATACAGCGCGGGCAGCATCTGGGTGCGGCAGAGCTGCAGGAAAGCCGCAATGCTCAGAATGGCTTGTACGATCAGCAAAACAGTACCTCGTTTCGGGTTGGCCGCGCCGGTATCTGCATCCGGCCTGCGGCGGGGGGGCTTTGACTCCGGGGCAGGCCCGCCGGTATGCTTCGGCGGCTTGGGCGGTGCAGGCGGCGGGGTGGGAGCGGCAGTTTCCGGCGCAAAAAAGGCCGAGCTGTCCACCTCCACAGTCTTTTCTTCCGGCGGGCGGTGGCCCCGGTGGATGTGCCGGGTGCTGTCATCGTCCGTGTGGGAACGGGAAGTTTCATCAAACATAGGAATTCTCCTTTTTGACATGTCCTCAGGCAAGGGGCACGATGGTCAGAACGGCCCGTGCCGGCAGGCAGGTGGCCGTCTGATCCTCCTGCGAAATCCAGCCAAAGCTTTCGCAGATGTGGTCAGGGCAGGGGGAATCAATGAACCGTGCCGCGCCGTCCTTGACCTCGATGTGCACCGTCAGATAGCCGGTGTCGATGTCATAGACGGCATCCTTGTCCAGAGAGATCTTCTGCACCGTGTTCGCATCGCCGTAGATCAGCTCCGCGCCCAGGGTGCTGCCGCTCTGCCCGGCACTGCGGAGGTAAAAAAGCACCCCCGCGATCACCAGAACAACAGCGGCGAACAGTAAATTGACCCAGAGATTTTTTTTCTGCTTCATGGCTCAGGCATCCTTCTGGGGGAACAGCTGTTCCAGCTCGGCCAGCCACAGGGCGGCGCAGGCATCGCTGGGCATCCGCCAGTCCCCGCGCGGCGAGAGGGTCACGCTGCCGATCTTGGGGCCGTCGGGCAGGCAGCTGCGCTTGAACTGCTGGGCAAAGAACCGCCAGTAGAAGTTGCGCAGCCACTTGTAAAGCACCGCGTCCGGGTATTCCTCCCGGCCCGCAAAGGCTGCCCTGGCCAGCCGGAAGATCTTTGCCGGGCCAAAGCCGAAGCGGAGCACATAATAAAGGTAGAAGTCGTGCAGTTCATAGGGGCCCACCAGATCCTCGGTGCGCTGTGCGATCTCGCCGTTGTCCTTGGCGGGCAGCAGCTCGGGGGACACAGGGGTGTCGAGGATGTCCAGCAGCACCTCTTTCAGGGCCGGGGTGGCGGCAATGTCGGCTTCGTACCGGACAAGGTGGCGCACCAGCGTTTTGGGCACGCCTGCGTTCACGCCGTACATGCTCATGTGGTCGCCGTTGTAGGTGGCCCAGCCCAGGGCCAGCTCGGAAAGGTCGCCGGTGCCCACCACCAGGCCGCCGGTGCGGTTGGCAGTGTCCATCAGCTCCAGCGTGCGCACGCGGGCCTGGCCGTTCTCGTAGGTCACGTCCAGCATGCTCTCGTCCTGGCCGATGTCCCGGAAGTGGCTGTGCACCGTGGCGGCAATGTCGATCTCGGTAAAGCTGACGTGCAGCTCGTCACAGAGGATCTCCGCATTGCTGCGGGTGCGCCGGGTGGTGCCGAAGCAGGGCATGGTCACGGCCAGCACATCGGTGGTGGGGCGGCCCAGCTGCTTCATGGCGCGGACAGCCACCAGCAGGGCAAGGCAGCTGTCCAGACCGCCCGAAATGCCGATGACGGCTGTTTTGGCGCGGGCGTGCTCAAGCCGCTTGGCCAGGCCATCGGCCTGCATCTTCAAAATCAGCTCACAGCGCTCGGCGCGCAGCTGCTCGTTGTGGGGGATAAAGGGGGTGGGGTCTACCCAGCGGGTCAGCACGGTGTCGGTCAGGGTCAGGTCGAACTCCACGTTCTGATAGCCCTCGGTGCTGGGCTCAAAGCTGGTGTTGCGTGCCCGCTCCGACTCCATCCGCTGGCAGTCCAGCTCTGTCTCGGCAAGGCCACCTGCAAAGGGCTTCACTTCAGCCAGCAGGGTGCCGTTCTCGGCGATCAGGTCGTGGCCTGCGAACACCATGTCCTGGGTGCTCTCACCGTGACCAGCCGAGGCGTACAGGTAGCCGCAGAGCAGGCGGGCAGACTGGTTCTCCACCAGTGCCCGGCGGTACTCGGCCTTGCCCACTGTCTCATCGCTGGCCGAAAGGTTGGCGATGACGGTAGCGCCTGCCAGTGCGTGGAAGGTGGAGGGCGGCAGGGCGCTCCACAGGTCCTCGCAGAGCTCCACGCCCAGCACAAAGCTGGGCATCTGGCGGCAGCGGAAGAGCAGGGAGGTGCCGAAGGGGACATCCTGCCCGCAGACATTCACCCACTCTACCTCGGTGGAACCGGGGGTGAACTGCCGCTTTTCATAGAACTCGCCGTAGTTGGGCAGGTACGTTTTGGGAACCAGACCCAGCAGCTGCCCGCGGCAGAGCACGGCAGCGCAGTTGTACAGCTTGCCCCGCACCATCAGGGGCAGGCCCACAAGGGCCACGGTGTCCAGCTCCCGGCTGGCATCCAGCAGCTCCTGCAGGCCGGCCAGGGCTCCCTGCTGCAGGGTGCGCTGCAAAAACAGGTCGCCGCAGGTATAGCCGGTCAGGCAGAACTCAGGGAACACGGCCAGCTTCACGCCGCGGGCGGCAGCGGCACGCAGCTCTGTGAGGATCTGCCGGGTGTTGTAGGCGCAGTCCGCCACCCGAAGCGCGGGCGAGAGGGCTGCTGCTTTCAAAAAACCATCTTTCATCGGAGGATTTCACATCCTGTCTCTCTTGTTTGCCCACGGCGAACAACTGTGCTCCCGTGGTGAGGATAGTATACCACACTCTGGCCAAAACGAAAAGAGGGCTGTTATCAACCTTCTCTATCCCTGCGCCTGACGGCGGGGCAAAGAAGGGTTCTAACAACCCCCTGCAGATACACCAAATGGAAAACGAGATGGACCGTAAGCCGGGTTCTGTATTAAACGACGATCTGTCTAGGCCTGCCATTGCTG
>OGME01001733.1_pt1 | contig 11930 bp, 25 predicted proteins | sample 1572981 | NCBI WGS metagenome assembly OGME01 (sample SAMEA2581902, study PRJEB24529) | metagenome | biome: Human gut stool | place: China | collected 2011
CATGAAAATAATTTGCGTTAACAGTTGTTGAAGCTGATATACGATCTGATTCCCCGCCGTGGATCTTTGTTATATCGCCTAAGTGGGTCATTCCTCCACCTCCGCAAGCCAGAATTTCTTACGGCACTCTGGGCAATGAATCCCCTCGCATTTGTCCATCAGCTTGCCGCTGAGATCGCAAGGGCTGGCCATCGGTAACCCATCCGCATCGTTAATGCGAGCTTCCGGCCACTGCTTCAGGAACTCGCTCTGCCGGGTCTTGGCGGGGTGCTCTGCGGCCCACTGTTCAGCAGCTTCCACCATCCCTTCATAATCGTTCTTTTTTTGCGCAGATATATATTTTTGAATCGCGCAATCTATCGTACCCGACTTCAACATCCGAGTAACTGCCTTCATACACTCCACAGCATCCATCATTCTGCCTCCTCAATGGTGACCTCCACGCGGGAGGCACCAGTCGTCTGGTACTTCCGCACCGTCAGAGACGATACGGCGCTGTCATCGTTGTAGGCGTGGGTGTTCAGCGCGTCCAGAATGGCCTTCGCCACGTTGTCAGCGTCAGGGCGCTTGGTGTGGGGCGTACCGTCCAGAGCAGCGGCCTTCTTCTTCGATGTGCTCTTTGGCACCGTGAAGAACGCCGTGACGGTGGCCCTGAGCGGCACACCCGCCGCAAAGCCCTTTCCGCTCTGGCACTTCCAGCACTGCACCACCTTGTCCTCATAGTCCCGCGTTTTCTGCGGGGTATGTGCGTGGCCATCCCTTGTGAACCGGGGACGGCCTTTGCCCACCGGAATACCGGGGACCGTAAATTCAACCTTCATCGCTTTTCTTCCTTTCCGTCAATGATGACCTGCACTACCCGGACACGGCCCAGAGGCTCCAGCAGCATGGCCACGGTTTCCTTGCAGGCCAGCAGGTCACCGTCCTCATGGATATCAATGACCATTCTAACCACGGCGTTCCTCCTTCACGAACTCCGGGCAGGACCGGATGGCATAAGATGTCAGCACCCGCTTCTTCCGTCCCATCCCGGTGGATCGCTCCGTCCGGGTGGGCTTTGCCTTCCAGCCCGGGACCGGCTCAAAACGGGGCTTGTGGGTCACTGGATCAATACCGGACCAGGAACACCCGCCGCAGGCTTTTGCGCAGTCCCAGCAGGGCTGACTGTGGGGGGCAATGAGGCAGTCCGACAGCTTAATATCCGCAGCCATTACACGCCAGCTCCTTTCGCCATCTTTTCCCAGTCCGCATAGGTCATGCCCTGTTTTTTTGCTTCGGAGGGGGTGGGGATACCGGCATCGTGCCAGCGCTTGCGCTGTTCGCCTGCCCTGACGTAAAACTTTTCCAGATAGGCGTCGGACGGCTCCGGCATGGGGGCCTCCTTCGCCTTTGGCGTTTCCGGCTTGGGCAGGTAAGGGACCAGTTCGGATGCGTCCGGCGGGAACCGGTTTTCCCGTGCCCGGAGGATGACCGCCTGTTTTGCGTCCTCATAAGCCCACGGCTCCAACACCAGCGTCCATGCCTCCAGATCTGCGGGGGTGCGGGGCTGCTGTTTGGAGCTGGGGTAAAGGGTCTCGATCAGGTTAAACAACCGCTTAATGTCCTGCTTCTCCATGTTCTTCTCCTGTAAGACTTCCGTAGAAGCCTCTAATTAGTCTCTAATTCCTGTATTAGCCTCTAATTCTTTTCCCCCTGCCAATAGAGAGATAAATATAATATAATAATCTTTTCTTCTTAGGGGGGTGTGGGGGGACGTTCTTCTTTTCTCTGCGGCTGCTGTGTGCGCCGGTGATCGTGCTGCGGCTTGCTTGCATCCACCCGTCATCCCTCTTTAGACACACACGGCAACGTTGTTAAAAGGGAAGCTCCCCGTCATCCTGAATTTCTTCAAAGCCTCCGCTGCTGTTCATGGGCGGGGCGGCGGCGGTGCGGACGTCGATGCGCTGAGCGCCCACAGATGCCCACTCCGCGATAAAGTCGATATAAGTCTTGCCCTCGTAGTCACGGGCTTCTACGCGGCCCACGGCGATGATGGGATCGCCCTTAGAGGCACTGGAGACCACCCGGCCCATGGAGCCGAAGCCCTTGACGGTCATCCAGACGGTGGTCCCGTCGGCCTTGCTGTAGGCCGGGACGGAGACGGAACCGATAACGGTGCCGTTTTTGGAGGTGAAGATCTGGGCGTCCTTGGCGCAGCGCCCGCAGATCAGGCCGGTTTTCTGCTGTACGCCCTCCCGGTTGTAGTCCGGCAGCCCATTGATGAACATTTACGCTTCCTCCTTCGGCTCCAGAGCTTCCAGCAGAGCATCAAAGTCCTTTGCCTTGACCTTGCTGGCACTGTCATAGCCATGGGCCTTCAGGTGGGCCTTGGCCTCGGACTTGGTGAGACCGTGACGGGAACAAGCAGAATAGAAGAATTTGACCTGCGCGGCGGAAATGGGGGCCTCCGGGTCTTTCCCGGCATAGTAGGCAGAGCCGTCCTCCATATCGCTTTCAATATCTTGAGTGAAGCTGTCCGACATACAGCCCAGGGACAAGGCCGCAGAGACAAGCGCCCGCTTCTGAGCCATTTTGACGGCGCTGTTGGCCCCATCATAGGGGGACTGGGAGCCGGTGCGCCCCTCCCGGGTATTTCCGGAGCCGTAAGCCGAGGTGATGACGTATTCCGTGCCGTTGACGATCTTCACCAGGTCGCAGCGGACGAGGAAATAGAAGAAGCCGTGTTCCGTATCCTCAATGCGGCTCTCGATGGTGTAGCGCTGGCAGAGACCGTATGCCACGGCCACCTTTTCCGCACCGGACTTAAAGAGGGTGGGGGTCTTGCTCATGGCCTCGCCATTCTTCTTTCGGATCATGCCGAAGTCCACGCCCCGGCGGAGGGTGGCGGGAGCGCCGCCGCAGACGGCAATGGAATAGTTCCCGGTGCGGGGGATGGGGGCAACCGCCAGCGGGGCGGCATCGTAGTTGTAAAGGGTCAGTTCGTTCATGTGCGTTTCTTCCTTTCTGTGGCTTTATGGAGGGTGCGGCAGGCGTTCACCAAATTTGAATTTGGTTCTACATGGCGAAGCTCATAAGTGCCGTCCTTTGAGAGTTTCAAGGCATAGAGCGATTGAATTTTCCCGTAACCGCAGCGCGGGTCCCATGAGAAAATCATCTTGTAGGCGGTGAGCTGGGCGGAGAGGGCGGCGTCATGGAGCTGTCCGGTCTTGATGTCCAAAATCGCGGGGGCATTATGTATGATGCCAAAGCGGTCCATGGTTCCGGCCATTTTCATATTCCAGTCCGCTATGGGACATTCAATCAGTTTCCATTCCGGTTTCCAGTCCTTGAGAAACCGGCGGTAGGCTTTCAGGTATCCGGCGATCTCCGGCGTTTCCTCCGGTTCCTCGCCGTAGTCGATAAGGGCGCAGGCTTCGTGGACGGCGGTTCCCCGGCGGGCGGCAGCCTCCGCCAGCCACGGAAGGTCGGACTTGTAGTCATAGGCGCAGAAGCGGGTGACCTCGGTCACGCTGGGGAGCCGGATGCCGTCAAGGGTGTAGGTGTGGGTGGCTTCGTCAAATCTCAGCATTGGGACCCTCCGTATACAGGACCGGGATGCCAAGCGCATCGGCAAACAGGTCCATATTGGTATCGAGTTCGTTCAGCAGGTAATCTTTAAAGCAAAGCGGGCAGTACAGCTCGCCGTTCGGAAGCTGGAACATCCGGTCGCAGTCATCCTCTGCGGCGGGGTTCATCGGATGGTCGCAGTGGGCACAAATGGGATAGGTTTTTCTGGTCATAGTTGGGTCTCCCTCCAGACACGGACCGCATGGGCGATGTCCGTATATTTTTTCGTACGGTAGCCGCAGGAATCGCAGAGGACGAAAAACAGATCCTCTTTGCCGGGGGCTACCATCCGTTTCCCGCCATACATATGGCACCGGGGGCAGGGCGGTAATTCTGCCATCCGGCCACGGCGTCTGCGCATCAGACCACGCCCAGCATGTGGGCCAGTACCATGAGCAGGAAGCCGAGGAAACAGCCGAAGGAGATCCAGGCGGAGAAGTCGGCCCGGTCCCGGCGGCGCTCCTCCCGTGTGCGGCTATCTCTTTTCATGGCGGGGCCTCCTCTCAATCATGTCTACAATTTTGAAAGGCCACGCGACGGCGGTGGCCACGCCGATCAGAACGAAAACGAATGTTGTGGGATCCATAGTCAAACCTCCTCAAAGTGGTAGCACTGGCGCAGGCCGTTCTCAAAGGTGGCCAGAAACCAGCGGTGCGGGATGTTGGTGTAAGTGATGGTGCCGGTTTTCAGGCGGGGATGGTCATCCTCAATTTGAAACGGCCATGTTCCCCGTGTGCCCAGTGACGGGCGGTGGGGTGTTTCCGGGGCCTGACGGCTGCGGGTGATGCTGTTGTAGCTGCTCATTTTTTACCTCCACAGAGTTGCCGGGCGAAGGTGGCGGCGGAGATGTAGCCGCCCTTCTGCAAAGGGAAATGGCGCTGAATGGTGCGCAGATCTTTCATGCCGGTGAATTTCCGAATGTCAGATAGGTTCAGAAGCTGTCGCCCGCCGGTAAAGGCGAGGATTTGTTCCAGGTTGTCTCGATATGCGGGATGTTCCATAAGGGTCCTCCTTTTTGGGTATTGTCGTGATTGCGATTGGTGGGGCGGGCCGTTAATCGCCTGAGCTATGTGCATTGACGTTTCTGGGTAAAGAGCGAGGAAAATTGTTCGTGTAACGGCACGAATAATTATTCATTTTTTCGAGAGGAAAAGATTGATGAAGTATTGCTGCCCGTGACTTTCGGCGTTTTGTTCACGCTAATGTGACCGTCCGAATGGGACACGGTGGTTTCTTTTACCTCGAATAGGCCCATTTCCATGCTCCGCTGTGTTGGCATGTTGTGATCGTTGCCATCCCGCCGAACCAGATAACCGTTCTTTCTCATCCAGTCGAATAAACGGTGCCCACCGATCTCTACGCCGTTCTGCTTCAAGATCTTCGCCAGGTCAAAAATTAGGATGGACGTGTGGGATGCTGCTACGCTGTCAGCGAACAGCACTTTGGGCCGGTTCTCTTCCACCTGGGCTTCCAGCACTTGCAGTTTCTTGTTGGCGATCTGCAAGGCGCGGGCCATCACCTTCTCCGGACTGTTCCAGTCCTTTTCCAGTTGAATGAAATACTGACGGGCCTGCTTGCCCTTTTCATTCCGCTGGAGCATACACAGCTCCTTTGCCATGTCGATGGTGATCTCGGCATCGTGCTTCGGACGACCGCCGGTACTTTCGCTCAAAAATGAGCAAAAGTCCTTACCCTCTTCAAAACCGTACTCGCACATACGCGGGAACCAGTCTTTGTAAGCAGCACCAACTTCCAAAAACTCATGTAGGTCTCTTGCGGAAACCGTAATCCGCTCCGGGTCGTTCGTGTTGATAGGGATCAGTTCATTCATCTTGCGTGTCCTCCTTTCGCTTGCCTTTAGATTGAGAAACCAACAATCCCATTATTGCCTCGATGACAAATTTCTGCTTGTCCGAAGAGAGAGAATTAAATGTTGCGACAAATTCAAGGTCACTCACCACGCATACCTCCTTTTGTTTTTTCGTGATTGTGATTGCAAGTTGGTGTGAATTGGTGTATGTTTGTGGGCAAGGGGGGATTGAAATGAAGAAAATTAAAAAATTGCTGGCTGGGTTTGCTGCGTTGCTTGTTTTGACAGGGTGCAGCTCCCTCAATGCGGAACGGGTCGATTGCTACGAATGCGGAGATTCTGTGACCAGATGGATCGACTTAGCGAGCGGTGAACATGTGTGCGCCACTTGCTTTGAAAAGCGAGGGTATCAAATTTGCTTAGATTGCAAACGCGGATATGATCCGGATGATGGCGGCGTTGATGGATATTGTGAACGTTGCGCGGAAAGGGATGCCTGGTACTGCATTCAATGCGAAGAACCCAAAAGCCTCGAAAACCTCGTAGAAGTGGATGATGGGTACTATATGTGCGTTAACTGCCTGTACAGCCATACAAAGGCGTATGACAATGCGTTTAAGTCCACTTATGCGGATTATATAAGTCCTTTTGATTGGGCGGAGGCGCTTCCGGGGCAGTCCAGAAATGAAGAATTAGGCATTGACAGCGACTGGACCGATGATACAGAAAGCAATGTTCTGAGCGACCCTGAATATTACTTCTACAATAGCTATGACGACGGATATTCAGATGGATACGCAGAGGGGAAATCCGCTGGTTATGACGCGGGAAAGACCGACGGATATAATTCCGGGTATTCAAAAGGCTTATCGGAAGGGAAGGCATCAGCTAAAGCGATAGCATCCACGGCCAGCAGTTCAAGCACTTCGTCCAATGGGACAAGCACCCCGGCAGCAACAGAACCGCAGTCTGTAACGGTGTACATCACCAATACGGGCAGCAAGTACCACCGGAGCGGGTGTCAGTATCTGCGCAAGAGTTGTATTCAAACAACGCTTGCCAGCGCAAAGGCCAGAGGATACACGGCTTGCTCCAAGTGCTGGTGATTCACGAAGTCAGGCCCAGAAGATAATCCACGGAGCAGCCAGTCAGCTTGTGTAGGGATTCCAGGATGCTGGAAGGGATGGGGGAGCCGCCGATATATCCGTTGTATGTTTTCAGCGTAATCCCCAGAGCGGCGCACATTTCGGTTTTTGTCATGCACAGGCGGCCACGTTCGGCCTCAATATTGTTTCGCACTGTATCACCTCATTTTTAACGATTTCCCCATTTTGGGGACTGACATTATAATAAACCACAATATGGGGATTGTCAATAGATATTTCCTCAAAATGAGGATTTTTTTATTGACAGGCGGCTTTGAATGTAATATGATGGCAACAGGGGGAGGTGTTTCCAATGTACCAAAATTTAAAGGCCCTCCGGGACTCTTTAAATATGACGCAAGAGGAATTCGGTAAAAGCATTGGGCTTGCAAAATCTACTTACAACAATTATGAAACTGGGGTTCGTGAGCCAAAGTCAGACTTTTGGATGGCCATTGCACAGAAGTACAATGTATCCATTGATTATCTGATGGGACTTGAAAATCTACAAAACGAGAAACAGCCCGCCCCCACGGATGAGGGCGAGCTGAGCGAAGAGGATAAAAAGCTGCTCATGATGATCCACAATCTTTCTCCGGAGAATCGGGCGCGGATCGTTGCGATAATAGAAGCTCTTGCAGGGCTTGAATAGCAAGTTCCTGCTTTTCCGGGGACAGGGATCGCAATGCCAACAGGATTTCGAGGTCTGTCATGGGATGCTCCTTTCTGTTTGAAACCCCGGCCCGCCGAAGCGGGACCGGGGAAAGGGGAGGGGCCTGAGGATAGAATAGCACAGCGGCGGAATGGATTTGAGGACATTTTGTCGTAAGAAAATAAAAAGCCGCCTGAGTGCTGGAACACTCAGACGGCAGATGATACCACCAATCGCAATCACGACAAAGCCAAAGGAGGATCAACCACAGTATAGCACGATCCCCCTGGCGATGCAACAGGAGGAAAGGCAAAAATGGCAAAGAAAAGCAAATATGGCGTCCGAAAGGACGGGCTGCACGAGGCAATCCGCACCATCAACGGCAAGCGGGTGGCCTTTCGCGGCAAGACAGATCGAGAGATCGACCGCAAAATCTTAGAGTACCAGATGGAGGCGGAGAAGGGCCGGAATTTCCCGGTGATCGCGGATGAATGGGAGCGGGAACACGAGAGCGAGATCTCCGAATCATCCCGGGGGGTACACCGCTACGCTGTGAAGCGGCTGAAAGAGGCGTTTCCGGGGCGGGCGTCGGAGATCGAGCCGGTGGACGTGAAGAACTACATCAAGCGCTTTGAGGCCCAAGGGCGAAGCGCCAACAGCGTCGGCATTGAGCTGGCCGTCTGCCGGATGATCTTCTCCCATGCCGTCATCAAGGGAGACATCAGGATCAGTCCGGCGGCGGAGGTCAAGAAAAGCCGGGGCCTGCCCTGCAAAAAGCGGGAGGCGCTGACGGAGGAACAGGAGGAGGCCGTGAAAGCGGCGGGAGTGGCAAAGGCGGCCCGCTGGTGGCTGTTTGGCTATCTGCTGCTTTACACCGGATGCCGCCGGGGTGAGGCGCTGGCGCTGACGTATCGTGACATTGACCGAAAGGCCGGGGTGATCCACATCGACAAGAAGGTCAGCTACGCCACCGGCAAGCCGGTGCTCGAAAATCACCTGAAGTCGGAGAACGGTCTGCGGGACATTCCCCTGCTGCCCCCTCTGGCGGACGCATTGCCGAAAAACCGGATCGGGCTGCTGTTCCCCGGTGACGATGGGGGCTATATGCGGCCCCACGAGATCACGCGGGAGTGGCGGCACTACTGCCGGGGCGTTGGCCTGAATGAGATTCAGCAGGGCGAAAACGGCGAGACGTTGGAGACGTTCCCTATCACACCGCACTGCTTCAGGCACAGCTTTGCAACGATCTGCTATGAGGCGGGGCTTGATCCAAGACAGGCGGCTGGCCTGCTGGGCGATACGCCGGAGGTGGTGGAAGCGGTTTACACCCATCTGCGGCAGGACCGAAAGCAGACGGCAGCAGAGAAGCTGACGGCGTATTTTGAAGCTGTAAAGTAGAAACACTTTCGTGTGTATTTTTATGGAAGAAAATGGAAGAAAACTGTGAAGTTACTGTGAAGGTCGGGGCATGATTTATGCAACATCATGTGACACTATCGGGCAAAGCCTAAAGAAGCCGCAGACGTTGAAAATAAAGGCTTTGATGGTGCAAAGTGTCAACGAGTGGAATTTAGAGAAAATTGTGAAAATTTAATACTTTTGTAACACTTTTTGAGGAATGGCAAGGGATTGGCGGCTATACTGTGAATGTTCTGTGAAGCGCAGAGAAAATGGCATAAAAAATCAGCGGCTCGGATGGCTCCGGGCCGCTGTTCTTTTTCGCTTGTCAACGCTCCCAGCTGCGCTTGTCGGTGTCCTGCATGGTCTCAATGCCGGGGCGCTGGTGCTTGAGTTCCGCGAACCGGGCGAAGGCCTTCCGGCGCTCCGTACCGAAATATTTCTCGTCCAAAACGCGCTCCGTGGTGCCGTCCTCGTAGGTGCGGACGATCCGCACAAAGTAGATCACCGGCTTGCCCCTGTAACCGGGGTCACGGATCAGCTCCAGCCGGTCACGGTATGCGGCAGTGGCAAGGGCGGCGTATCGCTCCGCCAGGGCTGCGCGGTACTCGGTCAGTTGGTCGATCAGCTCGTTACACCGGGCAATGACACGGGCGGCGCTGTCATCGTTGGTCTTGATACGGTCAGCGGTCAGGACTTCGGGCCGGAGCAGATAGGCGGTCAGCCGGATTTCAGCCTCGCTGCTGGGCCTGCCGTAGCGCTGGAATAGGTCAAGATAGCTCATGAGGTGGCCTCCTGTTTTCGTTATCGAGGGCGGCCAGCGCGGCGGCCATGCCCTGTTCAAATATGCGGGTATTCTCTGCGTTGGATTTTGTGAGATCGTTCGAGTAGCTGCAGGCGGGCCAGAGCGGGCAGTCACACGCGCCGCGTCCGGGGTTGTAATGCTGGTTGCAAATTGCTTCGATGCGTTCGCCGGTCTTAGCGGGGATGTAGAGCCATGACATTTTGTGATCCTTTCTGCCCTCGTGACCTCCGGGGCGGGCGGTGGTGTTAGTGGATAGCGTGGAGGCATTCCCAGAGATCACCGACGGCGGAAACGGTCAGGCCCATTTCAGCGGCGGCGCGGCGGGCGGCGTCCTCCGTGCGGAAGGCAACGCCGGGAAGAATGGGAACGGATCCGGAAGCGGTGAAGTCTTTCAGGGCGTAGCGGGTGCGCTTGCCGGTGCCGATGATTTCAATAGCGGTCATAGTTCATTCTCCTTTCAGGTGGTGGCGCGTCCCGGTCAAGCCGGGAGCGCGTCGGAGGTGGCAGCGGAGCGGGTAAAGGTGGTGCTTCCGTACTTGCTGCGGATCTCGGCCATGGTCTTTGTGCCCTTGTGCCAGCGCTGGCCTTCCTCGGCGAAATGCCAACTCCATAGCTTCTTAGTGGAGGACCAGCGGCACCCGGCAGCCTTCAGGGCTTCCTTGTGCTCCTTGGTGTTGCCGCCGATCCAGAGCCAGCGGCCGCACAACTCAATTTCGAGGCCGTCCAGCTTCAGCAGAGCTGCGATGATGGCGATGAAGTCGCCGGCGCTCTCGGTGGTGGCGTGGGTCCGTCCGGTGGTGTCCTCGGCGGCCTGCTCGTTCTGGCTGCGCTTCAGGACTTCAAACCGGGCGGAATACTCGGCGTTGATGGCCTGCATGGTGGCGGTGTCTCCGCCCATGTCGGGGTGGTTCTTCATGGCGGCGGCTTTGTAAGCCTTCTTCAGTTCGTCGAGGTTGCGGCAGTTGATAAAGTAAGTAGTCATTTTGTGATCCTCCTAAAAATTTTTGTCGTGATTGCGGTTGGTGGGTTAGCGGGTGGGGCGAGAACCTTCGGCATCCTGCTCCCAGATCTCGACGGTGTAACCGCGTTGCTTGAGCTGTTGTGCGAGGGCCTGCGCTGCATCAATGGTGCTGCGGTAGCTGATGGCGGGGTTAGTCTTGCAATAGATAATCATGTATTTCATGGTGTTGTCCTTTCCGGCCTGTCGGCCTGTGGCGTTGTCGTGATCGCTTTTGATGGCCTAATCATACGTCATTTCCATGACGCTGTCAAGCAGGCAAAATCAACAATCATTGCCATGACTTTTTGTGCAGTTTTGTCATGGACATGATTTGCGGCGATTTTGTATAATGTAGTGCAAGAAAGGCGGTGAAATAATGGAGGAAAGAAAGCCAGATCGGCGGAATATATGGCAGAAAGAAAATCAAGAGCGCATCGTGGTAATGACGAGTAAGACAGAGCCACCAACTAAGGCCCAGATCAGAGCGGCAGCAGCAGCGGCAGGCCAGAGCGTCAACGCTTGGATTATTGAGGCCATCCGGGACAAGCTGTAACGAGCGACAGAGCGTCGAGGGATAACACCCCCGGCGCTTTTCTCTTTGTGTGGGGCGGGGCGGCAGCAGCGAGAGAGGGAGAGAGGGAGAGAGGGGGAAGGGGAGGGGGACTATAGGGGGAGAGAATAGGAGAGTGAGAGTGCAAGCGTCTAATACTTAGCACACCCCCCAAAAAGAGATATATATATTCTCTGGATATAGATATATATACTTGCTTCTACTGGGAGAGTAACGAAAGAGGGAGACACGGCAAATAAAAAACGCGAGAGAGCGAGTAAACACGAGGAAACAAGAGTAAAACGGAGCATTTGCGAGATATTCGGAGATATTGCAAGGTAGACCGTGAATGGGGCAGTGGGCTGGCGGTGGGCTGGTGGATGGCGGCGGCTGATGGGGGGGGCAATTCAACGGGGGCAATTCTCTTTCCCGGTTAGATTTAAGGGGCAGTTAAATATTTTCGTTGCGGCTGCTGGGCTTCGGCTGCTGCTGCGTCGTTTCTGTGCAGTTTTTCTCCCGGTTCAGGCTATTCCGGTCACGGCTCCGGCTGGGAGGCTGATGCCATGAGACAGGGCCGGGGCTTCACCGGCTGGGGGTCAGGGGGCCAGAGGTAGAGCCGGGATGGTAGGGGGTTAGGGGGTAGCGGAAAAAGAGGGGGTGTCTCTTCCTCGTGGTATAGGGCTATATACACACATCCCCTCTCCCCTTTCCGAGAACCGGCGTGGCAGTGTCTGGGGCAGTGTTGGTGTGCCCTCTGGGGGGGTGGCGGAAAAATGGGGCGGGGGATTTTATGTAGAACATTACGAAAATAACTGAAACCCATTGCATTCGCTTGATGAAATATGCTTGAATGAAGTTGGCGGAAGAGGTTTCCACCTGCCTCCTATGTCAGAGCCAGTTTTCACTTTCCTTTCCTGTTGCCCGGTGGGCCCGACCGGCCCACCGGAGCATGGTTTCGTAGCTC
>OGME01001742.1_pt1 | contig 11869 bp, 8 predicted proteins | sample 1572981 | NCBI WGS metagenome assembly OGME01 (sample SAMEA2581902, study PRJEB24529) | metagenome | biome: Human gut stool | place: China | collected 2011
GCAGAATATTGCCGAGGACACGGTCGTTCTGCATCTTGTCGGCATTGGCGTGCATGGTGTAGGAATCTTCGTTGTTGGCAATGCCGGTGGGGTCTGTGGCGTAGGTCTTGTCTGCATTGCGGATGCCAAAGGTGATAGTTACGATGCCCTCGCCAGTGTCGATAAGGGTGCCGCCGCTGTTGGCCGTGGTAATGTCGGCGTTATAATCGGCGTTCCCCAGCCAGATCGTCTGACCGTCCTGCGCTTTGGTAATTTCAAAGGCATACGCCCGCTTGCCGAGAACAGAGCCTGCCGCGCCAGGAGTGTTCACATCCGTCCAATCACCGTAGTACCCGCTGGGTGCACGGCTCTCCACAATGACGAACTTGCCCTCATTGCGCTGGGTGTAGAACAAATCGTCCGAACCGCCTGCATAGTCGCTGTGGTTTATGACCTTATAGGTGCCATCCGACTGGCGCTCGACTTTGTACTGGTTATACCCGCCTGCCGGAATATAGCACTGCCGGACGGTATCCCACGCAAAAATCTTAAACTCGGCATCGCCCTTGATGCGCTGCTTGGTTTCACTGTCGATTTTGTCGATGCTGACTTTTACCGACCATTCATCGTTCTGCATTTTATAGTCATTGGAACTATTAGCCGGAACATTAATAGTCTGGTGACTGCCCAGCGCACCGGGCGTTGAATCAAAGCCGTTCGGAATGGTGATTTCATCGTATGCAAAGGTGATGTTCGCAAGCTGCGCCCGCGCCGCGGCAATAGCGGCATCCACCATGCCCTGCGCTTCATTCTGCAACTGACTAATGGCTGCGTTTTTTGCAGCCTCGGCAGCGGCATCCGCTTCGGCTTGGCTGGCGAACGGTCCTTCCTGCCCGGAAAGCGTACTGGTGCTGGTCTTGGACACCTCGTAGTGAACCGTCCATGTGGCAAAACCGTCGCCGCCGTTGAGGTGAAAGTTGTCATCCTGTGTGTGACCGCTTGTGGTAATGGTCTGCGCTCCGGCAGGACTCATCTGCCAGCTGCCGCCGTCCACGCTGCCGCCGGTCCGGCTGGGCGTAACGGTAATGACCGCGCCGTCCACCTTTTCCAACGTGTTCAGCTGGACCTTGTCGGTGTTGACAGTGAATGTCAAGTCAAAGCTGCCACCGGCAGTCTGGGCGGGAGCCTGCCAGTCGGCATAGTACTCCTGCGGCACGGGTTCCGGCTCCGGCTCCGGTTCTTCACCCTTGATGGCGGGACCGATCAAGGCAACCGTCTGCCACCCACTGGCGGCGGGTTGATAAATGTAGGTGTAATATCCCGCTTCGGCGGTATAGGTCTGCACCCCGTTCAACAGTTCTTCTGCCGATTCCCGGTAAAGCGCAGCCGCCCGGCTGTCGGGGTAGTGCTGCATAATATACAGCTGCAGATCGTCGTAAATCATTTCGCAAAAATCCGAGACAGACAGTTCCGCCTCATCTTCCGCGCAAAAAACAGCGGGAAAATCGCCGTCCTCGTCCAGAGAAAGCTGGTTCAGCCCGCCCCAAATGCGAATCTGGTTGCCGTAATGGTCACCGGGTATGCACTGGTCTGCGCCCACCGTGGAGGTGTGGGAATAGCTGTACGGCGGGCAGCCGTTGGGCTGACCGTTGGCGCCGTGGGTGCAGCAGTAGGCGGGTTCGCCGTTAAACCAAATCAACCATGTGGCGTTGACTTTTGCTACCTTGGTGATGCGCCCGCCGGTCACAGACGGGGTGGGTCGTCCTGCGTAAGGTGCAACCCCCATATCCGCAAACGGAGGGGCTGCCGTGCTGCTGCGGTCAATTACGACATTCAGATTTTGGGTCAGCGCATTACCGTCCGGGGCAGTGTAGACAAGCTGCGCCGTGAAATCCCCGTCGGTCAGCAGGTACAGCCCTGTGGCAGCGGCAGAGGTTTCCGCATACTCGCTGTGCAGAACGGTCGTGTCCTGCGCGGGTTCGCCGTAATAGTCCAGCAGCGTGACATTTTCGGGCAGCAGCACATCGGTTCGGGAACCGTCCGCAGGGTATTCGACCTGCGCCATAAGCGGCACGATGGCATAGTCGGTATCCTCGGTCAAGGGTACGGTCACGGTTTTGTCGCCGCTGTTCAGGACGTCCGGGTCAAGGTGGCTGTCCTGCTCCAACTGACCGTCCGCCCACAGCGACAGACCGATTTTTGTCTGCCCTGTTGCAACCGGAAGTCCCTCGCTGCCGATGTAGGACCCGGCAGGTGCATCCGGCAGGTCGGCGTACAAAACCGCCGCGTCCGGGTCAAGGGTTGCCGTCTGCGCAGTTTCGGGGGTTGCTGCGGCATCGTCCGCAAAGGCGGGCAGCGCTGCGCCCAAATTTGTGAGCGCAATCCCTCCCGCCAGCAGCAGCGACAAGCCCTGCTTTATTCTGTGTTTGTTCTTCATACGAATTTCTCCTTTTGTTGCAAAAGAAAAAGCCCGCTGTGGGGTGCAGCGGGCAGGGTTACCGTTCGGGAACGTGTTTCTTAGGGACCGGCGCGGCTCTGGCCTTGTAGGCTTTGCGGTATTTTTCGTCAGCATCATAGAACTGCTGCGGAGAGATACCGGCATCCAGACACCCCTGCATGACAACCGCAGTGTAGCGGCTGCTGACGGGGAGCAGTTGGTCGCGGTACGGCTCGTTCATCGTGTAAACCATGGTTTCGTGCGGCGTACCATCTGCATCCGTGACCGTCACGGTTTCCTTGTCATAGAATGTCGGGTAGCCCTCGTAGCAGTCAAGCTGTGATTCGTCATGGTCGGTGATAGACCAGATCAGTCCTTCAACGCTTGCACCCTCTTTGGGCAAAATCGTCAGGTAGCCGCGCCGGAACGCCAGCTCATAGCCATCCAGCTTGGCGGTTCCGACTGCCGTTGCCTCCGGGCAGCGGTAGGCCATCTGATCAAAATTCAGATTGGAACCGTAGGCAAAATATTCTTTTCTCGACATTTCTTCTCCTATCTGGCCTCGTCCGTGCGGGGCCGTGGTTGATTGCTGGGATACAGCGACTTGTCGTGCCGCCACGCCTTGTCACCGGGCAGGTTCTTCAGCAGGTGCATCCGAACATTTTTGTACTCAGGACCAATCAGCCCCAACCGCAGCAGAAAGGTGCGGAAGGTAAACGCCGGATTATCCCCGATGGGCGTTTTTCGGAACTGCGTGTACTTCTGGTTGATGCCCTGCGCCGAGATTGCCATAGCCAGAATGATGTTGGCTTTTGCTTCACCCGCGTGGAGCGTGGAGTTGAATAACCGCCACTCGACTGTGCCATGGTAGAACACAGAATGCAGGTTCCAGGCATTATGTTGAGCTCAACATAAGGCTTGTTATGGCAAGAAAGCGATTATCTATCCCACGTCCAAAACTTTAATTGTACAGCGACAAAAATTATAAAAACAGTCTGTTTTTCTATACATAATAACTATATAATTTGAGTATTCCAGATATGATGGAGGTTGTTATTGTGGATGATGGAAATCGACTGACCGTGTATGAACTTGTGGAAAGAGTTATCCCTTGCATCATTGCAAAGCACTATAGCGAAAACTATATTCAAGGCTTTCGTTCGACGTTTAGGAACCTGTTAGCGTACTGCAATAAAAATGAAAAGAAATATTTTACAGCGGAATTGGCTCAGCAGTTCATGCTGGATTGCTACGGTGTGCAGCCGGGAACAGTAGAACGGCGATGTTCACGAGTTCACCGTGCAATGGATTTGTTGTCAGACTACCAACATTTCAACGCGGTTATGCTTCGGCGGAGGTTGAATCGAGAGTTCCCTGCAGGACTGCAAGAAGGTGCGGTCAACTACTTGCAAAAGCTATCTCTCCACGGACGCAGGGAGAATACGCTGCGCAGCCACAGAAATGTTCTTCTTCGCTTTACAGATTATTTGTTCAGCGTTGGAGTCACGGATTACAAATTACTTTCAGCAGATATTGTAAATCGATACGTCAAAGTTGTTTCGTGCAATTACAGCAATTCGGTTGTAAGGCTCCATTACAGTATCCTTTTACGCTTTTTTCAGTACCTTGCGCATAGTGGCTACAAGGAAACAGATTTGTCTTTGAAAATGATGCCAATTGTAAAAGTATCCGCTTCCGCGCGAATTCCTACAACATTAGATCTTAGCCAAATCGAAAGTATCCTTGCATCTGTTGACCGTGAAAGTCCACAAGGGAAACGCGATTATGCAGTTTTAATGATTGCAGTAAAACTCGGCATTAGAACCAGCGATATACGTAATCTTCGCCCTGCCAATTTTAATTGGGAACAGCATTTGGTGTCTTTCACCCAAGTCAAAACAGGAGAGCCGATAACTTTACCACTTCCCACAGATGTTGGATGGGCTGTAATAGACTATCTGAAAAATGGAAGGCCTGTAAGCGATGCCCCGGAAATTTTTCTCCGCGCAGTCGCTCCATACGTCTCTCTGCAAAATTTTGACAACATTCTTATTAAGCATATGCGAAAAGCGGGCATTCCTTTGGATTCAATAAAGCACCACGGGCTTCACTCGCTCCGACACAGCCTCGCAACACATATGTTAGATGAAGGAATCCCCATTACCTCGATTCAGAGTGTATTAGGACACATAAATGCCGATTCTACTCAAAAATATATTGGTGTAAATGTACGTCAGCTTCGCAGCTGCGCATTGGAGGTGACTGATTAGTGTTTGAGGAAAAATTTCTTGAACCCCATTTTACCAGTGTGCTTGCACCATATATGCTGGATGTTGTGGAGCAAAAACGTGCCCTTGGCAATAAATACAACGCCGGTGTTGAGGCACTCAGTGCATTCGATGACTTTTGCAATGAGCAACAATTGCGTATACCTGCCATTTCGAAAGAACTGCTGCAAAAGTGGGAGAAAAAGAGACCTCACGAAAACGAAACCACGCAATGTTTTCGGATTTCGTATGTGCGAATTCTTTGTAAGTATTTGCACAGCAATGGCTATGATGCTCCATGTGCATTCCACCCTGCACCTCATGTAAATAAATGTTTCGTTCCCTACATTTTTACGAAAGACGAAATCGAGAGATTGTTTTCTGCGGTGGATTGTACCAAAGAATCTTCAGAATCTCCACTACGACATTTAGTTATGCCGGTTCTGTTTCGCCTGCTTTATACATGTGGGCTGCGCGTGTCAGAGGCTCTGCACCTTAAGGTTGCAGATGTTGATTTGGATGCTGGAGTTTTAGCCATATACGGTGCAAAAGGAGACAAAGAACGGCTGGTAGGAATTTCGGACTCAATGCTTGCATACATGAAATCCTACCGCAGTAATCCATTAGTGGCAAATGCAAAAAGTATTTACTTTTTCCCTGCTCCTGATGGCGGATTCTATGATACAAGTACAATTTACGATATTTTTCGAAAATGCTTATTTGATGCCGGGATTCCACACCGAGGTCGAGGAAAAGGGCCTCGTCTCCATGATCTCAGGCATTCCTTTGCGGTCCACATTCTAAACAAATGGAGTTCCGAAGGAAAAGACATATATACCTGTTTGCCGATTCTCCGCACTGCTCTTGGGCATGACCGAATTACAACAACCGAAAAATACTTGAGGCTTGTCCCGGAAGCCTACATGGAAGTCACCGAACCATTCAATGACCGATTCCATACCATTACAGAGGTACTTTGCAATGAGGAATAGATGCAGCTACGCCGGTTTAGTCTCCGCATACTTTAGCGTGTATCTGGCAGGAACTAAAAATGTCAGTACAAATACAATTTACTCTTACCGAGACACCTTTGTTATTTTTCATGGCTACCTTGAAAAGTATTGTGGCTTTAAATTAGAGAAAATGCTTTTTAACGACCTTTCCCGCGAACTGATTCTTGAATTTCTACAATATCTTGAAACTGAACGCAAATGCAGTATATCTTCTCGAAACCAACGACTTGCTGCGCTGAAGTCATTTGCAAAATATGTACAAATCGAATGCCCGGATGAAATGATTCTGTGTCAGCGCATTCTTTCAATTGACAGCAAAAAAGCAGCAAAGCCGACGGTTCAATATTTGAGTAACCAGCAAACCGATATTCTAATGGAACAGCCTGATATTTCCACGCCAAAAGGTCGCAGAGACTTGGCGATGATTCTTCTCCTTTACGATTCAGCTGCACGAGTGCAGGAACTTTGCGATTTAAGAATCTGCGATATCCGAATAGATTCACTACCGGTTGTACATTTATTAGGGAAGGGGCGAAAAAGTCGAGATGTTCCGCTTACCAAACCGTGTGCACAGGTATTGCGCCAATACATTTGTGAGAACCATCTTGATATACCAGAACGCCGCAATGACCAGCTGTTTACAAATCCGCAAGGGAAAAAGTTGACTCGCAGCGGTGTTTCCTACGTGCTAGCAAAATATATCCACAAAGCAAATACTGCGGTGGGTTCATTTTTTCCGCAGATTACACCGCATTGTCTCCGGCATTCTAAAGCAATGCATCTTGTTGAGGCAGGCAAAAATCTCATTTATATTCGTGACTTTTTAGGGCACGAATCTATTGAGACAACACAGGTTTATGCAAAAGCTAATCCCGAAGCCCGGCGCAAGGCATTAGAAACAATGGACACGAGGATGAATACGCCTGCCATGCCGGATTGGAACGACGACCCTGACTTAAAGGCGTTTTTAAAGACCTTGTAGAAAATTATGCTGAGATTTCTGGTGAACAGTCTCGAAGTAACGTCTGTTCTAAAAGATTCTCAGCATAACTTTTTTCTGCGCATAACAGGCATGATACCGGCTCTGGTGGTAGTGATAATCACTCCCATCCCGCCCTTGATACCAGCGATCTTTCAGTTGATCCATACTTGCACCGCTGGGCAGCTTGCGGATTTCCTCCAGAATAGGCTCATCCACCGCCTGACAGTAGCTGTCGATGCGGGCAGGGTTGACTTTAAGTGCTGCAAATAAAATGTCCTCTTTTGAGTACATAATGGACAGCACATTTTTGAGGCTCTGCGGCATGTGCTTGCTTGCATCCACGTGGACATGCATTCCGCAGCTGTCGTTTACGATGCCGCCTGCGCGGCGTAAGGAACGGACAACCTCCTGCAGCTTTTCCATCTCGCCGTATTCGAGTTTGGGGGAGTTCAGTTCAACCTTGTAGGTTTCTCCGATAAGAACAGACCGCCTGCGGCATTCGGGATGGATGCTGCCGTCCCGGACGATTTTCCATTCTTTGCCGTCCAAATCTTTGACCCGGTAGGCATCGTAGCCGCCGCCGGAATGCTCGGCGCGGGTTCCAAACAGATTGGCCAGCGCATGGGCTGCCGTGGCGCGGGTTATTCCGGTCAGTTCAATTTCACAGCCGAAATACTGGTCTTTGAAATCAAGTGGAATCCGGCTCACCCCGCAGTTCTGCGCCCATGGCGGCAATGCGGCGGCCAATGGCTTCGATTACATTGACCGTCACGCCGTTGCCTGCCTGTTTGTAGGCTTGATTATCGCTTTGAATGGAAAGCACCGTGTCGATGCGGTCATCTGCCCAACCCTGCAAGCGCAGACATTCGCGCGGTGTCAGGCGGCGGATGCGCCCCTCGCACAGAACACCGTGACGGTCTTTTGTGGTAAGTGTATGCATGGGTGCGCCAGGCTTACCGGTGCGTTCGGTGTTGCGGGCGAGGTCGAACTTGATGGGATTTTTGACCGGGCAAACGTCAACAGTACCTTGTTGGCAGCCGGTTGTGAGGGTGTGGGCAATTTGCTTGCCCACACGCCCGCGCCGACTGTTGACTGTGGCGTAACTCAGGTCGATGCTGTCACCAACCTGTGCCATCTGGTAGCCGGTGTATGTGGCGCACTTGATGGGTACGCCCACCTCGTACAGCCCGGTCTTGCCACCAAAACCGCCCGGATTGGCTGCCAATGTGCAGCTTACGCCTTCGGGGGAGTAAACTCGTTCTCCTTGGTGACCGCCGTGGGTTTGAATAAGAGAACCTCCTGTTGCTTCGGTGAAAGGAAATACTTTTCCTCGACATCCCTCATCAAGATATCCGATAATGTACACGCGGTTTCTTGACTGGGGGACGCCGAAATCTTTGCTGTTAAGACATTGCCATTCCACGCCATACCCCAGTCTGTCCAGCGTGTTGAGGATTGTCGCAAACGTCCGCCCGCCGTCATGGTTAAGCAGTCCGGGTACATTATGTACACAAATCAAATATGTATAGTGCCTCCTAAAAACAGCGGAGCAAGGCTGTTTTTGCTTTGCTCCACTGTGCATAATATGTTTCTTTTAGCCAAGGGATGAAAGCCATGCAATAAGATCAGCGTCCTGCTCCCAATTCGAAGCGCAAGGTAATTCCAAACATAGAGAGGCTTTTTCCAGTGCCGCACGTTTTGCTTCGTTGTCTGCACGGGCATATACCTCTGTTGTGGAAATATCTGCATGGCCGAGATAATCTTTAATATAAATAGTGTTTACATTTGCCTGAACTAAATGCATGGCTTTTGTGTGCCGGAACACATGTGGAGATATAGTGGCAGGAATATCAGTTGAGATTGCCTGTGCCGCAGCTGCATACTTCTGGACAATATATGTAATTCCAGAGCGCGTCAGCTTGCGGTAATTCCCACTCCAAAACAGTGGCATGTCCGGACTTTTTTGGGGCGTAATACCATTTTCCGTAAAGTAGCTTTGCAGCAATTCTACTGTTTGCTTCATCAGCGGAACAGTGCGAACCTTTCCTCCCTTGCCATGTAAGGTAATTGCTGCAGGCGAATCAAGTCTAACATCACGCATACGAATATCGGCTAATTCACTTACACGTGCTGCCGTGTCGTATAAAACCGTAAGAAGAACAAGGTGTCGGCGTCCCTTTGGCGTTGTAATGTCGGGGGTAGCCAACAAACAGCGTAATGCATCGGGTGTAAGGTATTTTGCGGGAGGAGCGGACGAAACCATTTTGGGAATATTGTGTATCTGAATGCACTGTTCCATAAACTGTGGCTCTTCGACCATAACATAGTCAAAGAATGCATGGATTGCGCAAAGCCGTTGGTTACATGTGGAAGGCGAAGATTTTCGGATGTTCCTAAGCCACAAAATAAAGTCCTCAATACATTTTCTATCTAGCTGAGTCATTGGTAATTTTGCAATATTGAACCCCTGTATATCGCGACAAAATATCAGCAGCAATTTAAATGTGTCTCGGTAGGAACAGATTGTGTTGCTGCTCAAGTTTCGCTGTGCAGGCAAATATTGTGTAAGATACTTCGACAAAAGTAGTGCGAAATCAAGCGACTTCATCTTGGCACCTCCATTGTTGGAATCAACTCACCGAATTGTTTTTCCAATTTTTGTGTAATATCCGGATACATTTGTGCAGTCAACTGGAGATATCGCTGCGTTCCGGATAGGTCGTTGTGTCCCAAATAAGTTGAAAGAACGGGAAGCCCTGCCGTCAAATCTTCGCCTGCAAGAACCCAGCTATTTAGGCAATGAACAGCAAATGTATGGCGCATATCATGTGGCCGAGGCCCTCTATCTGGCCCTCCGTAAGGAATCTCGGACATTCTTAAAAGTGTCCGGAATTGTGTGTGTATCCAAGAGGCTCCATACTGTTCTCCTTTACTGCGAGAACAGCAACTGGCAAAAAGGATTGCTTCATTTGAGGCAGGCGGAAACAATTCTAAATAGTTAGCCAGCGGAATTGCAACGGCATCCGTAAAAGGCACCAGACGGCTTTTGTGAAATTTTGTGTCACGAATTGCAAGAACTTTTTCGGTAAAGTCTACATCACAGACGCGCAGATTCAACAGTTCAGAGGTACGCAGTCCGCAATTAAACAGCATGCGGAACATTACTGGAATCTGGTACTTTTTTACCGGGTTTTGCGTGCATACAGGAAAATGGTCTGCAGAATCCAACATCTTTTCAATTTCAGTGTCAGTAAATATATAGGCCCTGAAATTGCGCACTTCTTTGGGCATAGACTTGGGCGGAATTTTGTATGCGGTAAAACCTTTTCGAATTACAAAATTCAAGAATCCATTTATTGCGCTGACATCTCGGAGTACAGTGTTTGCCTTTTGGTTTAAGCCCGTTCCAATATGCTCAAGGACGTACTCCTTAGAGAAAACAATTTTTCCATCTTCTGGTTCCTTGTAATCGCGCAGGAAACGCCGAATGCATCCTTCGTCGGTTTTTGACACAAACCCAAGCGCATGGCGCTCTGCCATATACTGTTCCAGTAGCATCTTAGCAGTCATGCAGAAGCCTCCCACTTTCCATAAGATAATGCGCATTTGCGCAGGGCGGGAAGATTTACTTTTGTGTAGCCTGTGGTTGTTTTGGGACTGGAATGGCCGAGAATATTAGAAATCGTCAACAGTGGTGTGCCGTCCATCAAGAGTGTACTTGCAAGGGTACGTCGCAGCGAATGGATCGCTTTTCGATTTTTTCTTGTCAGACCTGCGTATGTAATGTATTTCTTAAGCGCAGAAGATACGGCAGCGCTGGACTGGAATCCACCATAGGGATGGAGGTGCCGAATAAAGACATTGTCACAATTGGAATCAAGTCGACCGTTTCTCAAATAGTCAATAATTGCTTCTCCAATCACAGGCAGCAGCGGCAAAGCACTGACTTTTCCGGATTTTTGCTGCGTGTAAGTAATCAGCTTTTGGTTCCAATCCAAGTTTTTGAATCTCAGGTTACAAATATCGCCCGCCCGCATTCCCAGCAGGATCGCAAGAAGAAACATAGCATAGTCTCTTTTTCCAATTGGATTACTCCTGTCAACAGCAGATAGCAATTGCTTTACTTCTGTGGGAGTCCATGTTTCAGGAATATCCTCATCTGTGTAAATCTTAGGTTTGGGAACATCTGCAGATAAATCCTTTGTGAACTGCTCTGACTCATAAAGATAGCGCAAAAAGTCTTTCAGCACACTGGCAGTCGTGTAAAGTGTTGGCCGACGACAACGGCAAAGAGTAGTCATAAAATTCGAGAGATCTGCAGATGTCAAACATGCAAGCTGAATGTTGCGGCCCTCCATATACTCAAAAAATTGGCATAGCTTCATCTGCTTTGTGCGTAGTGTTCCCTGTGAATTATGCTTCTTTCTGCACTTCATAAGATAGTTCTCCAGCAAAATGTCATACTCTGGATTGACTGTATAACTGCGGTGGCAATATCTAAGTGCGTATCCGAACTGGAAGATGTCGTCTAAAAGTCGGATCGCTCTGCGCGTGGCAGATTGCGACTTTGTTAGTTGGAGTCGTGGACTTGCAATATTTACGCCATAGATGGATTGAAAATATTCCCGTCCGGTCGTTGCAGTGTAGTCCTGAATTTTCTCATTGCTGTAGTAATCTGAAAACTTTCTGAATTCAGCACAGTAAATTTGTAATGCACTACGCTTGAAATCTAGTCGCAATAATTCCGAATTTGCTGTAGTGATTAATTCTGAGATAGGGATACTCTTTTGAGTTGGCATAGTTGGCCTCCTTTATATCTGTGATAACCAAAGTATAAAGGAAAATTATGCACAGCGAAACACAAATTTAAAACGTATCTACATCATTTACAAAAGGAGGCTTTACATAATTGCTTACAACTCATAACGTACCTTATGTGCAGAAGTGCATAAGGTACGTTTTCAAACAGCAGATAATCAGGCTTCCGGGCTTCAGCCAGACGGGCCAGTTCAAAGAAGAGAGTGCCGCGCGGATCTCCGAATCCTTTTCGGGTTCCTGCAATGCTGAAAGTCTGGTTATTCCGAAATTCAGGATAACCAGACTTATCCCGAATAAAATAAGAATCCCGAAGCCCAGCCGGGAATCCTTGCAGCGCAAGGATTTCTGCATAAAAACTTCGGGATAATATTTT
>OGME01001747.1_pt1 | contig 11835 bp, 7 predicted proteins | sample 1572981 | NCBI WGS metagenome assembly OGME01 (sample SAMEA2581902, study PRJEB24529) | metagenome | biome: Human gut stool | place: China | collected 2011
TGCCTTCGGCCAGAAAATACGGTAATATTTTTCGGTATCGATCAGCGTACCGTCCATGTCAAATAAAACTGCCTGAATCATTGTTATTCCTCTGCGTCAGCCGTCTGTCCGGCATCTTCTGTCGTGTCTGTTTTGCCGCTCTGGTCCTCGTCAGCTTTTCCGGCTTTCCGGTCACGTTTTGCCGCCTTGCGCGTCTTCCGGCGTTTTGCCGCTTTTTTCCCCAACAATACGATCAACAGGATCACGACTGCACCACCGACGATGCAAAGTACGATCAGCAGTGTATGACTGCCCTCGGCCTCTACCGTGCGGAAGCTGCCGGGCACTTCCATGGTAAACTGTCTATAGCTGCCGATCACAGTGGATTCCACTTCCGTGTACTCTCCATCCTGTGCTACCTCTATGACAGTGTTATCCGCATCCTCACAGTAGACACGCAAGGCTGCTTCTCCGGTATAGTCCGGTGCATCCTCTTCCATGGAATTGGTCATGGATACTGTATAAGTATTTCCCTCTACCTGCAGATGCAATGCTGCATTGGGATAGAAGTTGCCTTCTGCCATAACCAGCGCCTTATTGTTATCGTTTTTCTCTGCGGAAGCAATGGATGCGGTCCATTCCTCATACTCTGCTTCCAGCACTTTATTACCGGTAATATAACTGAAATCATAATCCGGCCATACACCGTAATAGCCATCCTTCTCCGGTACTTCCGGAATCTGGTCTGCCGACAGATAATCCCCGTAACCGCATTTATAGGAAGCCACTTCTACACCATCCGCCTGGAAGGTAATGGTAAACTGTGAGAAAGCGTCCGGAACGTCTTTGCTGCAGAATTCCTGGTAGGACAACGGGGTAGCACCGCCCTGATAACCAATGCCGTCTACGCCACCGGCTCCGCCTTCCACATAATAGTTGCCATACAGAGTTCCATCATCACTGACTTTTCCGGCAATGCTGCCCTGGCCTTCGCCGGACATATCCAGATCATTGTACGCATAGCTGTAGAAAATATCACAGCCTTCTCCGGCAATACCTCCGATATTATTTTTACCGGTGATCCTGCCCATGCTGTAACAGCTGCGGATCGCATAGCTGGCAGATCCGGCAATTCCTCCCACATAGCTGCCTCCGGTACTCTCTACGGGTGCATAAGACTCACAGGAAATGACTGCGCCATATTCTGCTTTACCGACCACACCGCCGACATAGTCTTTTTTACCGGTCACGTCTCCAAGGTTGCGGCTGTCTCTGATGACTGCCTTGACCGTCTGCTCCACATCGAAACTCTCCGTTCCGGTTAAAGTGATATCGTCCTCAGGGTCAAAATCGTATTCCGTTGCCACCTGTCCAACGATACCGCCCACATTCGTATCGGCTTCCACCGTACCGCGGTTCACACATAAGGTGACCTTTCCCTTCTGGAAGCTGGATGTATCATAGCGCGCTTCTTCGGTTCCTTCCGGTTCTGCGGTGTCATCCTCCGCATCGGGATCTCCGGGGTTCACCTCTTCCTTGCTGGCGGACTCATCCGAAGTATCTTCTACAGAAATTCCTTCATACCGGAAGAGATCATCCCGGATTTCGCTGACCAGATTCCGCAGAACTCTGGCCTGATCCATCAGCTCATCCATGTGGGCGCTGGTGCTGTCTGTCCCGGCTTCCAGTACATCCCCCAACTGACCCAACTGGTCAAAAGCCTTCTCGAGCCTGTCATTCAGTGTATCCAGATTACCTTTGATACCGCCACTGCGATCCGTGGAAGCATTCGTCATGTTATCCAGATGCTTGGTGGCATTCTCTCCGAATTTTTTCAGTGCCGATTTATAGCTCTCCGTATCGTCCGGTACGGTGATGGTAATGTTTCCGCCACTGACGTCATGATCGCCATCGCCACCCCAGTTACCATTCCAAATGTCATTTCCACTGATGGTAACGTCATGACTGTTGCCGTTATTCTTGTCATTATCCGCCTGCTTGTTCAGATCGTCATTCAGGACTTTCAGATCGTTGCTGACGCCGTTCAACTCCTGATTGTAAATATACCACAGATCATGAGCGGTCCCGGTCAGAGAACTTCCCGCATTGTTGGCATCCTTCAGGTTCGAACTGATACTCTTGGCAATACTGGATGCCTGTTTGCTATAGCTGCTCACATCTTTCTGGGTGGCATCCAACATATCCAGGAATTTGTCTGTCTCCGTATCCAGTTCCTTCAGCTTGTCACTGAGATACTGGATTTCCAGGAACGGCTCCATCTGACCCACGATACCGCCCACATCTTTTCTGCCCTGCACATATCCGGTGTTGGTGCAGTTCTGCAGATAGCCCTGATGCAGTCTGCCTACGATACCTCCGGTATTGTAGCCTACGTGCTGGTAGCCGATGGCCCCGGAATTGGAGCAATAATAAATCTTACCATCCGAAATACCTGCGATACCGCCGGTGTCCGTATGAGCTGCCACATTGGAGGTACTGTTGATCTGCTCCAGATTGTCCATGGTGATATCTTCCAGATCATAAGTCACTTCCGTGCTGTACGTATTGATATTGCCATTGTTGCTGCAGTTATTCAGAATACCGTGGTTGTTGCCCACAATACCGCCTGCGGAATGATTGCCGATCACATTTCCGGAGGATTCACACCGACGGATCTCTCCGCTCTCGGCATTGACTCCGGCAATACCGCCGACATCCGTATCACCGACCACATTTCCGGTAAATTTACAATTTTCAATGCTGCCATAGTTCACACCGACGATACCGCCGACCTGATCCTGACTTCCAGAGGGAGATACTTCCCCCGTGACCGTAAGGTTGCGGACTTTTGCTCCCTCCTGCACATAGCGGAACAATCCCACTGCCGAACCGTCTCCGGTCAGTTTCACATTGGAAATAGTAAAACCGCTGCCGTCAAAGATTCCTGCAAACGTAGGAATACTGAGTTCACCTGTCATGCTCAGAACAATGTCGTTCTGCAGCACTACTTTTTTATCTCTGGACCAACTGTCCAGTACACAGTTCTCCACCAGTTTCCGCAGATCCTCCTCCGTGCTGATCTCTATGACTGCATAATCCTGCTCCTTTATCGTGCTGCTATAACCGCTGCCGCCTCTGTACTGCTCATAGGTCAAAGTTTCTGCTGCATAGGCGGTGGCCGGTGTCTGCAGGATCAATGCTGCTCCCAGCAGGAAACATAATAATCTCTTACTGTTCATCTTCTGTTCCCTCGCTTTCTGCTGTTTTTTCTTTATCCGAAGCTTTCTTATCCGCAGCTTCTGTATCTGCTCCGGTTGCTTTCTGTCCGGCTGTCTCATCCTCCGGCAGCTCCTGGGCTTCCAGTCTGGGATAGTTTTCTTCCGGGGCATCGTCCCGCTCCTCCATCGTCACGGTATCCTTGGGACGCACCACCGCACCCATCTCACCATCAATGACACCGATGAAATCACCCTCCAACACACCATTGACATAACCCTTGATGTGACCGTTCATACGGATTCTTCCGGCGGAGGGCAAGGGCTTTGCCAGATCCCGTTTCAGTGTAAATGCTGTCTTCTGAATAATGATATCTCCGATCAGCAGTGTCTGCGGCAATGCCAGCAGTACCAACAAAATAGATGTCAGAGTACCACGACCAAGAGCCAGTCCGATGGCCGCTACCGCTGCATTGGAAGATACATAGCTGATAATAAATCCCGCAGATACCAGCATGGATCCGCTGGTAACAATGGTAGGGAACGCCTGGTTCAGTGCTTCGATGGCGGCTTCCTTGATTGGCATATATGTCTTCAGATCCATGTAACGGCTGGTGATAACGATAGCGTAGTCGATCGTTGCACCCATCTGGATCGCAGATACTACCAGATATCCCAGGAAATATACATTTTCATTCAACAGATACGGCAATGAGAAGTTCATCCAGATACTACCCTGAATCGTTACAACCAACAGTACCGGCAGACCGGCGGACTGGAAGGTGAACAGCAGGATGATCATAACGAACAATGCTGTCAGCACCGTGATGATCGTATTATCCGTTGCGAAGGAATCGCCAAGATCCTTATCACTGGTGGCGTTACCGACTAGCAGAATGTCATCTATATTATAAAACTTTGCCACGGTATTACGGATCTGATCCAGTGCTGCTGTGGTCTCTTCTCCCTCATAAGGAACATTCAATTCCAGAACAAATCGGGAATTGTCTTCGCCCAGCAGCTGATCTTTCGCAATACAGATCTGGGAATAAGCATCCGTCAGAGTTTCTTCCAGATCATCGTCCAGTGTGATGTTGCCGCTTTCTTTCTGATCATAAATGAACAGGAACATATCAATAAACGGAACTTCGTATTCACTGACGCCACTGACCAGCGCACCATAATTGCTCTGATCCAGTGCATATGCCGAATACAACATATCCGCCACTTCAATATCCAGATCGATCAGTTCCGCAAACTGCCTGGGATTCAGCTTATCCGTCAGCATATAGCCGTCCATGGCCTCGATATTGCCAAGTCCCTGACAGGATTTCACCACATCCAGCTTTTCCAGAGCTTTCAGTGTCTGTGCCTCTTTTTCATAATCACCGTTGGGCACAATGACTGCCAGCTGGTTCACCATGCCGAATTCCTTATTTACCATGCTGACGGAAAATTTATTATCACTCATAGTACTGGATTCCAGAGTGTTGGTATCGTACACGTAGTTTGCCTTATTGGACAGGAAAAATGCTATAATAACACCTACGATCAGAATAGGCGGTATAATGTAGCGGGTAGCCACACAGAATTTACCGACCGCCGTGATCTTCGGCACGAAGCTCTTGTGGTGAGTATTGTCAATGGCCTTGGAAAAGGTCAAAAGCAGTCCGGGCATCAGGAAGAATACGGCCACCATACTGAAAATAATGGATTTTGCCAGAATGATACCCATATCATAACCAATTCTAAACTGCATGAACATCATGGCTACCATACCGGAGATAGTGGTCAGGGAACTGGAAGAAATCTCCGGGATTGCCTTACTCAGGGCCACGATCACGGCCTCTCTGGCATCCTTGTCCTCATGTTCTTCCATAAAACGGTGGGCCAGAATGATGGCATAGTCTACCGCCAGACCTAACTGCAGTACCACCGCAATAGAGTTCGTTACAAAACTGATGGTTCCGAACCAGTAGTTCGTACCTTTGTTCAAAATAGCTGCCACAATAAATGTAGTCAGATAAACCGGGATTTCCGCATAAGTCGTAGAGGTAAATAACAATACGGCTACGATAACCACTGCTGCCAACAACAGAATGACGATCATATCATTATTCAAGTCATCCGCGTCACGCTCTTCCTGACCGATATCGGAAGAATAGTAAACATCATAATCGGACAATGCATCCAATACCTCATCCAGATGCTGCTGTGTAGCTTCCGTGTCTGCTTCCTCATCAAAAGTGACAGACAATAAAGCCTCCATGTCATGATAATGATCCTCGGTGTCATCGAAATCCAACATGCTGACACCGTCCATCTCCTCCACCTGATCTGCCAGTTTCTGTGCCTCGTCAAACGTCACGTTACAGATCAGGATCCGGGCGGAGCCATACGTGGTAAATTCCGAATCCATCAGATCCAGTCCCCTTCTGGTCTCTGTTGTGTCCGGCAAATAAGTGGTCAGATCGTTATTAACCTTGACTCTGTTCATGGATAATACGCAAAATATGCATAAAACAATAAAGATCAGATAAAATCCTTTTCGTTTGTCTACAATGAGCGTGGCAAGTTTCATCATAAAGGAATTATCTTTTTTGTCTTTTTCTGCGTTGTCTGCCATAGTTCCCTCCTGCTTTTTCTCTCTTTGTACCCTTGTTTATGTATTTGATTTTATACACCTCTAGTTTAAAATGTTTTTGAACATCTGTAAAGACTTACTACAAAGATAAGAAATTGTATTAATGTCATTTAATGAACTTGTGTTGATTTTCTGCCACATGCAAAATATAATAATGGGGAAGAAAAAGCAAGCTACAGATTTTTTGTGATTGTTTATTTTTAGACATTTTCGTGATGTTCGTCTATTATTTTAGAAAAAATTCAGATTTGTATTACATATAGGAAATGATTTCTTCTTTTCCCGGAAAGGCTGGTGGATTGTCTTATGGAAAAAATGGATCGCCGTGTGCGCAAGACAAGAGCTCTCTTATTACAGGGGCTGGTAAAAATGTTAGAAACCCATGATATTCAGGATATCTCCGTCAAGGAGCTGACCGAACTGGTGGATATCAACCGCGGAACCTTTTATCTGCATTATGATGATATCTACGATATGCTCCATAAAATCGAGGATGAAATGTTCCTGGAATTTAATGAAATCATGGAGCAGAAACCGGTCATTACCAATTCTCTGGCCTCTCAGGGGCCGTTGTTGGAATTCTTCCGTTTTCTGGACCGAAACAGGGATCTGGCCAAGGTCATGATCGGCCCTCATGGGGATCTGGCTTTCGTCAATCGCCTGAAAGATCAGATTGAAAAACGCACTCTCCAGGTTCTGGAAAGTGCGCAATCCGATGCTAATTATGAATATCTCTGCTCCTTCATTATCACCGGCTGTGTCGGTGTCGTAGAGACCTGGCTGAAAGAATCCGATCCCCAGTCCCCGGAAGAAATGGCAGAGATTCTCGGTGCCATGCTCTTACGTCAGCTTAATTTTGCTCCGGGGCCTGCATAGGCTGTGTCGACTCCGGCATACCTACGCTCAATGAAGTCACTGTCTCACCATCCAGGAAAAAGGATACGGTATCACCTACCTGAAGTTCGTCCAGAGTGGCATCTTCTCCGTCAATCGTAATGATCGTATCGTCATTGACTGTGATAGTCATAGTATCTCCGCTGAGAGTTAAGGTCATCTCATCCAGCATGTCTTTCTCGGGTTTCTGACCGTTCGGTGCTTCTCCGTTGGGCGCGCTGCCATTGCCATCAGGAGTCTGGCCGTTCGGCTTTTCTCCGCTGGGAGCTTCGCCGGTAGGGGCTTCACCATTGGGAGCGCCACCGTTGCCGTCAGGAGCCTGACCGTCAGACTTTTCTCCAGTTGGTGTTTCTCCATCCGGAGTCTCCGGCTTCTCTGCCAGCGCAATGGAGATCACATTGCCGTCAATGGCTGTGATTTGACCAAGATAAGATTCCACCTTCTCTTCACCTGATTCTGTTTCCGTACTTTGCTCCACCGTGCTCTGTTCCGTCGTGCCCTCCGGCGCGATTGTCTCCTCCTGTTCTGCCGATTCACTTGCTGCGCTCTCCGTGCCCGCAGATGTTGTTCCTCCGCATGCTGTAAATCCGGTCATCACCATGGCAGCAGTCAACACTGCGCACATTACTTTTGTGTTCACCTGGGGTAAATTCCATCTTCTCATCTTCTCATTCCTCCTGTTCCATTCATTCCTTAAAAAACTTGTGAATATTTACTTCCCCTTATCTGTCTCTTATGATAAAGGTCATCTGCGAAGGAATTGTGAGAAAAATGTGGTGATTCTGTGAATTTTTCAGGCATGACACATTTGTCATATGTACAGTGTTGGCAGTGTCAAATCATGTGTCGATTTTGCTGTTTTGTTGTAAATATTCAAGGAACGCGGTACAGCCTTCCAGGACATCATTGTAGGTCGTCCCAAACTCTCCCGTGTACCACGGATCCGAAATGTCCCGATCCGAGCCGGCATAGGACAAGAGCTTCGCTACTTTCCCCTCCGGATCTCCCCCGAATATCCGCAGCATGTTGCGGATATTCGCACCATCCATACCAATCAGATAATCATATTCCGCATAATCCGCTCTCGTCACCTGCCGGGCCCGCTTCCCCTCACAGGAGATCCCATGCCTCGCCAGCTCCGACTTCGCCGGCGGATACACCGGATTCCCGATGCCGTTCCAGATTTCCTCTGTGCTGGTGGCCGCGGAGGCGATCTGGAAGCGGGCGGTGAGTCCGGCATCGGATACTAATTTTTTCATTACGAATTCCGCCATGGGGGAACGACAGATGTTTCCATGGCAGATAAAAAGTACTTTTATCATTATTTTATTTCTCCTTGTTTTGCCCCGGAATGCCCTGTTTTGCAAGGGTTTCCGGGGTTATGGTGATATGCTCTGAAAATACAGATTGTGGCAAATCAGAGCAGAATTGAGCAAGTTGTTACTACCTGTTAGTAGTAAAGTTGGTAGTAAAATGAAGCTTCTTACTACTAAGCATTCTCGTGATATATCATCCTTATATTTTTAGAACCACATATCGGACATTTTTCTGGTTTCTCATGTATTGCCACATCACGATCTTGCATTAAACAATTTTCACAAAACAGATATTCTTTACTAAACAATGCTTTTCTTTTTGCCGCAAGTTGTCGCATTATTTCCCATTTGCTAGGATTTTTCCCTATAATAAAATCAGGCGTAATAAAAAGTGATGTTTTAACTTTCAAGAATGTATCATCCAATTCTGTTTCAATATATTCATAATCGTCATATAAAAAAATAACATATCTTCTTTCTCTTTCAGCTTTCCATTTGCTATCTTTAACAGAAAGAATCCAATATTGCAATATCTCCTGTAAAAACATTTTCTTATTATTGTCAGATAAATCAAACATGTCTATAACACTAAATAAATATTGTAATTCCGTTTTTGCTTCTTCAATGTCATATAATACATCAAATGTTATTACTTGAGCTATATATGGTCTTTTCATAGTATCTGGCAAATCTGCGTCAGCGTCAGCCTTTTTTGTCAATGTATATAATCCAATAGGTCCAATCAGGTCCACAATTCTATCATTTTTATATCCATACAAACATTCTCCATAACCGTCTTGCATATGGCTATTATTTATTGACTTACTGAAACATGACACATAATAGTTTCGTGTCTCAGAAAAATCAATGTCTTTTATCCAGTCATAATGAATCCATGACATATCTTCAAACAATTCTGGAATAACTTTTTTCTCTCGCTCATCATTAAGCAGCTCTGTTTTCTTCATCCAAATTTGATGATTACTAATACTACTCTTTGCAACTTCTATTGGCAGATATTTACAAATATAATCATTGTTATACCCATTTCTCGATTTTAAAATGAAATTGCTTATCATCATCATAAGCACACCCTTAACTGGTCGAATGTTGGCAGGCTGCTTATTCATTCTAAGTAGCTTTGCTTCTATTGCTAATAATTTGTATAATTCTTCTCTTGTAAATTCCCATAACTTTTCTCTTTTACTTCCATGCATATTACTAATATCCAGTAACATAGATGTATATGAATGAGTCAAGGTATCAATCTCTTCTTCCGTTTGGCAGCTTTTTAACGTTTCCTCTACAATTTCTATTAATTGTTCTGCAAATGACTTATTCTTTTCTATTGTGAACTTTTGATACGCTATGTGATACAATCTCAGTGGGAACATAAGCCCCTGTTCATATGGTATTACACGATATGTATTTTCTTCATCACAATTAATCACAGGATTAAACCAAGAAGTAATTTTCTGTAGTCTAGTTACCTGCGTTATAATATTGTATATATATGTTTTTAATGAAGATATTTGATATGCATTACCAACTAAATAGAGAAAATTCAGTATTCCAACTTCATACTCGGTTACACGAACCAATCCAGAATTTTCATTCAAATTCAAATCATGCTCACACGTTAAAGACAAAAGGACTTCTCTTGTCTTATAAGACGGATTGTTCTTAAATTCTTCTACACATTCACATAATGTATCTAAAATCTGTTCACGAGCATTCGCAGGCCATTTTTCTGGCTTCTCTGCTGTTTCTTCCTCGTAATACATTTCACAACCATTCCTTTCATATAAAATCAAAACCGCTTTTCCCCATCTTCCCAAATCACCCTGATTATATTATATCCTCTGAACCTACTTTTTTCCATAGAAAAAACGCCCCAGCCTAAGCCGGAGCGCCACCTATCTTCCATATTACACGACCTTAAACATCTTTTGCGACATCGGTTTCTCCTTCTTCTGTTCAACCTCTTCCTGTGCCTTTCGGAAATCTTCCATCCGCTTCAATTCTTCCTCAGCGTCATCGAATCCGATATGCGTATACACATTCATTGTGACCGATATATCCGAATGCCCCATAAGGTACTGTAGCGTCTTAGGATTCATTCCCGATTTTGCCATATTCGAACAATACGTGTGTCTGCATACATGAGGTGTAATGTTTGGCATCTGCACCCGGTAAATATCATTGTACCTGCCGACCATATGGTTGAAGCGGTGCTGCCAGTGCATTGCCACAAGTGGCATTCCATTATCATCGTAAAATAGAAATCCACTATATCCATCTATGGCTTTCTCCACTTTCGGTGCATTTCTATCCTCGATGACTGCCTGAAACATCTGTGCCACATCCTCTGTGATTGGCAATACTCTTGTTCCGGCATCCGTCTTTGTGGTTTCTATGATATATCGCATATCTGATGTTCTCTGCAACTGATGGTCGATATTCACAGTTCTGTTCTCAAGATCAATATCCTTTAGTGTCAGTCCACAAAATTCCGATATTCGCATTCCCGTATGAAAGAGTATGTACACAACTTCATAGTATTTACAGTACACCACATCGTCATGCACAAACTTTAGGAATTTTCTCATCTGGTCTTTGGAAATTGCCTCTCTTGTGACTGCGTCATTTACCAATACTCCGGCAAGCTGAAATCCGAAAGGGTTCTTTACCAGAATGTCATCATCCACCGCCATCTGAAAGGCTGGTCGCAGCACTCCACGGATGGTATGAATGGAACTGTAGCTTTTGCCATCTTCCTGCTGCAATTTGATAAGAAACAGCTTTGCATCGGAAGTTTTCACACTTCGTATCGTCTTTTTGCCAAATGCTTCCTTTGCAAGTAATCTCTGTACTGTAACATATCCCTGTTTCGTGCTTTGCCTTACTCCGGTCTTTGTTTTCAAATATCGGTCTACCAGTTCACAGACTGTCATCTGTCCGTCCACGATATTTACAGGTAAATCCAAATCTGTGTTTACTTGTTTTTCCAACTCTCGAAGGGAAAGGCATGGTTTCTTGCCCTTTGGAAGTTTGTCCGTAGGCTCCAATTTCCAACTGTATACAAAATGTGGTTTTCCATCAATATGATATTTATATTGATATTTAGGTCAGTTTACAAGGAACTACACGCAGACCACGAAACGGGGGCTACTGACAACAAATAAAGGCTGAATATCAAGCACCGGGGAAGTGCGAGATATTCAGCCTGTTTTGTTGTCTGGGGTTTCCAAAGGGGCTTACCCCTTGGCACACGACTTTGCTTGCAAAGTGTAGTGTGTTATACGCTCTGTCGGCGTTGCTGCGAAAATGCGGTTGCCGCTGGGGAGAGCAAACACATTTGAAGCGGCAGGAAAACAGGGCTGTGATTGCATGGCGTGGAGCCGCAAGCGCAGGACTGGTTTCATCAGCAGACAGGGGTATATGAAAGCCCTCGTCCCACGCCGGACTTCGGGACAAAATGTCCTGAACTTGTGGACACACTCACGACAAGGCAGACGGATTTTCCTCTCAAAATTGAAATGGGCGGGAAGCCATTTTAGGGCTTTCCCGCCTTGATTACCCTTTAGCAAAGACGGGCGGGGCTGTCAACGGCGGCGCATTTGTGCGCCGTTCATCTTGACTGTTGACTGGCTCGGCTGACTTTGCTATCTGGCTGATAAAATAGTATTCATAGCGCAAATACGCCAAAAATCATTTACTTGTTCAAACTCAATTTTCAAATCTTGCTGAAAATGAGCGAGTAATGTTTGATTGTCCCATTCATATT
>OGME01001751.1_pt1 | contig 11818 bp, 6 predicted proteins | sample 1572981 | NCBI WGS metagenome assembly OGME01 (sample SAMEA2581902, study PRJEB24529) | metagenome | biome: Human gut stool | place: China | collected 2011
CCTCTACCCTCTGGTTGGTGGATGCTTCCTATCTCCGCTTGAAGAGCCTGAGCTTCGGTTATACCATCACCGGAAAGAAATTCCTGAAGAAACTGGGCCTCAGCTCACTCGGATTAAACTTCAGCGGCTACAACCTGCTGACCTTCTCACCGCTTAAATATCTTGATCCGGAAAGTGATCCTAACCGATTCGGAGATTATCCGCTGATCAAAGTATATAGCTTCGGTTTAAATCTTAACTTCTAAAAAACGACTGTATGAATAGAATAATAAAAGGACTCGGAATAGCATTAGGTTGCGTACTGATAGCCTCCTCCTGTTCTGAAATCAGCTTCGGGGATAAATTTCTGGGCGACCAGCCTGAGAGTTCCGGAGCGACTACCGAAGAAATGTTCTCTTCGAAAATAAATGCCGAAAAGGTGCTGACCAAAGCATATACCGGATTACCTTATGGGCTACCGACCGGCTCTGACTACAAATTGGGTGTGAACATACTTGAATCAATCACAGACTTATGTTACAGTTTCCGTGACAATATCAGTGATGGGCCTGTCAAGCTCTATTACAACGGAGCACTCAGTGCCAACAACGTCCCAAAGAATTCTGCTTACCGTTATGGAAGCAAGTCTGACTGGACTACGATCCGTTATGCCTGGTTGTACATTGAGAACGTAGAAAAAGTGCCCGACATGACAGCCAGCGAGAAAAGCGAGCGGATCGCGGAAGCCAAAGTTTTGATCTCCCTCTGCTATTTCGAAATGCTGAGATATGTAGGCGGTGTGACATGGCTGGACCACTATGTAGACGTAAACGAGACAATGAATTTCCCCCGTATCACTTTTGCCGAAACGGTAGAGAAGATCGTAGGATTGCTCAACGAAGCCATCAACTCCAATCTGGCCTGGAAAGCCGAGAAAGCAGATGACGGACGTATGACCCTGGCAGGAGCGATGGCATTAAAGTTCAAGGTATTGCAATGGGCAGCCAGTCCGACTTTCAACTCAAACACTAAATGGCATCCGGAAGCAGACGAATATACCTGTTACGGAAATTACAGCGACCAACGATGGAAAGATGCCGCCGAAGCAGGCGCAGCCTTTTTCACAGAATTACAAAAACGGCACGAATACGAACTGATTCAACCTACGGAAGAGACGCACCGGGCAAGACGTCTGGCCTATCGTCAGGCCTACTACAACCGCGGCGGAACAGAAATATTAATCTCTACCCGTCAAGGATATGGCTCCGATGTTCACAGCAGCTTTATCGGCCAACGTTATTACAGCGGCCCTACATTGAACTATGTAGATATGTTTCCGTGGGAAGACGGAACTGATTTTCCGGCAAATTTCGACTGGAAGTCACCCTCCAAGCAACCGTTCTTTACAAAAGGCGAAATGGTGCCCACCCGCGACCCACGTCTGTATGAAAATGTAGCTTGTCCCGGAGACACCTACTGCAACGGAACAACAGCTCCTGTTTATATCAACCATGCCGACTACAAAGACGGTAGCGGATTCCTGATCATGAAGTACATCTTACAGGAAAACAACGATCGCGAAGGTCCGGTACAATGGTCACACACCCGTCTGGCGGAAATCATGCTGGGATATGCGGAAGTACTCAACGAAGTCAACGGACGCCCTACCGACGAGGCTTACAAAATGGTAAACGATGTACGAAAGAGAGTAGGTCTGCCGGAACTTTCCAAGACAATGAATCACGATCAGTTCCTCGAAGCCGTACTGAGAGAAAGAGCACTCGAATTAGGATTTGAAGAAGTACGCTGGTTCGACCTCGTTCGCAGAGACCGTCAGAGCGACTTCAAGAAGAAGTTGTACGGACTCAGAAGCAGAGGTAACGACCTGAACAATCCGACTGAGTTCACCTTCGAGAAGATCGAACTGGGAGACCATTACTGGGCTACCAACTGGGATACCAAGTGGTATCTGGCTCCGATTCCTCAAGAGGAAATCAACAAGCAATATGGAATGACCCAAAACCCGGGCTGGTAAATGACACGTTAACTAATATCGTTTGAACAATGAATAAAATAAATTATATATTAATCACTCTGCTCCTGGGAAGTTCGGTATCCCTGAATGCACAGACATCGAAAGCTGCTTCGGAAATGCAGCTGGCAGATACACTGAGCATCGGCTACCAGATGAACGTATCTTCCCGGACCAGCAGTTACTCTATCAACGGAGTCAATGCTTCCGCATTCGAAAAATCCCCGTACATAGATATCAGCAAAGCTTTGTATGGAAAAGTGGCAGGTCTGAATGTATATCAGGGTACAGGCTCGTCAGCCGATAACGTATCCACCCTCTCTATACACGGAAATGCCCCGCTAGTATTAATTGATGGTTTCCCACGTGATATCAGTGACATCACTTCGATGGAAATCGAATCATGCTACGTTCTGAAAGATGCGGCAGCCGCTGCTCTCTACGGTATGCGTGGTGCGAATGGAGTAGTACTGATTACGACTAAACGCGGAATAAGCAATGGTCTGAAGGTAAATGTGGACTATAATTTCGGTGTCAATACCCAATTCCGTTCTCCGGACTTCGCAGATGCCTATACGTATGCGAACGCTCTTAACACCGCATTAAGCGGAGACGGTCTGCCTGCACGCTACAATGCACAGGAACTGGATGCTTTCCGGACAGGAATCTATCCGTATGACTATCCGAATGTAGACTGGTGGAATGAAACTCTGAACAACACAGGATTGACCCACAACCTGAAAATGTCTTTCAGCGGAGGTAGTGACAAGTTCCGTTTTTACACGGTAGTTGACTATTACCGGGATCGCTCCATGTTGAAGAAAAACACGGAAGATACACGTTTCGACACTACACCTACAGACACACGTCTGACCGTACGTACCAATCTGGACGTAAAAGTGACGGAAAGCACATTGCTGAAAGCCGGCATTGTAGGCAGACTGAAAGAATTCAGAGGTACCCGCTATGGACGCAGCGCTATTTTCAACAAAATCTATGGCATTCCATCCGCTGCATTCCCCATTCGTTATGAGAATGGCATTTATGGAGGTAGCTCTGTATACGGAACCGGTAATCCGGTAGCTCTGTTGAAAGACTACGGACACATCCGTAACGTCTACGGAACACTACTCGCCGACCTGAGCATCCGTCAGGATTTAAGTGCATTGACCAAAGGGCTGGCAGCCGAAGCATCCGTCTCTTTCGATAATATCGGAGGAATGAATGAAACCACCAATAAAGAGTATCGTTACATGAACAGCAATGCAAGTATCACCAGCGATGGTACACTGGTGACAACCCCTGCCATTTATGGTACAGACTCCGAAACACTGGGACATACACAGCCTTTCGAAAGGCTGATGCTACGCAGCGATTTCCAGGCAAAGGTGGATTATAACCGCACTTTTGGCAAACATCAGGTGGGAGGAGCATTGATTTATGATATGCAGTCTGTTGTCAAAAACGGCAGAAACAACTCTCAGAAGAATCAGTCTGTGCTGGTGAACGCCACATATACTTACGACAACCGTTACAGCCTCAATGCCGTATTCAACCGCTCGGGATCAGCTTACCTGCCCGACGGAGACAAATACTCGAACTATCCTGCCGTTTCTGCTGCATGGATCGTCTCCAACGAAGCATTTATGGAAAAGGTGACACCGATCAATCTCTTTAAGATTCGCGCCTCTTACGGTCTGTCCGGATGGGACGGCAATCTGAGCCACGAACTATGGCGTCAGTCTTATGGCAGCGGCGGTGCCGGTTATAACTTCGGAGTGAATGCCGGAGGACAGTCCGGTGGCAGTGAAGGCGATCTGCCGGTTATCGGCCTGGTAGCGGAAAAATCACAGAAAGCGCCTTTCGGATTTGATCTCGCTGCTTTTGATAATCGTTTGAATGCAACAGTAGAAGGTTTCTACGAAAAACGTTCGGATATACTTGTGTCAGGTGCCAATTCTACTTCCGGTATTATCGGTATCACAGTAGGTCAGGTGAACGAAGGAATCTATAAATACAAAGGAGTGGATGCTTCTTTGAGTTGGAATGATAAGATCGGTGATTTCCATTATGGTATTGGTGCTAGCATGTCATATCTGAATACAGAGGTAGTCAATGTAAACCAGGCATATCAGGAATACGACTACTTGTATACCAAGGGCAACCGTATCGGACAGATGTACGGCCTGGAAGCTATCGGCTTCTTCAACAGCCAGCAGGAAATCAACAACAGTCCGCAACAAACCTTCTCGGACGTAGCTCCCGGTGACGTGAAATACAAAGATCAGAACGGTGACAACCGCATCGACGAGAAAGACGTTGTGAAAATGTTCGGTTCATCTGTTCCACGCTTCTATTTCGGATTCAATCTGAACTTCTCATACAAGAGACTGGAGCTTTCCGCTGATTTCCAGGGAATGACCGGAGTCACTGTTTCATTGCTCAACAGTCCGCTTTATAGTCCACTTGTAAGCAATGGCAACATTTCAAATACATTCCTGAATGAAGAAATAAGCTGGACACCGGAGAATAAGACCAATGCAACCATGCCGAGACTGACTACTCAAGAAAACTTGAATAACTATCGCGCCAGCTCACTGTGGTACCGTGACGGTTCATTCCTGAAACTGCGTAACCTATTGGTAGCTTATACTTTCCCGAAATCGCAGACTCGCTTTGCCGACCTGAAAGTATTCGTACAAGGCACCAATCTGTTCTCATTAGACAATATCCATTTTGCCGATCCGGAACAACTTGGCATCGCTTATCCGTCGACAAGAAGTTATTGGGCAGGTATCAAACTTAATTTTTAATGCAAAGTAACAAATGAACATTATGAGAACCAAATACATACTCTTAACCATTTTGTCTTCGTTGGTCTTTGCTTCGTGCAACTACCTTGACTTTGATGAAACGAACAACCTGAAGACAAAAGAAGACATGTACAAGTATTTCGGTACAAGCAAATCAATGCTTACCCACGTATACTCATACATGCCACAAGGCTACCAACTGTTTGCGACCTCCGGCGGAATTTTCACCGAAGACAGATATTCCATGCGCGACTGTGCCAGTGATGACGGCGAATTCGGAGCCTATGCAGATAATATCCAGAATACCAATAACGGTAACTGGTCGCCTATTAAAACTTATGACGATTCATGGACCCTGTATCGCGGTATACGTGCTGCCAACAGCTTTATAGCAGAGATTGCCCAAGTGGACTTCACACGCTACGAGCACGACGGACAATATACAAACTGGATGAAGCAGCTGAAATATTTCCCTTACGAAGCCAGAGTGCTGCGGGCACACTACTTCTTTGAACTGGCACGCCGCTACGGTGACATCGCCATGCCATTGGAAGTACTGACTGAAGAGGAAGCCAATACAATCGGCAAGACACCATTCAGCGAAGTTATCAGCTTCATTGTCAGTGAATGCGACGACGCTGCCAATAACTTGCCGGACAGCTATGTAAACGAACCGGGAGCAGAAATCGGCAGAGTGACCAAAGGCTTTGCAATGGCAGTAAAGTCAAAAGCACTGCTATATGCTGCCAGTAAGCTACATAATCCTTCTATGGATACCGAATTGTGGAAAAAGTCTGCCAAAGCAGCAATAGATATTATCAACACAGGGCTTTACTCTCTCGCCCCCCAGGAGAGTGCCAACAACCTCGACTCAAAAGAAGTTGTACTGATGAGGATCAATGGTGATGATTCGGACTTCGAAATGTTTAATCTCCCGCTTCGCATGACTGCGGGAACACGCACTTCCAGTCTTATCCCATACAGCAATTACCCATCACAAAACCTTGTGGACGCATTCGAGACAGTCAACGGTTACAAAGTAACCCTAGAAAACACAGGATGGGTTTGCGAAGACCCTGCATTTGACCCGCAATCACCTTATGAGAATCGTGACAAACGTTTCTACCGCGCTATTCTTGCCAACGGAATGTCGTTTAAAGACTACACCATTGAAACCTTCAAAGGTGGCGCCGACGACGGAATCGTATCACAAGGCGGTTCACCGACAGGATACTTCCTGCGCAAGTACATTCAGGAAGCTACCAGCTTTGAACCGGGTAAAGAAGCTGTCAGCAAGCATCATTGGGTGATTTACCGCTATGCGGAAACATTACTAACGTATGCGGAATCTATGGTCAACGCTTTCAATGATGTCAATTACACAGATGAGACTTATAAGTATTCTGCTCTGTGGGCCATCAATGAAGTGAGAAAGAATGCCGATATGCCGTTGATTCCTTCCATGGGAAAAGATGAATTCATGGAACGCCTGTACAATGAATGGCGTGTAGAGTTTGCTTTCGAAGATCATCGTTTCTGGGATGTACGGAGATGGAAGATTGCCGATACTACCCAGCGGGAACTATACGGAGTAAAGATCGAGAAGCAGGCGGACGGTACGTTCAACTTCTACAAGAACCTTTACGAAACCCGTAACTGGAGAGATTGCATGTATCTGTATCCGATCCCTCAAAGCGAACTATACAAGAATACAAACTTAAATCCTCAAAACACAGGATGGTAATTAATTGTCTAATCTAATATTTAAAAGATATATGAAAAAGTTATATAGCAACACGTTAATGCAACTGATTCTTGCACTGTGCACATTCAGTTTTGTAGCATGCCAGGAGTTCGACATCGACTCACAGCCGGAAGGCCCTCTCAATATCCAGATAGATGCTCTGGAGTCTTACACTGCTTTGGCAACTTCTCCAAGCAATGTAGTTTTCAACATCAGCTCCAACACTCCCTGGACGATCGAAAGCGACCAGCAGTGGTGTAAGCCGACTCCTTCGATGAGTGCAGCCAGTTCATTGGTGTCGGAGATTGTGGTGACAATGGAAAACAATACAGGAAAGAAAGCACGTACAGCCAAACTGACTATCAAGGCAGAAGGCGTTGAAGGCACTAAGGTAGTTACTATCGAGCAGGCTTCGAAAGAAGACCTGGTGGTGGTTCCTTACGATGAACTGGTACCGACAGAAGGCGGTAGCATCACCTTTACCATTGCTTCCAACAAAGCTTGGGAAATCATTCCTTCCACCGCTTTCCTTTCCAATATCGACAAAACATCCGGTACAGGTAATGAAGATGCCATAGCAGAAACCGTAACTGTGACACTGCCCGCCAATGCAGGCGCCAAGAGAGCAGGCACGCTGACTGTAAAAACTGAGTTTGAAGAATACACCTTTACCATTACACAAAATGGAGTGATCATTGAACTGGAAGAAGATCCCGAAAGTACAACGATCAGCATGCCCGGAACAGGCAGTGGTATGGAAAAGACTGTACTGATTCGCGCAAACAAGGAATGGAAAGTTGAAGTTCCTAAAGAATATCAGAGTTGGCTGAAAGCTGAGGCACTGAGTGAAACAGAGTTGAAAGTAACGACAACAACGACCAATAATCTGATGGTAAACCGTGTCGGCCACATCATTATGAAGACCAAAGAAGTCATCGACGGATTTGACGGCATTACGTTCGACATCAGTCAGGGTACTGCTTTCTGGAAAGAAGGAGGAGCAGATAACTATGTTGTGGATGAGGAAACCGGTTACATGACACTCTATGGCAGTGGAATAGTCACCAACTATTTATTCAAAAAAGGACGTCTCGCATTCGATTTCGAATCTATCAATTTAACCGGAGAAGATTGGATTGAGTTTAATATGTGGCCCAACTCAGGAAATACAAACTTCCATTTGCATTTCTACGCAAATAAAGAAAGTAACTTCACTTGTGGAGGTTCAGGCTTAAACTGGACTCAGAAAACATTTACCTGGACATCGGAACAAACAAATGTAGTGAAGAAGATCGAATTCCTTGTTGTCAACAAAGAAGAAGGTTCGAACGCATTAGTTCTTAAACTGATTATTGATGGTGTTGAGGTTGCCGTATTAGATAATAACATAACTGATCCTTATGCAACCGAACCGGGAGCACCTGTATACTTCAGGATGCATACCACAAATAAAGCTTCCAATTTTACCGTGAAGTCTATCACATGGGAACCAGTAGAATAATAACCGAACCCTAAAATTCAAGAGTATGAGATTAAATATCAGAAAATCAATAATTACAGGCATTTCTCTTGCCACATTGCTACCTGCATTCTCTTTATTGCAGGGCTGCGATGACAGTGAAGCAGAGAAATGGGTAGACCTGCGCTATAGAGTAGAAGACTCCTATCTGGTTGAAGCGAAAAATCCGGAACCAGTCTCCTTCCAGGTCAAGTCAACTGACCCGTGGGAAGTATTCGGAAAATATGATTGGTACACCATCTCACCCAGTACGGGTGAGGCAGGTGAGACCTACACCGTAACTGTTACCTGCAAAGAAAACACTGAATTGGACGACCGTATAGACACTCTCAACATTAAAAGTGACTACTGGACCGGAAAAAGATTCGTTCTGACCCAGAAAGGTACTGCTTATCTGAATGTAGAAGGCGTAGATATGATCGACCAGGAAGGAAACAGCGAAACATTCAGCGTACTCAGCAATCAGAAATGGACTGCTAAAGTAACAGACGGTGATGTTTGGCTCTCCATCCAATCCGGAGCATCGGGCGAAATGAACGGAGAAATTACTGTCACCGCTTCACCGAATACAGGCGAACAACGTACCGGTATTGTAACTATCTATGACCGGCACGGGAAAATAGCCAGAGAAGTACAATGTATACAAGACGGTGTATTGCTGACACCGGATACACCGGAAAACGGCAAGTGGTTTGCTATGTATGAACAGGCTCAGCAACTCACCATCCATGTAGAATCGAATGCAGAATGGGAAGTATCCAAAGAAAACGAAGCGGATGATACCTGGTATCACTTCGAAAAGACTTCATTCGACGGTTCTGCCGACATCGTGATTAACGTAGACGCGCACGAAGGCTCTTCTGTCCGTACCGGAATTATCGTATTGAGCACCAAAGCTGCCGAAGGCGCTACTCCGCTTATGAAGACAATCAAGATCAAACAAGCGAATCCACAAAGACCTGTGGTTACTGAAGTAAACAGATCCATCAGCGGTACCTTCTCCGGACCTGGTGGCTTAATGCCGGGTCATTACAGCTTCTATTGGGAACCGCTTGGCGACGCCAGTCTGACTACTTTCTTCTCTTGGAGCGGAAAAGCATTTGACGGAGGAGACGTAGAACTTCGCTTCCATATTCTGAGCAAACGGACTCAATTAAGTACAAGACCGTGGAACGGTGACGTATACAATGAGAACAGCGGCCGTGATGTAGATACCAGCAAGCCAAACGTATTATCATTCGAGATACGCGAAGCTATAGATGCCAATGATCCAACTCAATCATGGATTTACTCGGAATGGATTCTCAACGGTACAGTCATAGGAAAAGCAACCAGCGACGGTGTGATAGACGCTAACGGTACAAGTGATACTTACAAAGTACCATTCTCGGATACCAAAGATGGTGGTAATTTCTCGATGACAATTTCCGGCGGCAGTGCCACACTGACTAAATGGGAATACATCGCTCCACTAGTATGGGGAGACTAATTCTCTAAAGATAGTGATTGCCTGAACTCCCTCAATCAGGCAATCGCTTCTAACAAACTCAAAAATCAATAAAAAGAAAAGAGTATGATGAAAAGAAAAATATTACTTATACTGAATATGGCAATCATCGGATTTTCCACTGCTGCCTGTTCGGATGATGAGACCAATTACATCACTCCGGAAAAGAAATATCCGCTCACCGCTTTTGCCGTAGCAGTAAATAATGTGTCAGCGAATACGACTTCCTATTATCATGGGAAAATAGACCAGACAACCCACAGAGTGGAAATCGGTACGATCGAGGATGCCAATACCATCACCGGCGTAGACTATACGCTAATGAGCGACGGAGCCACCATCTCACCGGACCCGGCAACATTTGTACACAACTGGAAAAAAGAACAGACAGTAACCGTCACCACCGAAGACAATCAAACAACGACCTATACTATCGTACTGACCAAGTTTGACGACACCATGAAGGACGTTCTCTTCATGGACGAGTTTGACGTGGACGGCAATCCGGACCCGACCAAATGGGTACTCTGCCAGAAAGCAGGTTCCGACTGGAACGACGAAATGTCCGAAAGCTATGACCAGGCTTACGTAAAAGACGGCAGACTGATACTCAAAGCCGAAAAAATAGGTGATGAATACAAAGCCGGCGGTATCGAAACGCAAGGTAAGTTTGACTTCACCTTCGGACGGGTGGAAGTAAAAGCCAAAATCACCAGTTACCCCAATGGCGCATTCCCCGCTATCTGGATGATGCCGAAGAAATATATCTATGACGGATGGCCGAATTGCGGAGAAATCGATATCATGGAACATGTGAAACAGGAATCCGCGATCCATCATACGATACATACTCACTACACGTATGATTTGAACATCAAAGATCCGTCCAACACCGCACAAGTAACTTGCAATTATCAGGATTGGAACATCTACGCTTTAGAATGGAGCGAAGACAAACTGACTTTCTTCGTCAATGGACAGGAGACTTTCTCTTACTCAAACCTGAAACTGGAGAATGAAGCAGAAATGAAGCAATGGCCGTTCACAAAAGATTCTTCATTCTATCTCATCCTGAACATGGGATTAGGAGGAGACAGACCGGGCTCATGGGCAGGTCCTATCGATGATGCCAACTTACCTGCCATCATGGAAATTGACTGGGTAAAAATAACCAAGTTAGATAAATAGGTTTTAAGGTAGGAGCCAAGGTTTTTAGGAACTTCTAAAGAAGGAGGAATGGAAGTATAGAGACTATTCAAAACTTTCATTCCTCTATTTGTTTTCGGGTATTAAATCTTTTTTACTTATTAAACATGAAACATGTATTATACGCATTATTAACGGCTGTAAGCATTTTATTCACTAGTTGCGGACCCTCTTCTAATACCAACAACCCACAGGTGCCCAATGTGCCTCAACCGCAGCCTCAGCCCCAACCGGAAGTCACCCAGAAAGTAGTTATCGGCTACCTTGCGCTTGACGACTGGGAGTTTGAAAATTTATTTCCTACAATAGAATGGAAGTATCTGACGCATATCAATGCCAGCTTTGCAAGAGTAAAAGCAGACGGCACACTCAACATCGAACCTGTCCGGAAGAGGATTGAAAGTGTACGTGAAACGGCTCACAAACATAATGTCAAGATTCTGATATCTTTAGCAAAGAACAGTCCGGGAGAATTCACTACCGCCATCAATGATCCGAAAGCCAGAAAAGAACTGATACAGCAGATTATTGCATTCACTAAAGAATATAAACTGGACGGCTTCGACATCGATTATGAGGAATATGACAACTGGGATAAGAATTTCCCCTCATTATTGGTTTTTGCCAGAGGTTTATACCTGGCAAAAGAGAAAAATATGCTGATGACCTGTGCCGTCAACAGCCGCTGGCTTAATTACGGAACCGAATGGGAGCAATACTTCGACTATATCAACCTGATGAGTTATGACCGGGGAGCGTTTACCGATAAACCGGTCCAGCATGCTTCATACGATGACTTTGTGAAAGACCTCAAATACTGGAATGAACAATGTCGGGCATCCAAAAGTAAAATAGTGGGAGGACTTCCTTTTTATGGATATTCCTGGGAGGAAAGTCTGCAAGGCGCAGTGGATGACGTTCGTGGAATCCGCTATAGCGGCATACTCAAACATCTTGGAAATGAAGCAGCGGACAAGGATAATATAGGCAAGACTTATTATAACGGCCGCCCTACTAT
>OGME01001768.1_pt1 | contig 11705 bp, 5 predicted proteins | sample 1572981 | NCBI WGS metagenome assembly OGME01 (sample SAMEA2581902, study PRJEB24529) | metagenome | biome: Human gut stool | place: China | collected 2011
GGCGAGACCGTGAAGAAGGGTGAGACCGTCCCCGCCACCGGCCACCATTATAAGGATGGCAAGTGCACCGACTGCGGCGAGGCTGACCCCAACTACAAGCCCGCCGTCAAGACCGGCGACGACAGCAACACCACCCTGTGGGTCATGCTGCTGACCGTCTCCGCTCTGCTGGCTGCCGCTGTGGTGGTCCTGCCCCGCAAGAAGCACACACGTTGAATATGACGCCTGTCTCTGATCCGGAGACAGAGTGACCCGCGAGACCCGGAGACCGGAAACGGCCTCCGGGTCTCCGGCGTTTTGTACAAAAATAGTTCACAATCCGGACTCGCTAAAACATGCAAATAAATTATTACTGCGCAAAATTCTGCCGACAATAATAGACACTGTGTCGAATTGAACGATGAATGGTGACGCAAAAGCAACATGAACGATGAACTGTGCTGTTTTTAACGATTTAGCACGGTAACGCTTAATACAATGATGTGTTAAAATGACCAACTTGGTTTATACATAAATCCTGATTTGTGTAAAAACTCACAAAGTGTCGTTATAGCGCGAACAAAGTGCTGATTTTTGTTTTTGTCGAAATTTCTATAAATTTTGTGGCAAATTACACGACTTTTTCATTGCGTTGGACAAGGAAACATGGTATAGTAACCATAGCTGTATCGGACAGGCCGGCTGATAGGGCATCACGGCGGCCCGAACCGATCCAGTACCCAACTTTACCGGTATAAACCGGAGAAAGAGAGAGTACGCATATGAAACACGCGCATACCCTCAAACGGGCGATGGCCGTGATGCTTGCCCTCGTACTGACGCTGAGTCTCGTGACCCCCACCTGGGCCATGAGCAGCAGCTCCGTTGCGACCAAGGGCGAGAACAACGGTATCACCTGGGAAAAGGTGGACAACATCAAGTTGCCCATCAAGGAAAACGCGGCTGTTGAGGAAGAAGCCCAGCAGCAGTATGCCGACACGGACGTGGTCCGCGTCTCCATCGTGCTGAGCGACCCCTCCACCTTGGACAAGGGCTTTTCCGCGTCCGACATCGCCTCTGGCAGCAAAAAGGCGATGAAGTATCGCGACAAGCTGGAATCCAAGCAGGATAAGATGGCCAAGACCATCTCCAAGAAGGCCCTGGACGGCCAGTCTCTGGATGTGGTTTGGAATCTGACCCTGGCCACCAACATCATCTCCGCCAACGTTCAGTATGGCCAGATCGAGAAGATCGAGAAGATCAAGGGTGTTGATTCCGTCCTGATCGAGACGCAGTATGAGCCTTGCGTGGTCAAGGAGTCGGAGACCACCGACCCCAACATGGCTACCTCCTCCTCCATGATCGGCTCCAGCGTTGCCTGGGCTGACGGTTACACCGGCGCAGGCTCCAAGGTGGCCATCATTGATACCGGCGCTGACACCGATCACCCCTCCCTCAACGGCGCTGCCTACAGCTACGCTGTCAAGGGCCTGGGCATCACCCCCGTCACCGCTGCGGATTACGCTGACAAGCTGGAGAAGCTGAATGCCCTCAAGAAGAACGGCGACCTGAAGGCTGAGGACCTGTATGTCAGCGCCAAGATCCCCTTCGGCTTCAACTACATTGATGCCGATCTGGATGTCACCCACGACAACGACAAGCAGGGTGACCACGGCTCCCACGTCACCGGTATTGCCGCCGGCAACCGCTACATTGAGCAGGCCGACGGTTCCTTCGCTCCTGCTCTGGATACCGCTCTGACCCAGGGTGTTGCCCCTGATGCCCAGGTGTACACCATGAAGGTCTTCGGTAAGGGCGGCGGCGCTTACGATTCCGATTACATGGCAGCCATCGAGGACGCTATGATCCTGGGCTGCGATTCCGCCAACCTGTCTCTGGGCAGCGGCAACCCCGGCTATTCCCGCCAGTCTGACGCCAAGTACCAGGCCATCCTGGAGGCTGTTGTCAACAGCGGTATGGTGGTCGCCATGTCCGCCGGTAACTCCGGCCACTGGTTCGAGAACACCCCCTATGCCTATCCCTACGCCGAGAGCGTCAGCTGGGCCACCAACGGCAGCCCCGGCTCCTACACCAACTCTCTGGGCATCGCCTCCGTGGATAACGTTGGCTCCACCGGCAACTATATTGAGTTCGCCGGCAACAAGGAGATCTACAGCGAGACCTCCGGCTATACCAACCTGCCCATGACCACCATTGCCGGTGAGCATGAGTTCGTGTACGTGGATGCCGGCGGCACGGAGGAAGACTTCGCCGCCGTGGCCGACCTGCTCAAGGGCAAGATCGGCCTGTGCAACCGCGGTACCATCTCCTTCTATGAGAAGGGCGAGAACGCTGTGGCTGCCGGTGCCATTGCCACCATCATCGTCAACAACCAGGCTGGCACCATCAACATGGACCTCAGCGACTACACCAAGACAGAGCCCTGCGTCTCCGTGACCCAGGCCTACGGCGAGACCATCAAGGCCAACGCCGAGAAGCACACCACTGATTCCGGCCTGGTGTATTACACCGGCAAGATGACCGTTGGTGCCAAGCCCGGCTCCTCTGTCTACAACAGCAGCTACTACACCATGAGCGACTTCTCCTCCTGGGGCGTTCCCGGCTCCCTGGAGCTGAAGCCTGAGATCACCGCTCCTGGCGGCAATATCTACTCCCTGCAGAATGGCGGCGGCTACCAGAATATGTCCGGTACCTCCATGGCCTCTCCCCAGGTTGCCGGTATGGCCGCTGTGGTGGCCCAGTACGTCCGCGCCAACAAGCTGACGGAGAAGACCGGCCTCACCGCCCGTGCTCTGGCTCAGTCCCTGCTGATGTCCACCGCTGTCCCCATGTATCAGGATTACGGCGAGGGCAAGTATGGCTACTATTCCGTTATGCAGCAGGGCGCCGGCCTTGCCAATGTGGGCGCTGCCGTTTCCGCCGGCACCTACATCAAGATGGATAAGAACGCCAACGCCGGCGCTGCCGACGGTAAGGTCAAGGTGGAGCTGGGCGACGATCCCGCCCGCACCGGTGACTACAGCTTCGGCTTCACCATCTACAACCTGAAGGATGCTGCGACCTCCTTCAACCTCAGCGCCGACTTCTTCACCCAGAATGTCTTCGCCAATCAGTTCGAGGACGGCTCCGTGGTGAACTTCGAGGACACCTGGACCACCGACCTGACCTCCAACGTCACCTGGACCGTGGACGGCCAGATGGTGGAGATGACCGCTCCCGAGGGTCTTGCCAACTGCGACTTCAACGGCGACGGCAAGGTCACCAAGGCCGACGGCCAGGCGCTCCTGGACTATGTCACCGGCGTCCTGGATTCCATCTCCAATAAGGACAACGCCGACTTCGACAACGACGGCAACATCGACACCTACGATGCTTACCTGTTCTTCCAGCAGCTGAACAAGAGCACCGTGGAGATCCCCGCAAACGGCAGCATCCATGTGGAAGTCAATGCCAAGGTCCTGGGCCTGGACGAGTATGACAAGGCCAGCGACAACACCGGCACCTATGTCGAGGGTTATGTGTACGCCGACGAGGTTGCCTCCGCCGAGGGTGTCAAGGGCGACAGCCACTCCATCCCCGTCCTGGGCTACTACGGCAACTGGACCGATCCCTCCATGTTTGATATCGGCAGCTATCTGGAGTATCATGAGGCCAAGACCGAGTCCCGTGTGCCTTACATGTACGCCTACAACAAGAACGCCACCAAGTATCAGGCCCTGACCGTCCAGTACGCTGGCGATTCCGGCATGTACTACTTCGGCGGCAATCCTTACGTGGATGAGACCTATGATCCCAACCGCGCCGCCATCAACCCGGATACCACCGTCTTTGCCCGTGCTACCTTCTCCCTGATCCGCAACGCTGCGGATTCCCGGGCGACCATCACCGGCGAGAACGGCACTGTCTACTATGATAAGGCGTCCGGTTCTCCCACCGCTGGCGCTTACTACTACAGCAACGGCGGCAGCTGGCGCAATGCTCAGGGCTACATCGGTATCAACAATGCCCCCACCAAGGCTGCTGAGGGTGAGAAGATCACCGTCAAGGTCACCGAGGCTCCCGAGTACTATGTGACCTACGATGCCGAGGGCAATGCCACCACCAACTGGGATGCCCTGGGCGATGGCGCCAGCCGGACCTACACCGCTTATGTCGACCGGACCGAGCCTGTCCTGTCCAACGTGTACTTCAAGGAAGACGTTGAGACCGGCACCCGCAGCCTGGTCCTGACCGCTCAGGACAACCGCTATGTGGCGGCCGCCTTCCTGATCGACTATGACAAGATGTCCATTCTGGACCGCACCGCCGGCTCCCCCGAGGGTGCTGCCGAGGGCGCTGCCACCGACGTCTCCCTGGATCTGAGCAAGGCCGAGGGCGTGGATCACCTGTACATTCAGGTCTGCGACTACGCCAACAACGCCGCCACCTACAAGATCAACCTCAACAAGGAAGAACTCAGCGGCCCCGTGTCCGTGACTCTGGATAAGCAGTCCATCAAGATGTACAAGGGCGGCACTGCTGCTCTGAACGCTGAGGTCAGCCCCTTCGGCGTGAAGCCCGATGGCGTGACCTGGAAGTCCTCCGATGAGACTGTCGCCACCGTCAACGAGCGCGGCATCATCACCGGCGTCAACAAGGGTACTGCCACCATCACGGCGGCCTCCATCAAGGATCCCACCGCCACCGCCTCCTGCGTGGTCACCGTCCAGACCGTGGACACCACCCTGGTGGGCGCGCTGATGGATACCAACGGCGATGCCCAGTTCTACACCTGGGATATGGAGCACGACACCACCTGGAAGAAGCTGGTTGCCTTTGAATCCCTGAAGACCGTTTCCGCCACTACCTTCGACTATCGCAACGGCGTAGTCTACGTGGAGGACGGCGAGAACTTCGACCTGCACAAGCTGGACCTGGATACCGGTAAGACCCTGGCTACCTATCCCGGCTTCGAGGGCGAAATCCCCATGTGGGATATGGAGTACAGCCTGGTTTACTCCACCGAGGCCAAGCCCATGCTGGCCAGCGTGTACGCCACCTACTTCATGTCTCCCAAGCCGGTGGATAACCTGGATCTGTCCGCTTTCGACCTCGGACTGTATCTGTGGCTCTTTGCCGACGCTTCCTACTTCACCGCCGTTACCTCTCTGGGTGCCAACAAGATCGACACCGATGACGACGGCGTGAAGGATACCGACACCGAGCTGTTCCTGGCGCTGGATGACGCCGGCAACATCTGGACCATGAATGTTTATCCCACGGTGGATGAGAAGACCGGCAAGGACACCTGGGGCGCCTCCTTCGGCATCATCGAGTCCAACCTGGCTAACGTTGGCTACGCTGCCAACCCCACCGATGACGGCGATCTGTATGACTCCCTGTATGCCACTGCGGAGAACAACGAGCTGGTTCTGTACCTGGCCAACTGCACCGGCGACGCCAGCCATGTCTACCGCATCCTCCTGAATGAGGACACTGGTAAGTGGGAAGCTGCCGACATCGGCAACTTCGGCGACGGCGTGTGGCCTGCCACCCTGGTGGGCACCATGTACCACGCCAATGAGGACGCCGCCAAGGCCGTGAACGCTGCCATGAGCAAGACCACCGTCCACACCGCTCAGGCTGTGGAGATGACCCCCGCTCAGATCCAGCGCTACAACGGCGCCGAGACCCAGGCTGCCAAGGGCTCCCTGAACACCGCTGCCCCCGTGGCTGCCGTGGTGAACCTGCCCATGGGCGACGCTGCTGAGAACGCCACCGCCTCCAACGTCACCGTGTCCGCCGATGAGAAGACCGTCACCGTCAACGTCCTGGCCAAGGATGCTGCCACCAACGGCCTGTTCACCGTGGATTACGATGCCGCCAACCTGACCCTGACCAACGTGGCCTTCAACACCCAGTACAGCTCCTACAAGGATGCTTCCGGCAAGGTCACCCTGGGCTATGTGGACCTCAACGGCGTGGCCGCCGGTTCCACCGTGGCCACCCTGACCTTCACCGTCAAGGATCCCACCGCTCTGGACAAGATCAACGTCACCGTTACCGAGACCGAGCGCAACGATCAGACCGTGAACAACGCCGAGACTCTGACTGCTGACCTGCACACCGAGACCGAGACCGTGAACGCCAAGGCCGCCACCTGCACCGAGGATGGCTACACCGGCGACGTGGTCTGCAAGGCCTGCGGCAAGGTCATCACCAAGGGCGAGGTCATCCCCGCTCTGGGTCACAAGATCGAGCTGGTGGGTGCTAAGGAGCCCACCTGCACCGAGGATGGCTACACCGGCGACGAAGTCTGCACCGTCTGCGGCGAGACCGTGAAGAAGGGCGAGGTCATCCCCGCTCTGGGCCACAAGACCCAGCTGGTAGGCGCTAAGGCCGCCACCTGCACGGAAGATGGCTACACCGGCGACGAGGTCTGCACCGTGTGCGGCGAGACCGTGAAGAAGGGCGAGGTTATTCCCGCGCCGGGCCACAAGACCCAGCTGGTAGGCGCCAAGGCGGCCACCTGCACCGAGGATGGCTACACCGGCGACGAGGTGTGCACCGTGTGCCAAGAGGTCGTGAAGAAGGGCGAAGTCATCCCCGCTACCGGCCACGATTACAAGGACGGCAAGTGCACCAACTGCGGCGAGACCGACCCCAACTACAAGCCCGCTGAGCCCGAGAATCCCGGCGTCAAGACCGGCGACGAGGCTCACACCGCTCTGTGGCTGGCTGCGGCCTCCGTTTCCCTGCTGGCTGCCGCCGCCCTGCTGCTGGGCAAGAAAAAGCACCTGAGCTGACCCCTTTCCGCAAGGGTTCCGTAAGGTAACGGCAAGCCCCGGGATGCTATTGCGTCCCGGGGCTATTGCATAGAACCTTTGATTCTCTGCGCTCCATAAAAAATCCGCAAGGCTGTGCCCTGCGGATTTTTTTACTTGATTCGGTTACAGATACTTGCGCATGCCCTCGGTGGCCACGGAAGCGTCGGCGGTGAGGGTCACGGTGAACTTCACGGTGTTGGCGTCGCTGAACTTGTCCAGCCAGTGCAGGAACTTTTCCACGGCGGCGAAGTCCTCGCTATGTACGATCTTACACAGGTTGTCCACATAGACGTGGGAAATATCGTAATTGCCCGCATACAGACCGCTGATGAAGCCCCGCAGGCACTCAAAAGAATCCAAGTGGTATTCACCGGCGTTGACCAGGCGCACAGAGGACTTGATGTCGTAGGTCATGTCCGCGCCGGGCTCGATGCAGACGACACAGCCGCCTTCTTCGGCCACGGAGGCATGAACCAGCTCGATGAGCTGCTTGGTCTTGCCCGCGCCGTTGTCGCCCATAATCAATCTAACCATAAGAGATCACTCCTTTTGCATATATGTATACCATACCATAACTTGACGGAAATGGCAATGGGAAAATATACGGTTTTTTACCGGCCCAGCTTTTCCCGCAGGGCCTGGCCCATGTCCTCATAGCCGGGCTTGCCCAGCAGGGCGAACATGTTCTTCTTATACGCCTCCACCCCCGGCTGGTCGAAGGGGTTCACGTCCAGCAGATAGCCCGACAGGCCGCAGGCATATTCAAAGAAATAGATCAGTTGGCCCAGGGTGTCCGCGTTCAGAGCCCCGGCCCGCAGGATGATGTTGGGCACGCCGCCCTCCTCGTGGGCCAGCAGGGTGCCGTCCATGGCCTGGGTGCGGATAAAGTCCATGGTCCTGCCCGCCAGGAAGTTCAGCCCGTCGCCGTCGGCGGCGTCGAAGGGCACCGTGCTCTCCTGCTCCTCCGGATCGAAGCGCACCACTGTCTCCAGCAGATGGCGCTCCCCCTGCTGGATATACTGGCCCATGGAGTGCAGGTCCGCCGTGAACTCCACGCTGGCCGGGAACAGGCCCTTGTTCTCCTTGCCCTCGGACTCGCCGTACAGCTGCTTCCACCACTCGGACATGAACCGGAAGGACGGCTCATAGGAGGCCAGGATCTCGATCTTCTTCCCGGCGCGGTAGAGCTGGTACCGGGCCCCGGCATACTGCCAGGCGGGATTCTGCTCCATATCTCCGGCGGTGCAGACCTCCTGCATCCGGGCGGCCCCCTGCATCAGGGCCCGGATGTCGATGCCCGCCACGGCGATGGGCAGCAGGCCCACGGCGGTGAGGACGCTGTAGCGCCCGCCGATGTCGTCAGGCACCACGAAGGTCTCGTACCCAGCCTGATCGGCCAGGGACTTCAGGGCTCCCTTCTGCCGGTCGGTGGTGGCGTAAATGCGCCGGGCCGCGCCGTCGGGACCGTATTTCTTCTCCAGCAGCTCCCGGAAGAACCGGAAGGCCACGGCAGGCTCCGTGGTGGTGCCGGACTTGGAGATGACGTTCACGGAGAAGTCCACCCCCTCCAGCAGCTCCATGGTCTCCCGCAGCTGCCGGTCGGACAGGCCGTTGCCCACAAAATAGATGTTGGGGGTGTTCTTCCGCTTCAGATTATAGTTGGGGGAGCACAGGCACTCGATGACGCCCCTTGCCCCCAGATAGGAGCCGCCGATGCCGATGACCACCAGGGCCCGGGAATCGCTCTGAATGCGCCGGGCCGCCGCCTGGATGCGGTCGAACTCCTGCCGGTCATACTCCTGGGGCAGGCGCACCCAGCCGGTGAAGTCGCCTCCGGCTCCATCGTTCTTCTGCAAGTGGTTGTGGGCGATGCGCAGGCGGGGCGCCAGCGCCGCCTCATAGGGCAGGGCGATAAATCGCCGCATATGGGTCAGGTCCACCTGGATCATAGGGATTACCTCCTGTGTAAATCGGATTTTTCATCACACCGTATCTTACCGCGTTTTCCCGGAAAATACAAGGGGATTCCCGTCGAAACGGTGAAAATCCTATCCGATCACATAGTCCGCAGCTCTGCCCGGGGCGCGGTCAGGTCCCAGCCGCGCCCATCCCGCAGCAGCAGCTCCGCCGGACCGCCGGGGATGTGCTCCGGGGCCCGGTCCACCCGGGCGTCCACCATCAGGAGCCGGGACAGCGGCGTGCTTCTCAGCCAGTCCGGCATGGGCGGGCGGTCCCGCAGCAGCAGCGGCAGCCGGAACAGCTGATCGTCGTTGCCCCTGAACATCCCATAGCCGGTCGTATCAATAAGATACCGCTGCGCGCCGAAGCGGATAGCCGCCGGACTGTTGGCCCGCGCCCATTCTCCGCACTCCCTCCGGGAGGACGCCATCAGCAGGCTGAGACTGCCGTAATACGCATCCCGGGTAAAGCCAAAGGCGTACCACTCCCGCCCGTCTGGCAGACACAGAACGCTGCCCAGGGGCCGGACCTCCCGGATATTGCCGCTCTGCCAGGCCAGGATCTCCGGGGTCAGATATCGAAGAATATTTTGCATTATGATTACCCTCCTGAGTTTATCCTGAGTTTATATTTTATTATATCGCCGTTTCCCCTGTGCCGCAATAGCATTCCTGTTCAGCTTCCGCCAAGGATCACCCGCAGAAGCACATGGTCCGGGCCAGGCGCAGGAACATCTCCCCGAAGGTGAGCTTTTCCACGGCTTCCGCCGCCCGGATGGGGACCTCCAGCAGTGTTTCGCCGTTCTGGGTGACGGTCAGGGTCCCCAGCACGTCCCCCTGCCCCACCGGAGCCGCCGCCGACTCCGGCAGAGTCACCGTCTGCTCCAGTCCCTGGAGCCGGGCCTTTTCCGCCAGCAGCAGGCCCTCCGCCGGGTCCACCATAGACTGCACCGCATCCCGGGTCCCCAAGGTCACCGGCACCGGCGGCAGCGGCTCCTCCGGGGCGGCATGGACCAGGCCATAGGTGGAGAACCCATAGTTGAGCAAAGTCTTGGCGTCCTCGAACCGCTGCTGGCCGGTGGGGGATTTCAGCACCACGGCGATCAGCTCCATGCCCTCCCGCTCCGCCGTGGCGGAAATGCAGTATCTGGCGGAGTCCGTGGACCCGGTTTTCAGCCCCGTGGCCCCCTCATAAAAGCGGATGAGCTTGTTGGTGTTGGACAGCTGGAACTGTCCGTCCCGAAGGGTGTCCATCCAGATGGTGGTAAAGCGCCGGATGTCCGGGTGGTTCACGATCAGCTCCCGGGACATCACCGCGATGTCCCAGGCGCTGGTGACGTGGCCCTCCGCCGGCAGGCCCGTGCAGTTGACGAAATGGGTGTCCTGCATCCCCAGCTCCCGGGCCCGGTTGTTCATCTGCTCCACAAACAGCTCCGTGACCCCCGCCGTTTTTTCCGCCAGGGCCACGGCGGCGTCGTTGCCGCTGGACACGCACACCCCCTTCAGCAGGTCCTCCACGGTGATCTGCTCCCCGGGGGACAGAAAGATCTGGCTGCCGCCCATGGAGGCGGCATAGTCGCTGACGGTGACCACGTCGTCATAGGCCAGGGTCCCCCGGTCGATGGCCTCCATCACCAGCAGCAGGGTCATGACCTTGGTGACGCTGGCCGGTTCCAGGGCCTGGTGCTCGTTTTTGGCGTAGAGCACCTGTCCCGTCTCCTTCTCCATCAACAGCGCCGCCTCCGCCTGCACCGGCAGCTCCACCCCCCAGGCCGGACACAGCGTCAGCAGCAGCACCAGCACCGGCAGTGCCCCCAGCAGCTTTTTCATGGCAAACCCCTCCCCGTTTTTTCTTCACCGTATGCGCCCGGGGGCAAAAAAAGAACGCCCCCGCCGGGGCGTTCTCTTTTTCAGGTTCAGGCGTTGAGGATGCTCATAAACTCCTCGCCGGTGATGGTCTCCTTTTCGTGCAGGAACCTGGCCAGCTCATCCAGCTTCTGCCGGTCGTCCCGCAGGATCTGCAATGCCTTCTGGTGCTGCCGCTCCACCAGCTCCACCACCAGCCGGTCGATTTTGGTCTGGGTCTCCGGCGAGCAGGCCAGGGAGGCGTCGCCGCCCAGATACTGGTTGGTGACGGTCTCCAGGGCCACCATGCCGAACTCGTCGCTCATGCCGTACCGGGTCAGCATGGCCCGGGCCAGCTTGGTGGCCTGCTCAATGTCGTTGGAAGCGCCGGTGGTGACGGAGCCGAACACCACTTCCTCGGCGGCCCGGCCGCCGGTGAAGGTGGCGATCTTGTTTTCGATCTCCTCCCGGCTCATCAGATAGTGGTTGCCCTCCTCCACCTGCATGGTATAGCCCAGGGCGCCGGAGGTCCGGGGAATGATGGTGATCTTCTGCACCGGGGCGGAGTGGGTCTGGCGGGCCGCCACCAGGGCGTGGCCGATCTCGTGATAGGATACGATCCACTTCTCTTTGTCGGTGAGGATGGCGTTCTTCTTCTGATATCCGGCGATGACGGTCTCGATGCTCTCCTCCAGGTCGGCCTGGGTCACCAGCCTCCGCCCGTCCCGCACCGCCCGCAGGGCGGCCTCATTGACGATGTTGGCCAGCTCCGCGCCGGACGCGCCGGAGGCCATCCGGGCCACGGTGGAAAAGTCCACGTTCTCCGCCAGCTTGATCTTCCGGGCGTGGACCTTCAGAATCTCCTCCCGGCCCTTCAGGTCCGGCAGCTCCACCGGCACCCGGCGGTCAAACCGGCCGGGACGGGTCAGCGCGGGGTCCAGGGACTCCGGGCGGTTGGTGGCCGCCAGGATGATCACGCCGGAGTTATCGTCGAAGCCGTCCATCTCCGTCAGCAGCTGGTTCAGGGTCTGCTCCCGCTCATCGTTGCCGCCGTACTGGCCGCCGCTGCGCTTCTGGCCGATGGCGTCGATCTCGT
>OGME01001771.1_pt1 | contig 11698 bp, 7 predicted proteins | sample 1572981 | NCBI WGS metagenome assembly OGME01 (sample SAMEA2581902, study PRJEB24529) | metagenome | biome: Human gut stool | place: China | collected 2011
CGGGCCAGCGGCGGACGATCCGGGAGTTTTTCGAGTCCGTAGAGGCGGGCCACTTCCTCAATCAAATCCTCTTCGATTTCAATATCAAAGCGGAACGACGGCGGAACGACGGGAAAGACACCGTCGTCATAGGTGAAATCGAAGCCGAGACGCTTGAAGCTTGTCTCCATCGATTCGACAGGGATTTCCACTCCGACCACCTTGCGGCAGCGATCAACGCGCATCTTCACGGGAGCACGCGTCGGCAGAGCCGTCTGAACATCCGCAACGGGACCTACCGTCGTTTCGGGCGTACCGCAAATGTCGAGCACGAGCCGTGTGATGTATTCAAGATGTTCGGCCGTTGAAGCGAAATCGACGCCGCGTTCATAGCGGTAGGCCGCATCGGTCGAGAAATTAAGTTTGCGGCAGCGGCCCTGAATCGCTTTCGGGAACCAGAAGGCGGACTCAATAAAGAGGCCTGTCGTTTCCGTACTGATGGAAGACGACTCCCCGCCCATGATGCCTGCCAGACACTCAGGCTCATCGCCCGCGCAGATAACGCCGTACCAAGGATCAAGAGCAACGGTTTCACCGTTGAGCAGCTGAACGGACTCGCCTTCGCGTGCCCAACGCACCGTCAAACGATCCGCAGGGATCTTCTTCAGATCATAAAAGTGCGTCGGACGGCCCAGCTCGAGCATGACATAGTTGGAAATATCGACCAAAGCCGAGATCGAACGCATGCCGCAGCGCTCCAAGCGCGCCTTCATCCAATCCGGCGTCGGAGCGGCAGCATTCAGGCCGCGAAGAATTCGGCTCGTAAAGCGGCCGCAAAGGTCGGGCGCCTGAACATCCACCGGAAGCGTGCAGGAGCAAGTGGCAGCAACCGGATCCATCGCCGGCAGCGTGAGCGGCGCACCGGTAATCGCATGCACATCGCGTGCGACGCCGACCACGGAGAGCGCATCGCCGCGATTGGGGGTGAGCTTGAGTTCGATCTTGGCATCGTCAAGACGTGCGTACTGACGGATATCGACGCCCACCGGCGCATCATCGGGCAGGATCCAAATACCATTGTGATCTTCGTTGATGCCGAGTTCGCGCGTCGAACAGAGCATGCCCATCGAAACCACACCGCGCAGCTTGCTCTTTTTGATGCGGAAGTCGCCGGGGAGCACGGCACCGATCGTAGCGCAGGCGACTTTGATGCCGGCACGGACATTCGGTGCGCCGCAGACGATCTGCAGCGTTTCGCCGGTACCGGCATTGACTTCGCAGACGTGCAGATGGTCCGAATTCTCATGATCGCGGCAAGAGAGCACCTCACCCACTACGACGCCGGAAAAGGCCGGCGCAATGGTACGAACCTCTTCAACCTCAAGACCCGCCATCGTCAGGGCATCGGCCAGCTCATCCGTGCCGAGCGCCGGATTGACATACTGGCGCAGCCATTCTTCAGTGAAAATCATTTATGCCTCGGGGGATTAGTTGAACTGACGCAGGAAGCGAAGGTCGCCTTCAAAGAAAAGACGCAGATCGTCGACGCCGTAGCGAAGCATCGTCAGGCGTTCAAGGCCGGAGCCGAACGCAAAACCGATGTATTTCTCGGGGTCCAGGCCGTAATTGCGCACCACATTGGGATGCACTTCACCGGCGCCCGAAATCTCGAGCCACTTGCCCTTTCGCGGTCCGCTGGTGAACATCATGTCGACTTCGACCGAAGGTTCAGTGAACGGGAAGTAGGACGGACGGAAGCGGACTACGAGATCATTCGTCTCAAAGAAGCAGCGCAGGAAGTCGCTGTACACGCCCTTCAAATCGGTAAAACTGATATCGGTATCGAGCCACAGGCCTTCGACTTGATGGAACATGGGCGAATGCGTCGCGTCGCTGTCAACGCGATAGGTACGGCCCGGACTAATGACCTTGATCGGCGGCTGATGCGTACGAGCGTAGCGCACCTGCATGGGCGAGGTGTGCGGACGCAGCGGCAGCGGGCGGCCTTCGTCATCATTGCGGTCCACATAAAACGTATCCTGCATTGAGCGGGCCGGATGATTGGGCGGGTTATTCAAAGCAGTGAAGCTAAACCAGTCGCTCTCGATTTCCGGACCATCGGCCACATCAAAGCCGATCGAACGGAAAATTTCCTCAATTCGCATCCACGTGCGCATGACGGGATGGATTCCGCCCTTGGTGTCCATGCGCCCGGGGAGCGTCACGTCAATGGACTCCTGGGCGAGTTTGGCAGCGAGCGCTTCTTCAGCGAGCGCTTCGCGTCGTGCATTGAGAGCGGCCTCAACCTGCTGCTTGGCGCGGTTGATTTCCTGACCGCGAGCGCGGCGCTCTTCAGGAGCGAGACGGCCGAGCTCCTTCATGAGCATCGTAAGGCTGCCCGTTTTGCCGAGGTAGCGTGCCTTGGCGTCCTCGAGAGCGGCAGCGGCATTCGCCTCAGCGAATTCACGCTGCGCGGACTCGATGAGTTCGGAAAGTTCCTGCATTTTGAATTCCAAAACTTGAAAAATCTGGCGGACGCCATCGAATGTCGGTGCAGGACCTGCGGTGAGAAAAAGAGAGACTGAGTATCGAGGGATGTAAAAAAGACGCATTGCTGCGTCGTTCCTTCTTTTCCCTGCTCAAAGCCTCTTGAGAGCCCTTCAGGCTCAGATTCCCGTCTCACAGCGCCTCCCGACAGGGAGTCGTCCGTTTTCGCATCTGCAGTTTTCAGCCGCAGCAGTTGAACCGCCCAAGGCCGAAAACGTAAACACGAAGAACGGCTTCAGATCGATGAGCGCGTCCTAATAGTGACCGCACCCTCCGCAGAAGCCGTCGGAGAAGTTAGGAATTCTACAAGCAATTCTCTGAGAATGCTCGAAAAAAAGCTCCGTGACCCTCGCGGATCCGGAGCTTTCTTCAGCCTTTCTTTGCGCAGAATCAGGCGTTCTTGACCTGAGCAACGAGGGCGGCAAAACCGTCCTTGTCATTCACAGCCATGTCGGCGAGAACCTTGCGGTCGAGGGCGATGCCGGCCTTCTTCAGACCGTTCATGAACACCGAGTAGCTCAGGCCGTTGGCGCGGCTGCCGGCGTTGATACGAGCGATCCACAGACGGCGGAACACATGCTTCTTGTCGCGGCGGTCACGATAAGCATACTGACCGGCACGCATGACAGCCTGCTTGGCAACACGGAAAACGTTGTTGCGGCGCAGACGGTAGCCCTTCGAAAGGGTGAAAATCTTCTTATGACGAGCACGGGCCGTCACACCACGCTTCACACGAGGCATCTTTAACTCCTTCCTTCTGAATTAGGCGTAGGGGAGCATGCGCTTGACGGACTTGATGTCCGACTCATGCACCGTGACCATACCGCGCAGATGACGCTTGTTCTTCGTCGTGCGGTGGGAAAGGATATGACGCTTCGTAGCGTGGGCGCGCTTGATCGAGCCGCTGGCACGCGGCTTGAACCGCTTCGCAGCGGCGCGCTTGGTCTTCATCTTCGGCATTTGGCCGTTACCTCTTATTGGATGAACCGCGGGCGTCCGTTCAGATCTTGAACGGCTCTTGTCTGGCCTGAGGCTCACTTATAGAAAACTCGAGGCCGGCAAAACCTTCCGGCCTCTCGTCAAGGAACGCGATTCTACATCAATGCAAAACCGCGTGTGTGAAATCAGCGCTTCTTTTTGGGAGCGAGGACCATGATCATCTGGCGGCCTTCGAGCTTGGGCGCATGCTCGACCTGAGCAATATCGACAAGCTCCTCACGGACGCGGTCCATGAGCTGAGTGCCGAACTGCTGGTGAGCCATTTCGCGTCCGCGGAAGCGCAGCGTGATCTTGGCCTTGTCGCCGTCCTCAAGGAAGCGCTTCAGGCTGCGCAGTTTCGTCTGGAAGTCGTTCTCATCCGTGGCCGGACGGAACTTGACTTCCTTGATCTGGACGACTTTCTGCTTGGCCTTGGCTTCCTGAGCCTTCTTCTGCTCCTGATAGCGGAACTTGCCGTAATCCATCAGACGGCAGACCGGCGGGACTGCGTTGGGCGCAACCTCGACCAAATCCACCCCTGCATCCTCAGCCATGCGGAGGGCTTCGGATGTGCGGACGATCCCGATCTGGGCGCCATCGACGCCGGTCAGTCGGACTTCAGGAACTCGGATCTCACCATTGATCCGATGCTTGCGATCTTGAGCTATGGCTCTTCTCCCAAAAATTAAGCGTTGTGCGCGCTAAAACACCCGATCAGCGGGTGCGTTCGCGGTTTTCCGTTGAAATGCGTTCGATGAAGGCGTCGAGCGACATCACCCCGAGGTTCTCGCCTCCGCGGGCGCGCACGGAAACCGTTCCCGTCTGCGCTTCCTTTTCACCCACTACGAGGATGTAAGGAAGTTTTTGCAGACTAAGCTCGCGAATTTTATAGTTGATCTTTTCGCTGCGCAAATCCGTCTGAACCCGGAGACCGGCAGCATGGAGTTTTGCAGCAACATCTTTGGCGTAAGCGCCCTGATTGTCGGTAATCGACGTCACAGCGCACTGAATCGGAGCAAGCCACACCGGGAAGGCGCCGGCAAACTCTTCAATCAGCATACCGATCCAGCGCTCGAGCGAGCCCAGAATGGCGCGGTGAAGCATCACCGGAATCTTGCGGGAGTTGTCTTCGGCAACATACTCAGCGCCAAGACGACCCGGCATCTGGAAGTCCACCTGCACGGTGCCGCACTGCCAGGACCGGCCGAGGCAGTCCTTCAGGTGATATTCAATCTTGGGGCCGTAGAAGGCGCCTTCGCCGACGAGCACTTCGTACTTGATGCCGAGCGCATCAAGGCTCGCCATCAGAGCATGTTCGGCCTTGTCCCACACGGCATCTTCACCAATGCGCATCGCCGGGCGAGTCGCCACCTTGTAGGCGATGTCAGTGAAGCCGAAGGTCTTGTAGACCTTCTGCACGAGCGCGGTAAAGGCTTCGCATTCGGCAAGAATCTGATCTTCCGTGCAGAAAATGTGACCGTCGTCCTGAGTGAAGCCGCGCACACGCATGAGGCCGTGGAGCGAACCCGAAGACTCATTGCGGTGGCACTGACCGAATTCACCAATGCGCAGCGGCAGATCACGGTAGCTGCGAAGCTTCGAATTGAAGATCTGGATGTGGCCGGGGCAGTTCATCGGCTTGAGCGCGTAGTAGCGGTTCTCCGACTCCGTCGTGAACATATTGTCGCGGTACTTCGCCCAGTGACCGGAACGCTCCCACAGAGAGCGGTCAAGCAGCTGAGGAGCTTTCACTTCTTCGTAGCCATTATCCTGATAGACGCGGCGCATGAACTGCTCGATCACCTGCCAGAGCGCCCAGCCTTTGGCATGCCAGAAGACCATGCCCGGCGCTTCATCCTGCAGATGGAAGAGATCGAGTTCGCGACCAAGGCGGCGGTGATCACGCTTTTCGGCCTCAGCGAGCATCTCGAGATAAGCCTTCTGCTCATCCTTCGTCGCCCAGGCCGTACCGTAGATGCGCTGGAGCATTTCGTTCTTGCTGTCGCCGCGCCAGTAGGCGCCCGCCACCTTCATCAGGTGATGCACCTTGAGGCAGCCCGTTGAAGGCACGTGAGGGCCGCGGCAAAGATCCACGAAGTCGCCCTGACGATAGAGCGAAATCACTTCACCCGCAGGAATCGAAGAGATGATTTCAGCCTTGTAGTGTTCGCCCAAAGCCTTGAAGAAGTCGATGGCTTCTTCACGAGGCATTTCTTCGCGCACGATCGGAATATTTTTCTTGACGAGCTCATCCATACGAGCTTCGATCGCCTTCAAATCTTCGGGCGTAAAAGCGCGGGTGTAGGAAAAGTCGTAGTAAAAGCCGTTTTCGATCGCCGGTCCGATCGTGACCTGTGCCTCGGGAAAGAGCTCCTTGACGGCCTGAGCCATCAGGTGAGCGGTCGAGTGACGAATAATCTCAAGCCCTTCGGGGTCGCGTGCCGTGATGATCGCAACCGCAGCATCGCCGTCAATCACGTGCGAGAGATCCACCAACTTGCCGTCCACACGTCCAGCTAAAGCTGCCTTAGCGAGTCCGGCACCGATCGATGCGGCAACCTGGGCCACCGTGACGGGACCTTCGTACTCGCGTTTGGAGCCGTCGGGAAGAGTGACTGAAGCCATTTCGAAATCCTCACAAAAATTCTGGGCATAAAAAAAGTGCGGCCTGAGCCGCACTTTTTTCATGTCGAACAGTGACAATACTGCGCTCACGCCCTGTTAATAATAACGGGGCGCTGTTGTTCGAAATTCATTCGCCAACATCCGCATCGTCGCTGTCCGAAAAAAATTTTGGTAGGCACAATTGGATTCGAACCAACGACCCCCACCATGTCAAGGTGATGCTCTAACCAACTGAGCTATGTGCCTGAGCGTTCACAATCAGTGAGGCACGAATTATACCTAGGTGAATGCTCACAGCAAGCACTTTTTAGAAGGATAGCGCAAATGCGGTATTCACCTAGGCACCTCTCAGTCTTCAGAGACGGCGTGCCGAAAGAACGCCGTGCACGGCGCGCAGCCCTTTGAGCAGCACCTGCATAGCATTGCCGCCCTTGACCTCGAGCGAAAACCGCATGTGCTGATCGCCCTTGAGAATCTGCGTGTTGAGCGCCGTCACGTGCACCTTTTCGCGCTGCATCACTTCCGTCACATCCTTCATGATGCCGGACCGGTCGGAGGCAATCACGAGCACGTCGGCGGGATAGAGCGCATCATCACCGGCGCGCCCCCAACTCACTTCAATCAAGCGGTCATGATCCTGATCGACCATGTTCTTGAGGTTAGGACAGTCTGCACGGTGAATCATCACGCCTCGGCCGCGTGTGACGTAGCCCACAATTTCGTCGGGCGGCACCGGATGACAGCAGCGGGCAAGCTGTGTGAGAAGGGAATCCATGCCGACCACGAGCACCTTGCCCTTACTCGCCGCGCTCGAAGCTCCGCGCAGCACCAAATCATGCTCAGGAGCAGGCGCCGGAGCGGGCTTGGGCGGCTGTACGGCCTGTGCGAGCGCTGTCAGCGTGATTTCTTCCTTGGCAAAAGCCACACAGAGCTCATCAACGGTGCCAAAGCCCAGGCGTTTCGCAAGATCATCGAGCTTAACCGCGGTTTTTCCCAAACGCGCGAGTTCTTTATCCAGGCGGTCACGGCCCTCGGCGATCTGCTGCGCGAGCTGCTCAGCATTGAACCACTGCCGCACCTTGTTGCGGGTACGGGGACTCGCGGCATAGCCGAGTTCGGGATTGAGCCAGTCGCGGCTCGGCTGACCGACTTTTGCCGCAATGATTTCGACGGTCTGTCCGGTCTTAAGCTTGGTATTGAGCGGCACCATCATCCCGTCGACTTTTGCTCCGCGGCAGCGGTGACCAAGCTGAGTATGGATTTGGTACGCAAAATCCACCGGGGTAGCACCGGCGGGAAGCTCAACGATGCGGCCTTGCGGCGTCAGACAGTAGACATGGTCGTCTTCCACGGCCGGCGCTGCCGGCTGCCCCTTCTGCCCCGCCTCTGCATTGGGGGCTTGGGCGCTCTGCTCGGCAGCGCCCCCGCCCACATCACTCCTCCAGGCCAGGAGCTGACGCAGCCACGCCACGCGCTGCTCCTCAGCAATGGAGGCGCCGTTGGAATTGCCCGCCTCTTTGTAGCGCCAATGCGCAGCAACACCGAGTTCGGCAAATTCATGCATGGCTCGAGTGCGGATCTGAATTTCAATCGGCCGGCCGAGCTGATCGGTAATGACGGTATGGAGCGACTGATAACCATTGGGCTTGGGATTGGCAATATAGTCGTCATACTCCTTCGACAAAACCGTGAAGTGCTCCTGCACAATCGAGAGCGCTTCATAGCACTGCTCGACGGTTTCGACGATGATTCGAACCGCACGGACGTCAAAGAGCTGATCAAAGCGCAGGTGCTTGCGCTGCATCTTTTTCCAAATGGAATAGATATGCTTCGGGCGGCCCGACACCTCAGCCTGAATACCGTGAGAAATCATCAGCGCCTGAATCTTCTTCACCGCCAAAGCCATGAATTCCAAACGTTCCTCACGAGACTCATCGAGTTCAGCAGCAATCTGGTGATATTCGGCCGGATGCGTAAAGCGAAGCGAGAGGTCTTCGAGCTCCCACTTGATCTGCCAAATACCGAGTCGATTAGCCAAGGGCGCATAAACGGCGAGCGTTTCCTCACCGAATTCCACTGCGCCCGGCGCCTGTGAAGAGACAAACCAGCGCAGCGTCTGCAGGCGGCTTGCCAATTTGAGCAGTACGACGCGCAGATCCTGACTCATCGCCAGGAACATGCGGCGAAGCGCCTCGGGCTGCACCGCCGCACTGGATTCTTTGTTTTCCGAGCGTGCGCGCTTGGAGAGATCATTCATCTTCCCGAGCTCGCGCACAAGCCCTGCCACATTCTCCCCAAAGCTCTTTTCAATCCATTCATCGGGCTTCTGCACGAGCGTGGGCACGCTGAAAAGATACGCCGCAGAAATGAGCTCCGGATCGTTTCGAATGGCCCGCAGAATGTTGGCAACACCGTCGGCATGCGCCATGACCCGTAGAAAGCGTCCTGCCGTAATAAAGCGGTTCCACCGAGCTGCGTGCAGCAGCCGGATCAGCGGTTTTCGTGAATTGGGTGGCATCCATCGCCGCCTCCAAAATCTTTTTCTTCTTTTGGCTGCTCGGGTTGGTTCCAAACCCGCACAGCACCGTAATTGATTATTGGCCGCAGGCAAACGTCATCCGCACAAGGACTCTTTAAACCTCATACAGCTTCCGTCGCTACTCGGTCAATTGTAGGTAAGCAAGAGCGCCTTGCGCAGAAAGCGGACTGAAAGGAATCAAATCCTTACCGACTGGCCGCTGAAATAGCACAGCCGGAAGGATTAGGGTTTTCACTGTGTTTGCGTAAATTAGAGCAAGTTCAGCCGCCAGGACATCTTCACGGAGCCCCCTGCAGAGCGAACGCTGGCTCCGGCGCGTGAAGCAAAACCGGAAAAATCCAATCTGGAATCCCGCCATTCAATGCCGGCAGCGAGTTCGGCATTCCATTGGAAGCATTCGGGCTCAGCAGTCGTCATGACAGTTGCTGACGATGTCGAGCCCCCGGCGGGCCCTTGAACCATCACATCGCGGTCGCCGCCGACCGTACTGTTCAACGCTGCAGTCAACGACACATCCAAGCGCCTCGGCTTCACCTGCCCCCAATATCCGGCTCCCGGCGCAAAATGAAGCGCCCCCGTTATGACGCCGCCCGCCGTTGCCGCCACAGCCTGCGCGGAAGCTTCACGAATGGTGAGCACAGCTCCTGCCGGTGAGCGCCATGTTCCTTCAGCCGTATCCACCCGCAGATACCGCAGTCCGGCAAAACCCGAAATCACCCATGAGCGGTCAGGCCCGCTGCCCGACAACGCGCTGCCGGCGAAAAGCGGCTGCTCATAAAGAAAGCCGCTGGAATAAATGCGCCGCTTGAGTTTTTCCATCTCAAGATACTCACGGGCCGCCCCCATGCGATAACGGTCGTCAGCCTCAAGCCACGTCAAATCTACCGTTCCCCAGCCGCTGCCGAGCCGTCGGCGCACAAAGAATGATGCGGAAGCTTCGTCGGACTCGCTGTCTACCCCGAGTTCCGCTGCCGCTCCCTGTTTATAAAGCGTATCCAGACTTCTTGTTGTGAAGCTCCCCATCAAGCCGACACGCCAATCCTCCCGCCCGAAAATGACAGCGGCGTCAAAAGTGGTGTCTTCGCTTTTGACCGTAAAGGGTTTAGAGACCGGCGTCGATACATCAACCTTAGTGCTGCCGGCTGAAGCGCCGATAAAAACAGGCACATCCTGCACTACCGCCGGCAGATGCTCCTGCAGGTTCGTGCGCCAGGCTTTCAGCCGTTCCGTCCAGTCAGGATCGGCCTTTTCCGAATCTGCGGAAGCCTTTCGGCTAGCCGCCCTTTGCGCTTCAAGCGAACGAATTTCTGCAGCACGCGCCGCCTGCGCCTCCGCCATTCTGGCGGCCGAAGCCAGCCGCATGGAGGTCGAGACGGCGTTTTGCATCAGTCGCTCATTGGTACCCGTTGAAGAGGCGGCCGTAGCAACAGCCATCATCGTGCCTTCAACCACGTCGGACGTATTGGTAAAAAGCGTGCGGTAAAAGCTGGGCACAAGGAGCGATGTTCGGTTTTCATAAAGCTCTTGAAGCACTGCCGCGAGCGGCCCCTCAAACGTTGGGCTGCCCAACACCCCGACCACCGCGCCTGACGCATCGAAATAAAGTCCTCCTGTTTCCAGAAGCCCCTCTACTTTCAGCGTCAGATTTTCCAGTCCGGAGACCTCAGCGCGGCTCAAATCAAGCCCTTCAACTTTAAAGGTCGTCCCCGCCGCCGGAACGCCGGATGCGGCTTTGCGGTCAGCCGATTTACCGGCATCATCCGTGCGGGTGAGTGAAGACAAAAGAAGCGTTGAACCCGCCTCAAAGCGAGCCTTCGTACCATCCTCGAGCGTCAGTGTGGTGTGTTCGCCCTCGATAGAGAGCACGCCGCCCTTTCCTACCCAGAGATTCCAACGATTGGAGGCTGCCTCCCGTTCCGTACTGCTCCCGCCCACCGCAATCGACATCCCGCGCGTGAGTGAAGCATTCTTTTGCACGCGAACCGCACCCTGCGGCGCCGCGGCGGGCGTAAAAAAGAAATTTTCGATTGGATCCGTTCCGGCCTCGTTGCCATCATCAAATGCCGCATGAGTCCACACGAAAGCGCCGCCCGAACCCACACGAATGTCAAGATGACCGCCGCTGCTCACAGAGAGCTCTTCAATCATCAAGGTTGAAAACTGCTCCGCCTGAGCATTGTCTTCACCCACCGTCACCAACGAGCGTTCCATATCCGCCGTCAGTTTTTGAATATGTACTTCTGCGTTTGATGTGAACTCAGACGCCTCCGTTGCCGTTGCGCTGAGGATCAGCGACCCGCCGCGGCTGACAACCTCCCAAAGCTCTGCATAACCGTCAACTTCGACCTGCAGGCGGGCGCCGGAGTGAAGCTCAGCCGTATCGGCAAACTCTCCTGCCAGCCCGTACACATTCTCCAATTGTGCGCCGCTCCCGACAGTCAGCTGACCGCTCACTTCAAGATTGGCCGTACAAAAATAGGCACCTGACAGCTCGAGATGTCCTGACTGCGTCACGTTCGTTGAGCTGTGATCTGCATAGTCCTCTATAACAACATGATCGGACACCATGTAGGGATCAGAGATATCGCCGTAGACACTATTGGCCAATACCGGCGAAGCGGCCCCGCAGAAAAGAAACCCTGCTGTCATTAAGCTTAGAGACAGAGCGCTCAAACACGGCAGACCGCCCGAGCGCAAGCCTCCGCGGGATACGAGACGCACTCCTAAGTGATGAGGGAAGACAAAAATGGAGTGCACACTGCGGCCCACGCCGCGAGCACACTCGGAAGTGCATTCTGTTGTTTTCATTATTTGAAGAGAATGTAGTTGAGAGGTGCCCGCAAAGGGGCTCAAAGATTCTCGCTGCTCTTCAAAGCTTTTGCTCCAACGCCTGTGCTCGCAGCCTTTTAGCTAAAGGAAGCCGCATTAATGCATCACGTTTTCAATATTATCACTCCATTAGTTGAAAACAATTAACGATATGCCTCATCACTTTAGAGAAAATATCAATCAAATATATATGTAATCTTT
>OGME01001785.1_pt1 | contig 11528 bp, 12 predicted proteins | sample 1572981 | NCBI WGS metagenome assembly OGME01 (sample SAMEA2581902, study PRJEB24529) | metagenome | biome: Human gut stool | place: China | collected 2011
AGGCAATATTCGGGCGTTTTCCGATTTTTTCAAACAGACGGTCAATGACGATGCGCAGACCCGATTTTTCCGCAAAATAAACATGTGGATAGGGCAGGGTTTCTGTCAGATCAACGGTGTAACGGTTCGCCAGAGGGTGATTTCTCGGCACGATGAGGACTAAATCCTGCTTGGAAACAGGGATAAATTCAATGGTTTTCTCGTTTTCCAGCTGTGTGCAGAAAACCATGTCGTATTTTTCATCCTTTAGGCCCTGCAAAAGCGGCTGTGTCACGTCTGTGTAGAACTTGAACTGGATGTGCTTGTCCCTCTGCTCCTGTAAAAAGCCGCTTGCCAGCTCCGGAATGAGCGAAAGCCCCAATGTACGCAGAAAGCCAAGCTCAATGCAGCCCTCCCCACGGGAGATATGCGCCATGGTTTCAATGCCGTTATCCAGAATTTCCAAGGATTTTTCCACATAGGAAAGGAACTGCATACCCTCCTTTGTCAGCGTGGAGGAGCGGTTTTTGCGCTCAAAAAGCACTACCCCAAGCTCCGCCTCCAGCTGTGCGATGGCATGGCTCAGACTTGGCTGTGCAATACACAGACGCTCCGCCGCTTTGCCGAAGTGCTTCGTTTCCGCCAGCGTGACAAAATAGCGCAGCTGATACAGATTCATAGAGATCCCCCCGTTTTTCAAATAATATGCCATCTGATTTTCTATTTTCAGTATACCATACGCTATAGACAAAATCTATCAAAACATATAAAATAATCAATTTGTGCTTTTTTAATTTCTGCGATACACTGAGCCTGTAAGACAAAGCGCGCAAAAAAAGAATTCAAAACACGAAAGAAAAGGAGAATCCTCTCATGGATATTTCAGGAAAAACAAGGCTTTTCGGGTTAATCGGTTCTCCCGTAGAACATTCAAAATCCCCTGCCATGTATAATTATTGCTTTGATAAGTGGAAATTGGATTATAAGTATCTTGCGTTTGATGTAGACAAAAATCAGACAGCGGATGCCATCCAAGCCTTCCGTACCTTTCAAATGAAGGGGGCAAACATCACGATGCCCTGTAAGCAGGAGGTACTCAAGTATCTGGATGAAATTTCCCCGGCGGCGCGTCTGGTCGGCGCATGCAACACCATTGTGAACCACGACGGTGTTCTGACAGGCTACATCACAGACGGCGAGGGCTACATTGAAAACCTGCGCCACGAGGGCGTAGAGGTCAAAGGAAAGAAAATCACCCTTCTGGGGGCAGGCGGTGTTTCCTCCGCCATTCAGGCACAGGCGCTGCTGGACGGCGCAAGAGAGATTGCCGTTTAAGAAGGATGCCTTCTGGGAGAAGGCGGTTGCGAAGGCGGCGGAATATCAGAAGGCCTTTCCTTCTCAGAAAATCACGGTATACGATATGGACGATGCCGAAAGGCTGGCAGCGGAAATCCGCACAAGCGATATCCTTTCCAATGCCACAAGGGTTGGGATGCACCCCTTGGAGAATATCAGCATCATCACAGACCACTCCTTGTTTCGTAAGGAGCTGGTAGTCACCGATGTGGTCTATGAGCCCGAAAAAACAAAGCTTTTACAGGATGCCGAAGCGGCAGGCTGCAAAACAGTCGGCGGTCTGGGGATGCTCATCTATCAGGGCGCGGCGGCAGCAAAGCTGTATACCGGCTTGGATATGCCTGTAGAAGAGGTCAAGGAAAAATTTTTCCAAAAATAAAATGCTTCAAAAATAAAGAGAGTCAGAAATTTGAGAAAAGAGGGAAGAAATGAATCAGAAAAAGTATTATCCTACGGCGGTGGCGTTATACATCACCTACTTCATTCTTGGTATTGCCGTAACGATTATGGGTCAGTATAAGCAAAGCTTTGCAGCCATGTGGGGTGCAAATCAGCTGGCAGACGGCAGCTTCGATGTCAGTAAGGTTATGGCAATCATTGCGGCTGTCGGTCTGGGGCGGTTAATTGCCTTTCCGTTTGCAGGGCCCTTTTCCGATAAATACGGCAGACGACTGAGCGCATTGGTCGGCGTTGTGTTCTTTGCCGTCTTCTTTATCGGCATTACCTTTACACACAGCACGGTTTTGGCATATATCCTGATGATTTGCAGCGGCATGGCAAACTCCTTTTTGGATACAAGCATTACGCCCTCCTGTATGGAAATCTTCAAGGAAAACGGTGCGATTGCAAACCTGTTTACAAAATTCGCAATTTCTATGGCACAGTTCCTGCTGCCATTTTTAATCACCTTCGTTGCAGCAAGAGATATGTCCTTCCGCACACTGTATTTCCTGGCGGCAGGCATCATCATCGTAGATGGTATCTTCCTTGCCATTCTGCCGTTCCCTCCCAAGGAGGAGGCACCTAAGGCGGCAGACGGCACAGTGGAAAAGAGAAAAATGACCCTCCGCAATTTTGCTGGTTTGCATCGGCTTCACCGCATCCACAACCTTCATGCTGTTCATGAACTGCAATCAGGAGCTGGGCAAGCTTTATGGCATGACAAATCCCTCCATGATTCAGTCCTTCTATTCCGCGGGCATCATCTGCGCAGTCCTTCTGACAGCGGCACTGATGAAAAAGGGTTTGAAGCCCATCCGCGTTCTGGTTATCTATCCTTGTGTTGCATTCTGCGCGCTGCTGCTGATGTATTTCGTGCAGATTCTGCAGATTTGTATGATTGGCGGCTTCTTAATCGGCTACTTCGCAGCAGGCGGCGTATTGCAGCTGGCAACCTCTACGGCGAATGAAATGTTCCCCAGAGATAAGGGGAAAATCACAGCAGTTGTTATGATTGCATCCTCCATTGCAAACTATGCGGTGCTGAATGTCGCAAGCCTGCTTTCCAAGGTGGGCGGCGTAGAGGGCCCCAGATATATTCTGCTGTTCAATGCAGTAGTAACGGCAATCGGTATTGTGTTTGCCATCATTCTGAACCTGCGCTTTGAAAAGGACGCACAGTAATCACCTTTTACAAAAGATAAAAATTACAGAAAAACCTTGCAGCAGAAAAGAGGAACCAAATGGAAAAAGAGCTTACCTGCCTGAGAAGCATTATTGCGGATTGCGATGAGCGCATCACCGCCGCATTGAAAACCAGAATGGAATGTATCGAAGGCATCATTACATACAAAAGAGAAAACGGTCTGCCCGTTTTGCAGCCGGAGCAGGAGAAAAAGCAGCTGGAACGGGTTGCTGCTGAGGTAGCAGGTACCGTCTTTGAGGAGGAAATCCTGCAAATCTTCGAGGGCATCATCGAAAACAGCAAGCGGATTCAGGCGAAAACGCTGTTTGATAAAAATATCCTGCTCATCGGCTTCATGGGCGCAGGCAAAAGCACTGTTTCCGCCAAGCTGAGTGAGCTTCTTGCCATGGAAATCATGGAAATGGACGCATACATTCAGAAAAAGGAAGGGATGAGCATTAAGGACATCTTCGCAACCAACGGGGAGGAATATTTCCGCAACTGCGAAAGCAATACCCTCATCGAATTATGCGAGAAAAAGCACATGGTTGTTTCCTGCGGCGGCGGCGTACCCCTCAGAGAGAAAAACGTGGAGCTGATGAAAAACAGCGGCTATGTGGTCTGGCTGACGGCAACGCCCGAAGCCATCTACGAAAGAGTAAAGGACAGCACGGAGCGCCCTCTTTTAAATGGCAATATGAACGTGCCCTTTATTCAAAACCTGATGGAAAGCCGCAGAGAGAAATACGAAAGAGCGGCGGATATCGTCATTGATACCACCGGTAAGGAAATCGAGGAAATCTGTGAGGAACTGCTGCAAAAGCTTTCCGCACTAAGAAAATAAAAAAACTACAAAAGAGAGATACAAAGGAGGAACTATCTTATGTCTAAAAAATATCCCATCACAGTCAGCTCCTGGACACTGGGCGATCAGTGCAGCTTTGAGGAAAGAGTAAAAGCAGCCAAGGAGGCAGGCTTTGAAGGTATCGGTCTGCGTGCGGAAACCTATGTGGACGCACTGAACGAAGGTCTGTTTGATGCAGATATTCTGGCAATTCTTGAAAAATACGATATGAAGGTTACAGAAGTGGAATATATCGTGCAGTGGGCGGAGGATCACCGTTCCTATGAACAGAAATATAAGGAACAGATGTGCTTCCACATGTGCGAGCTGTTCGGCGTGAACCACATCAACTGCGGATTGATGGAAAATTATTCCGTTGCACATACTGCACAGAAGCTGAAGGAGCTTTGCCACAGAGCAGGCAAATACACCATCGGCGTTGAGCCTATGCCTTACAGCGGCCTGCCCGATGTGAAAAAGGCGTGGGCAGTGGTAAAGGAAAGCGGCTGCGAAAATGCAAAGCTGATTCTGGACAGCTGGCATTGGCTGAGAGCAAACCAGCCGGTAGATCTCTCCGTTCTGGAAGGGATTCCCGCAGAAAAAATCGTTTCCGTACAGATTAACGATGTTTATGAAAGACCCTATGCAGCATCCATTCTGAGAGATGAATCCATGCATGACAGACTGGCACCCGGCACAGGCTGCGGCAATACAGCAGCATTCTGCCGTATGCTGAAGGAAAAGGGCATCGAACCCAAGGCAATGGGCGTTGAGGTTATCAGCGACGCTATTCTGGCAAAGGGTGTAGCGGCAGCGGCAAAGTTTAACTTTGACAATACCGTAAAGGTGCTGCAGGAGGGCTGGCCCGAGGCAATGCCCGAAAAATAAAAGGAGGAAAAAAAGATGGTTGTACTGATTGCGAAAAACACCGTAAAGGAAGGCTTGCAGGAGGAATTTCTGGAAATTGCGAAGGAAATGATTGCAAGAACCAGAGAGGAAGCAGGCTGCATCAGCTATGATTTGGCAAGCGACCAAAACGATACGCAGGTGTTCTATTTTATCGAAAAATACCAGGATGAAAAGGCGGTGGAATTTCATCGGGCAACCGAGTATTTCCAAACCTTAGTACCAAAAATTGCGGCGCTGCGTGTGAAGCCCTCCGAGGTCAGCACCTGCACCGTTGTGGAATAACAATAAATAAAAGAAAAACGGAACTGAAGCACGAAGGAAAAAACAAAAAGAGAGTAAGAAACGGAGGAGAAAACATGAAATTTGAAGCTATGTTCCAGCCCATTCAGATTGGCCCCATGACAGTGGCAAACCGCTTTGTTATGTCTCCCATGGGCAATAACTTCGCAAACACAGACGGCACCATGAGCGAACGCTCCGCATCCTATTACGGCGCAAGAGCAAAGGGCGGCTTTGGTCTGATTACATTCGAGGCAACCGTTGTTTATAAAGAAGCAAAGGGCGGCCCCAGAAAGCCCTGTCTGTATGATGACAGCACAGTCAGCAGCTTTCAGGCAGCCATCGCAGCCTGTCATCAGGCAGGGGCGAAGGTTTCCATCCAGCTGCAGCACGCAGGCCCCGAAGGCAATACAAAAATCACAGGCTACCCTCTGAAGGCAGCAAGTGCTATCCCTGCCTCCTGTGGCAGAGAAACACCCGAAGCCATCACAAAGGAAGAGCTTTATCGCCTGATTGAATGCTACGGTGATGCAGCAGTCAGAGCAAAAAAAGCAGGCGCAGATGCCGTAGAAATCCATTGCGCACATGGCTATCTGGTCAGCACATTTATCTCCGCAAGAACCAATAAACGTGTGGACGAATTCGGCGGCTCCTTTGAAAACCGTATGCGTCTGCCGAAGCTGATTATCGAAAATATCCGTAAGAAAGCAGGCGATTCTCTGGCAATCCTCTGCCGTATCAATGCAACAGATGACGTTGAGGGCGGTCAGACTGCACAGGATGCCGCAGCAGTTGCCTCCTATCTGGAGAAGGAATGTGGCGTAGATGGACTGCACCTTTCCAGAGCCGTACATCTGCATGATGAATGTATGTGGGCTCCCAGCCTGATTCATGGCGGCTTCAGCGCAGATTATGTCACAGAAATCAAGCGCGCAGTTTCCGTTCCCGTTATCACAGTCGGTCGTTATACAGAACCCCAGTTTGCGGAGCTGATGATTGCAGAGGGCAGAGCAGATCTGGTTGCCTTCGGCAGACAGAGCATCGCAGACCCCGAAATGCCCAATAAGGCAAAGGCAGGCAGATTGGATCTGATGAACCCCTGTATCGGTTGTTTGCAGGGCTGTGTTCCCAATATGTTCAAGGGCGAACCCATCACCTGTCTGGTAAACCCTCTGGCAGGCAGAGAAGCAGATTTCAAGCCTGCACAGACAAAGAAAAACGTTATGGTTATCGGCGGCGGCCCCGGCGGTCTGTACGCAGCCTTCACTGCGGCACAGAGAGGTCATGCTGTAACCCTGTATGAAAAAGGCGACATTCTCGGCGGCAATATGCGTCTGGCTGCATACCCTCCCGGGAAGGGCGATATCACAAATATGGTAAGAAGCTATATCGCAAAATGCGAAGAATATGGCGTAAAAATGGTTATGAATACGGAAGTGACTCCTGCTATGGTTGCAGAAGCAAAGCCCGATGCAGTTATCGTTGCAACAGGCTCCAATCCTCTGGTACTGCCTATCCCCGGTATCAATGATACAGGTGTCATCCATGCAGGCGACCTTCTGGACGGCAAGGCAGCTGTGGGCAAAAAGGTTTTGGTTGTCGGCGGCGGCATGGTTGGCTGCGAGGTTGCAGATTTCCTGGGCGAGCTGGGGCACGAGGTATCCGTAATCGAACTGAGAGATCAGCTTGGCCCCGATGTCATTCCCGAACACCGCAAATTCCTCATGAAGGATTTTGAAGCTTATAAAGTACAGGGTGTAACAGGTGCAAAGGTAGCGCAGTTCTTCACAGACGGCGTATCCTACACACTGGCAGACGGCACCGAGGGCAGATTGGAAGGCTTCGACAACGTGGTTCTGGCGATGGGCTATCGCAATAACGATACCATCAGCGAGGAAATCAAAAAAATCGTTGCGGAGACCTATGTCATCGGTGACGCAGTGAAGGCAAGAAAGGCACTGGATGCAACCGCAGAAGGGCTGAATGCCGCACTGGAAATCTAACAAAAGAAAAAAATAAAGGAGGAAAAATACAATGGAAAAAAGAATCACAGGCAGAACAGGCATGTTTTGTTTGATTGGTACCCCCGTAGGGCATAGCGGCTCTCCCGCCATGTATAACTACAGCTTCGCACAGACCGGTCTGGACTATGCTTATCTGGCATACGATGTGCCTCTGGAAAAAACAGAGGAGGCAGTCAATGCACTGAAGGTATTGGGCTGTAAGGGCTTTAACGTAACAATGCCCTGCAAAACAAGAGTTGCAGAGCTGGTGGACGAGCTTTCCGATGCGGCAAAGCTGATTGGTGCCTGCAATACCGTTGTGGTAAAGGATGGCAAGCTCTACGGCAATAACACAGACGGCATGGGCTTTGTCAGAAACCTGAAGGAAAACGGTGTTGATGTGAAGGGTAAGAAAATCACCGTGATGGGTGCAGGCGGTGCTGCAACCGCAATTCAGGTGCAGTGCGCACTGGATGGCGCAAAGAAGCTTTCCATCTTCAACAGAAAAGATGAATTTTACGCAAACGGCGAAAAAACAGTGAAAAAAATTCAGCAGATGGTACCCGACTGCGAGGTCAGCATCCATCCTCTGGAGGAAACAGATGCACTGTATGCCGCAATCAAGGATAGCGCTATTCTGGTAAATGCAACAAAGGTTGGCATGAAGCCTCTGGATGACCAGTCTCTGGTTGAGGATGTATCCGTATTCCACCCCGATTTGGTGGTTGCAGATGCGGTTTATAATCCCAAGGAAACAAAATTCGTGCAGTCCGCAAAGGCGGCAGGCTGTAAGGTCGCTGTCGGCGGCACAGGTATGCTGATGTGGCAGGGCGCTGCGGCATTCAACCTCTTTACAGGTAAGGATATGCCCACCAAGGAAGTGTACGAACTGTTCTTCAAATAAAAAAGAACGGAATTTGCGAAGGGGTTCGGGGAAGTTTTATTCCCCGAATGGAATCCGCAGAGGGGGCTTTGCTCACTCGAGGAAAACTGCAAGTTTCTAAGCATTTATGCTGACGGAACTTGTCAGTTTATTCTTCTGTCCAACAAGTCAAAAACCTGTTTTTGACTTAATATTTTTTAGAAAGGAACCCCCGGTTATGGATTATGATACTCAACTGATTAACCTTGCCCTTGATGCAGGCGAAATCATGCTTGCCTCAGGCGCAGAAACCTTCCGTGTGCAGGATACCATGAAACGGATTCTCTCCACCACAGGCAGAGAAAAAATCGAAGCAACCGCCATCTCCACCGCCCTCATCGTCACCCTCCCGCGTGAGGAAAAGGGCCCCCTTTCCATGATGCGCGGTGTCCGCACCCGTACCATCAATTTTGAAAAGGTCTGCGAGGTCAATGATATGTCCCGCGCCTTTGTTTCGGGCAAAATCTCTCTGGATGAGGCCATTGAGCGTCTGAAGGAAATCCATCAGTTTTCCTTCTATCCCCTCCCGATTCGCGTTTTCGGCTACGGTCTGATTTCGGGCTGCTGCTCCTTTCTGGATACGCCCTTCTTTCTGGATGGCTGCATTGCCTTTGTCATCGGGCTGTTTTTAGGCTGTCTGGATATCTGGCTTGGCAAAAAGAAAATCCCCTATTTCTTCGGGCCGTTTCTGGGTGGTGTTGCGGCAGCATGCCTTGCCTGCCTCATTCAGCCGCACTTCCCCTCGGCGCATATCGGCACCATCATCATCGGCAGCATCATGCCGCTTCTGCCGGGTATGACCTTCGCAAAATCCATGCGTGACCTGCTGGAAGGCAACCTCATCAGCGGCTACACCAAGGCGGTCGAAGCCCTTGTCATTGCCTGCTCTCTGGCAGGCGGTGTCGGTCTGACCCTGTCCTATTTCATGTAATGCACATAAAAAAGCGAAGGCTATCAGCTTCTGATTTCCTTCGCTTCTTTTTTATGCTTCTTTATAGTTCTCTCCTGCCCTCCAAGGCTCTGGAAAGCGTAATCTCATCCACATATTCCAAATCGCCGCCAACCGGAACGCCGTTTGCGATTCTTGTCACCTTCACATCCAAGGGCTTCAGCAGCTTTGCAAGATACATCGCCGTTGCCTCTCCCTCCACATTCGGGTTGGTTGCAAGAATGACCTCCTCCACCGTACCATCTATGCGGCTGAGCAGCTCCCGAATATGAATATCCTGCGGGCCAATGCCCGTCATGGGAGAAATTGCTCCATGCAGCACATGATACACGCCATGGAATTCCTTCGTCCGTTCATACGCCGCCATATCTCTGGGGTCCTCCACCACCATAATCACCGAATGGTCGCGCTTCGGGTTCGCGCAGACGGGGCAGATTTCCTCCTCTGTCAGGTTGCAGCAGACAGAACAGTATTTCACCTCGTCCTTCGCCGCAAGAATGGCTTCGGAAAGCGCCGCCACCTTCTCTCTCGGCAAATTGATGATGTGAAATGCCAGTCTTTGTGCGGATTTTCCGCCAATCCCCGGCAGTGCCGCCAGTTCCTCAATGAGCCTTGTCATCGGGTTGCCGTAATAATTCATGTTGTCCCTTCTTTATCAGAACATACCGCCTAAGCCGCCGGTCATTCTGCCCATTTCTGCGTTATACATTTCCTCTACCTGACGAATTGCCTCGTTCACAGCGGAAATGATTAAATCCTCCAGCATTTCCACATCATCGGGATCTACCACATCGGGGTTGATTTTCAACTCCTGAATTTCCTTTTTCCCTGTGATGACAACCTTCACAGCACCGCCGCCGCTGGTCATTTCCAGTGTCTTTGCCTGCAGCTCCTCCTGCTTTTCCATCATTTGTTTCTGCATTTTCTGCGCCTGCTTCATGAGGTTATTCATATTCATACCACCCATGCCGCCGGGAAAACCGCCTTTTGCCATGTCTGATTCCTCCTTATATTTCATAAACCTAATCTTTTTTATTTTATCTGAAATTGCGCCGTCTGGCAAGTGTCATTCCACATCCGCATCCGGAAAATACTGCCCCAAAAGGCTTGCAAATTCCGCATCCGCCTCCTCAGAGGGTGTCTCCTCCTCCTTGCCGTATGCCGCTTCTCTCCATTTTTCATATTCATCCTTCGTGGTGGTTCGCAGCTCAAAGCTTTTGCCTGTTTCCTTCTCCAGAACTGCCGCAATCTTGTCCATGCCGCGCTGAATCATATCCGTGAGCGCAGGATATGCGCAGATGAGATAGAGAAATTCGTCCTCCTTGAAGCCGATTTCCACCTTGGAAAGCATCCCCTTCAGCACCGCATCCTCCACGTCATTTCGCAGCAACGCCCATTTCTCCTGTACTTCCTTCCTGTCCTCGGGCAGTGCAGGAGGTCTGCGCTTGGGCTTGGGCTTTTCTGTCGGTGCCGCCTGCGTGATGGCAACCGGCACGCCTTCTTCCATCTTCCGCTCCAGCTCGCCCAGTCTTGCCGCCAGGGCAGTCAAATCCTTCTCCGTCCATGGCGCGCAAAGCTTCATCAGCTCCACCTCCAGCAGAATCCGCTCATTCGTTGCCCATTTCATCTCGCTCTGCAAATCGGAAAATTTCCCGATGAAATAAATCAGCTCCTCCGCAGAAAGCACTCCTGCCGCCTTTTTCAGCCGTTCTCCGTCCTCCGCGGATAAATCCAGAATCCGCGTCACATCGGGCAGCGTTGCCGCCATCAGCAGGTTCCGCAGGTGCTGCAAAAGCTCCGTCACAAACTGCTTCACGTCTCTCCCGTCCTGCATCATCTGCTCCACCAGAAGCATCGCCTCTTTCGCATCCCGTTTCGCAAGCGCGTCCGTCATTTCAAAGAAAATCGTCTGATCAACCGCGCCCATAATGTCCAGTACCTTTTCCAGCGTAACCTCCTCGCCGCTGAAAAACGCAAGGCACTGGTCTAAAATACTCAGCGAATCACGCATCGAGCCGTCCCCCAGATGTGCCACATAGCGCACCGCCTCAGGGGTCGCCTGCTGTCCCTCCTCCTTCAGATAGCCCATCAGCGTTTGGGCAATCGTCTCCGTGGTAATCCTGCGGAAATCAAACCGCTGTACGCGCGAAAGAATCGTTGCCGGCACCTTCTGTGGGTCTGTTGTCGCCAGAATGAAAATCACATGTGCAGGCGGCTCCTCCAGTGTTTTCAGAAGCGCATTGAACGCCGCCGCCGAAAGCATGTGTACCTCGTCAATGATATAGACCTTATATTTCCCCTGTGTCGGCGGATATTTCACTTCCTCGCGAATCTCGCGGATGTTGTCCACACCGTTGTTGGAGGCCGCGTCAATCTCAATTACATTCACGCTTCTCCCTGCCAGAATATCCTTACAAACGGCACACTCGTTGCAGGGCTCGCCGTCCGCCGTGGGGTTCGTGCAGTTGATGGCTCTGGCAAAAATCTTCGCCGTAGAGGTTTTCCCTGTGCCCCTTGTGCCGCAAAACAGATACGCATGTGCGATACGTCCGCTGGTAATCTGGTTTTTCAAAGTCTGCACGATATGATCCTGGCCCTTGACATCGTCAAATTCCACCGGGCGCCATTTGCGGTACAGTGCAGTGTATGACATATTCCTTAAC
>OGME01001788.1_pt1 | contig 11515 bp, 9 predicted proteins | sample 1572981 | NCBI WGS metagenome assembly OGME01 (sample SAMEA2581902, study PRJEB24529) | metagenome | biome: Human gut stool | place: China | collected 2011
TGGAATCGTTGTGTTTGAGCCATGCATTCACATTGCCCGGATTCAGCTTCAAGTCCTTGTAAAGACGATAATTCGTCAATTTCTTTTTTTGTTGAAGTTCCAATACCCGGCGATGGATCAGTTCTTTTGTGTCATTGTCCGCAAGGGCGGCATCCCGCACCGAGCAATAGCTGCGCCAAACCTTCAAATAGCCTTCCGGCAGTTCTGATGATTGCTTTTCCAGAAGCACCAGCATTTGCTCCAGCGAATAGAGATCAGAAAGTTGCTCATATTCCGCAGCAATCGTGCTGTTTGCGGTGTAGCGGAGCAGCAGTTCTACTTTATTAAAGGCCAGCGCATAGAGAAACAGCGGTTCTTTCAGGCGGAGATTTTCAGCCATACGATCTGCCAGCTTATGGACGCTTGCCGTTTGAACCCCGGAAAGCTCTGCCACATACTGCTTCAAAAAGCCTTCGAACGTCAGCTTTCGCATGGTCTCCACCTCTCTACATACTCCTGATAGCGGATATAGAAATCCCGATACCGCCAGTCGTTCAGGATGCTGGCTCTCAACTCATCTTCATCCGTTGCAAGGTGTTCCAGCAAATCCCAATCCAACGAATTCCGCACAGCCTCACTCTCTACGTCTGCCTTGTCAGTGTCCCGGAAAGAGCAGAGCTTTGCAATCACCAAATCTTCCAGGCTGGGTGTGTAGAACTGCACCTTTGTACCACCAAAGGGTAGCGGCTGAAGCCGGTCTTGGAAGTTATACGGGAAATTGTCGATGTAGGCTTCCACATCGGTGTTGATGTCGTACTTGCCAAGCAAACTGTACAGTTCTTTCGGAACACTCAAGGCATCAATGTCATGAGTAGCGCGGGTCAGCTTTCCCAACAAAATGAACGCACTACCGCCTACAATCACCATCTGATAGCGGTCGTTATTGTCGATCATCAGGTCTGCGTCTTCGTCCAGACGTTCCAGACGCTTGCGGAGGTCATCTAAAATCATCTTTCCCATAAAACAGCCTTTCGTATTTTCAATAATAGTATTTTCTAAAACAATTTTACGAGAAAGACAGCTTATTGTCAAGAGTCAACCATAAAGTTTATACAGATTTCTCTATGGAGTTAACCAAGAAAACAAAAACGAGCCATAAAAACAAAATATTGCAAAAGAAGATTCCATACGCAACCGCAGAACCTATGCGTACAATTATTACCGGGACGTCGTATGTCGCTGGAATCTTATATAAACAGCTTACTATAACAGTTGTGATCCCCAATTTTCCCGCATGTCTAAAGTAGTCAAGAAGCGTTCCTAACAATGTATTTGATGGCCGTTTTTTATCTGTTGTCTGTTTCAGTTCCTTCGCATATGGACTCCCAAGCAGAGCTGATGCAGCAGCAATATATACGCCTACAGCTATTGATACTAGCGTAGTTGCCGTGTCTGCCATATTATCAAAATTCCAATTCAATAAGTAGGCTATTATTGAAACTGTTATAAAGCACCCTATCAGAAATATTTTATGCTCCTTATCCACCACTGTCACCTCAGTTTTGCAAGCAGCAGTTCCCTTACTTCATCAGGTTCAAAATGCTCATTTTCATCTTTTGTTGGTTGAATTAAAAAATGTTTTAGAACAGACGAAAAATCAAATGTTTGCTCTATACCACTTTCATCACATCCGATTATAACAACATCTTCAAATTCTTCACGATGCCGACAAATACGATCTACTAGACCTTTTCCTCCTCCATGTATTGGAAGGTCTCCATACGATATTTTTAGTTGAAGCTTGCTTGGCAAGTCCTGTCCCCAGATGTTACCAACTTGAGAAAACAATGTTCCTCCACGGCTGAATACATTATCCACTTGCGTATATTGAAATCCACGAATAGTTTTAATGTTCTTACAAAAATCATCTAATGATGTATAAATATTACTTATCCTAAATTCCTTTTGTAGGGTGTCACTTAAATATTGTTCAACAAATCCCTTCTTATTGTAGTCATTCATATAAAGAAAATGTTTCTGTGCATCATAACACGCAAAAAATTGTTGTCTCGGTTCAACCTGTTCTTTTGAACGTGGATTCGGCATCTTCTCACCTGTTTTTTTATTTATGACATAGTCTCTAAAGCGTACCGCATCATCGTAGTCAGATGCCATCCAGAAAAATCTTTCTTCTATAATATCCATATCAATAGAATATAAATACTTCTGCTTTTGCGGCCGAAATATATGATTTCCTTTTGCAACAACATCTTTCATATCTTCCAATGATGCCTCACGAATGCCATCAACTCGAAGAAGAAAATTACAAAACTTCATTTGTTCATCCTCTTTTTTATGCCATCATCTTATCCGTCCACATCTCACACTGGCTAATGACCGTGCTGATTGCCGTATCATAATCTTCCGGTGGATACTTATATTTTTTCAGCAAGTGCTTCACCATCTTACGCATACTCGCACGGGCAGTTTCTTTTTTCTGCCAGTCTATCGTCCGATTTTTGCGCAGCATTTCCGTAAGTTCTCTGGTCAAGTCAATCAATTCATTATTTTGATAGAAGTCCTTTATGTTTTCCGGCTTTGTCAGAGCATCGTAAAAAGCCAGTTCTTCCTGCGTCAAGCCCAGCTTTTTACCGTTGTTATACAGTTCTGTAATCTCCTGTGCCGTTTTCAGAAGTTCCTTGATGACCTCCTCGTTTGTAATCAAGCCATTGTAGTAAGAGTTCATCAACTGTGTAATCTTTTCTGAAAACTTCTGAGACTGCACAACATTTGTCCGTTTATACAGTGAAACTTGCTCTGCCATAAGTTTTTTCAAAATTTCCACAGCGATGTTCTTTTCTTTCATTTTGGAGATTTCATCCAGCACCGCCGGGTCAAACAAGCTGATATTTTCATCAGCTTGCTTGCTGTCAAACAGGCTTATCACACCTTGGCTCTGGATACTCGCCTTTAGCAACTCATTGATTTGAGCATTGATTTCTTTCAAAGAAAGTGTCTTACCGCCACTCCCACCATAGGTGATCTTCACCACCGTAGAACGGACTGCTTCCATATAGGCCGCTTCATGTCGCTCCCGCTCCGTGGTCATGCTGGAACACAGCGAATGCGACTGTTTCAGCAACAGAGCTTCTCGCAGGAACAGATCTTTGCGCTTGGGTGCTTTTGCGTCCAGAACAAAGTTTACGCCGCCAGTGACCAGCTTTGCCATCATCAACGGAGAACCGCCAATAAACCCGCTGAAATCAAAGCCGTGCAACAAATCTTTGCACACCTGAAGCTTTTCCTGAAACTTTGGATAAGCAACTTTGGCAATGTCCATATCGCCATATCGGGACTGGTCACGCTTGGTGTACTCTTTCATAGCGGCTTTGAGGGCAGATGCAATGCCAACGTAATCTACAATCAAGCCGCCCTCTTTGTCCTTAAACACGCGGTTGACACGCGCGATGGCCTGCATCAGATTGTATCCGTGCATTGGTTTGTAAACATACATCGTAGCCAGTGAAGGCACATCAAAACCTGTCAGCCACATATCCACAACAATGGCAATCTTCATCGGGTCATCGTTGTCTTTGAATTTCCGGGCAAGTTCTTCTTTGTGAGATTTTGTGCCGATGATTTCTTTCCAATCCTCCGGGTCATTGTTGCCACCCGTCATAACTACGCCGATTTTTTCGTTCCATGTCGGGCGCAGCTCCAGAAGTTTTCGATAAATCTTCATCGCAATCGGGCGCGAATACGCCACGATCATCGCCTTGCCCGTCAAAAGATTAGCGCGGTACTTTTCGTAATGGTTGACAATATCTTCGCACAGCGATTGAATGGTAGAGTCTGCCCCCAGCACACTCTCCATCTGCCCCAACATCTTTTTGCTTTTTTCAATCGTTGCAGCGTCCGATTGCTGTTCCAGCGCATCGTAGGTCGCATCAATCAAGGCCAGCGTATTTTGGTCAAGGTGGAGTTTGATAACGCGGCTCTCATAGTAAACCGGACGCGTTGCACCATCTTCCACCGCCTGTGTCATATCATAAATATCGATATAATCACCAAAAACTTCACGCGTATTTCTATCTTTTGCCGAAATAGGTGTTCCTGTAAAGCCTATGTAAGTTGCATTCGGCAGAGCATCATGAATGATACGGGCATTGCCAATGACCGTATGTGCTTCTTTTTCACCCTGTTCATTTTCTTTGATGACAATTTTTTCATCAAAACCATACTGTCCACGGTGGGCTTCATCCGCCATTACCACAATATTTCTACGTTCGGACAGTGGCTTCTCGCCACGCTCAAACTTGAACATCGTGGTGAAGATAATGCCGTTTGCTTTTCGACCATCCAGCAGCTTACTTAGATTTTCCTTGCTGGTTGCCTGTACAGGTGTCTGGCGCAAAAACGGCGCACACTTGGCGAACTGCGTGTAGAGTTGATCGTCGAGGTCGATGCGGTCAGTCATCACAACGATGGTGGGGCTATCCAAAGCTTCTTGCAGCAAATGGGCATAGAATACCATCGACAGCGATTTCCCGCTGCCCTGCGTATGCCAGAACACACCACCCTTGCCATCCGTTTTAGTGGCAATCTTGGCCTTTTCGATAGCTTTTCGCACTGCAAAATACTGGTGGTACCCAGCCAAAATTTTAATCGGCTTCTGCCCATCACCGGAAAACAGGATGAAATTTTTCAGAATATCTAGCAACCGGGCTTTCTGGAACATCCCCTCATAGAAAGTATCAAACTGCGCATACGCAGTGTTTTCATAATCACCGTCTTTTGTTTTCCATTCCATAAAACGGTCAAGTCCAGAAGTAATTGTTCCCGCCTTGTTGCTCGAAAGGTCGCTGATTACGCAGATTGCATTATAATAGAACATCGAAGGAATATCCTTCATATAGTTCCGAATCTGGTTGTATGCGTTTTCTGCACCCACTTCGTCCTTGGAAGGACTTTTCAGTTCCATCAAAACCAACGGCAAACCATTGATAAACAAAATAATATCCGGACGGCGGTTGTTTCCATTTTCCACGAAGGCATACTGGTTTACCACATAAAAATCATTTTTGTCTGCATCTGCATAATCAATCAGCTTTACTACCGAAGACCGTTCTTCACCCTTGACTGCATATTTGACCGTGATACCGTTTTGCAGATAGTCCATAAAAACCATGTTTTTCTGCAACAGACTTCCAGCATCAAAATCATTCAGCTTCAAAATCGCTTCGTCAATCGCCACAGCCGGAAGGCTGCGATTCAGCCGCACCAGACAATCCCGCAAAACATCGTCCAGCAGCGGGCGGCTGTAATCCGTCCGGTTCATATCAGGAGCATAGATATGGGTGTAGTCCATGTTCTCAAACAATTCGATTATGGCTTGTTCAAAGGTGTCTTCATTGAAAAGCATATTCTTTCTCCACCAATAAATCAATCTTGATTTTTTTCGAGCTCTTTTGTGATGGCATCAACTATATCGTCAATGATTGACTTTGACACAGTTTTTGCCATAGGGCGTTCCATCGATGAATATTTCTGTAAGGCATCTGCTAAGGCTTTTCGTGCCTTACTCTGCCCGATTTCTTTGTTGTACCAATCAGGAATCAAGCTTTCTTGAACTGCAACATAGCATTCATCAAAAAGAATCGGATTGATTTTCTCTTTCAAAATGTCTCTAACGATTTGACTATCTTTGACATGTGGTGTTTTCTCCAGTGTTGCAGTATCACCATTCATTGAAGCCACATCAAACATTTCAAATGGCTCATTTTGTAGGGATGGCATGTTTACATGTACATCTTTTATATACGCCATTTGGTGTTCCAATTCAGGGAACAGGCTTCCTTCGTTTATATTGTAAAAATCCAACTCCCTTAGAATGTGCTCTTTTGATTCTGCCGGGATTCTAAAGCTGAATTCATCAAATTCATCCCGAACATTTTTATAGGCTCTTTTTATAATGTATTCTCCAGCCCCCTCTCCTGCGATCTGAATATTATATTGTCCGCAGATCAAGAATGAGCCATTTTGCCTTATCAAACGTTCGTTATTAAGATTTGATAAAACAAAATAGTTGTTCTGAATGATTTCAATGATACTCTTGTATCCATTTTTTCTGCAATTGACCGCATCAGCTTTTGAATAGATGCCTTCCTTCTGAAGCTTGTCGAGTAACGTTTCCAACTTGAAGTTTCCTGTTATCTTTTCTGTTGCCAAATAGGACAGAACCTTAATCTCGTCATCGTCATACGATTTTCCATACTCCTGCTTAAAATAAACGCGTCCGTCTGTTGGCGGCAACAACACAGTCTTCCCATCTGAAATCGATATATCTTGATTGGTCTGGCACGCAAAAAACAGAGCAACCAATGGATTTTCTGTAACATCCAATAGTCTTGTTGGCAGTCCGTAATGCTGCAACTTTGCAAGCTTTTCAAACGCCGTCATCGTATCGCCGAAGTCTCTTGGGTTCCGTATGTACGCAGCACGAATCATATCATACTCGTGCGCCAACATTCCGTTACGAAATATTCCCGGCATAACATTCCAATCATAGCTGGCTTGTCCTCGAAAGAAATAATGCTTCGCGCTCTCTTCGGGTTCTACATTAGCCATTTCATTCTTTATCAGCGAAATTCCGTCCAAATAGCCATTCAGATCCCAGACAGCCCAACTGTCATGGCTACTGGTTCGTGTTTTGTCTGAATTATCCATGTTATTCCTTCATTTCTTTTATAAACGATAATTTAGCGGCTTAGAGCTGAATGCTAGAAACATCGATCTCACCGGACATGAGCTTTGACAGAAGCGTATCTCTGAGACTTGCAAGTTTTTGATTTTCTTCTTGATTTAAAATAATAGTAGAAGCCATCGGGGCGATTATGGAATTAAATCGACTCAAGCTGATATTGTCAGGTAGAAGCAATTTCAGCATTTTCACTCGATCTCTTGGCAATTCTGTCTGCCCTGTACTGCCTGTGTGAAGCGATTCGATCTCCTTCTCGTGTAAAATTCCCCAAAGTCCGATATAGAAAATCAGTTCTTCTCGCGCTGGCCGGACAATAGTCACATGAGAATCCACAGTAAGGCTTTTAGGGGTGAACCAGACTTGTGCAACTCGCCCCAAAGTGCCGTCACCAGTAGAATTAATCAATAAATCACCAAATTGGAGCCATTTTTCATTGATCGCTTTCGGTGTATGGGATCGAGCAAGCGAAAGATCAATCGTGTGATTACGAATACATTTTTGATTGATAACTGTTTGATCAGAATCATTAGAATATTTAGGTGCGATCCCACGCGTTATCAGTGTCGTGATATTTTCCAGTGTGGTATCTTCCCAATTTTCTGGAACAGTACCCCCAAACAAGCTAAAATCTATAAACCAAGACTTGAAAAGAGCAGCTGCCTGCTGCTCTAAATTATCGTTTATCTTTTGATTGACTTCAATTTTACTATCGATTGCAGATAAAATTCCAGAAATCCTTTTCTGCTGTTCCAGTTCCGGAAAAGTCACTACAACTTCTCCAAGTAACTTGGTATTGATTGAAGGCATTGTTGCTCCAACGGCTATATTTCGGACAAATTGCTTTGTTTCCTCTAAGCAAAAATAGTAGTAAAGATACTCGGAATCAATTTCACTAGTTGGGCGTACTCGAAGGCATCTTCCAGAAAACATCCATCCATCGTGTTTTTGATCAACATACGAGCATCTATCTACAGAACCCACACGACTAAATACAATATCGCCTTGTTTTAGCACATATTTCTTTAATCGATTTTTATCCGTATTTGATACTCGCGGCAAATTCTGTTCGGAAAACATCTTGTTCCCTAAATGTTCAACTGTGACAATAGGTGTTCCATCCGCAACATAATCTTCTTTATGAAGTTGACTTCCAAACGGTCCTGTTTGAATGTCCGCAAGTTCTCTCAAAAACTTTTCTTTCATTCATATCACCTTATCCAATAAATTTTCTATGTGCCAATTTCACATTTTGTTGTTTTACCATTGCATAGTGCATAGTTGTGTCGATTTTCTGGTGTCCTAAAAGCTGCTGCACTTGTTCAATCGGCATTCCCTTGTCAATCGCTGACGTTGCCAATGTCCGTCTAAACTTGTGCGGGTGCACCTTATTTAGCTTCAATCGCCGTCCCAATTCACGGAGCATCGTTTCCACGCCACCGATCATCAATCGCTCGTGCGGCTCTTTCAGCGTCACAAAGAGTGCTGGATTGCTATCTGACCGTTCATCCAGATAATTTTGAAGGTGGATCTTCGTCCGTGCGTCAAAGTATACCAATCGTTCCTTGTTGCCCTTACCAAATACAACACATTCGCGCTCGTTGAAATTGATATCCTCCCGATTAAGTGTCACCAATTCCCCGACACGCATTCCAGAAGATGCCAGCAAATCAATAATCGCCAAATCTCGTACTGTTGAACAGTTGTCACGCATCAGCTCCAACGCTTCATCCGTATACGTTTCCTTGATGATTTTGGCGGTTTTCACTTTGTGAATCCTGCGGACAGGGCTTTTCATAATAAAATCTTCATCTTCCAGCCACGAGAAGAAGCTGGAAAGAATACGCCGGATATTGTCAATTGTAACTTTGCTTGACCGCCGCTGTGTTTGATAATCCGTCAGATACCTTCGCAAATCGTCCGTTGTAATTTGCTGCGGTGATTTTCCCACGCCATTCAGCATCGCTGCAATAGTTTTTGAATAATAGGTCAGTGTTTTCTCGGAACATCCTTCTATCCGCTTTGCCGTAATGAACGCTGCTGCCGAATCTTGTTCCTCAGCCTTTGGCTGCTCTTCCCCCATTTCAATTATGACACCTTGAAATGACACTTCCAGTACTGCTTTCAAATGTAGCAACTGTTCGTTATTGAGATACGGCAGCATTTTTCGCTGTATCTCGTTGATAATTTGTTTTTTCATCGCCGTATCTCCTTATTACGATTTCAGAGAACGGCAGCAGTGGCAGTTTCTCCGTAGAATCTCCCGCCACTGGTGAGAGTTATTAAAATTATGATAAACGATAATTTATCTGATCTTTTGCAAACAATCTATCAAGGACAATTTGGTAAAGTAGGTTTAGCGAACAATTGTGGAATCCTTGCTGACATATGCTCGTATTCCAAAGATAAAATAGAAATTTCCAAACTGAGCCTTGATACTTACTACTCCACTGAAAATATGTTGCCGGAAAAATCTGGCGCAGTTAAAGCTACAAGCCTTCCAACCACATCACAAACCACTGCTTGCCATAAAGGTGACACCTTGATTTCTAATATTCGCCCATATTTCAAGAAAATCGTCTATTGCGAAGATGATTGCGGATGTTCAACCGATGTCTTGTGCTTCAAACCAGTACATCCGCGTTATACAGCGTATTTATTTAGTACACTGTATGCTGACAGTTTTTTTAATTTTATGGTTGCTGGAGCTAAAGGAACTAAGATGCCCCGTGGTGATAAGCAGCAAATTATGACTTATCCTGTTGTGCTTCCATCAGAAAAAGATCTTAGTGAGTTCAATTCTGTTGCAACTCCTATTCTGACGCAAATTTATTCAAATAGAACTGAATCCGAAAGGCTTTCAGCTATACGGGACACACTTCTCCCTAAACTTATATTAGGTGAGATCGATGTTCCTAGCATTCAGCTCTAAGCCGCTAAATTATCGTTTATCATTGAATTAACCGTTATTTTGCCATCAATGCTTTCACAGTAACTTGCTATTTTGTTTTGGATATCTATAGAAGGCAAAAGAATGGGTAGCTTTCTTTGTGCAGTAATTCCTAAATACGCTCTCGTACTACCCGAACCTGCCCAGTTCGACAGCAATTCTTGAAATTCTTTCGAGTCAAAGTATGCCTTTAAATATCTATTCGATATTCCTTTTTTCACACGATAGTATGTAATTTGAGGTGTCAAAACAATTGTATCATATTCATTTCCAACAAGTGCAGTTCTACCAATCGTTGCCTTATGGGTTAACAAAACATCGCCCGGATGTGCAAAACCTTCTTTTAGTTGCCTAGCTTGTGCTTCCGTGATATGTGCACATTTCTTATAATCAATTTTTCCATTTACCAGATCATTAGCCATAATAAATGGTATTCCCTCTAAAACATAATCTGACACTTTAGGGTGCAAGTTTCCATGATTTCCATCCATTGGTGCTTCAAGCATCCCTAGATCTATAAGTTCTTGGACTGTATATGTCTTCCATTCAGATTTCATATCCAATCGCCCCCAGCTTCTCCTTAATTTCTGCTTCCAGCTTATGTGATTGCTTGAACAAATCCGAAAGTTCAGAAGTCAGCCGAGCCATTTTTTCTTCAAACGGTTCGCCATCATCTTCCTGTTCCTCAACACCAACATAACGACCCGGCGTTAAAATATAATCCTGCTCTGCAATTTTCTCAGTATCAACAACTGCGCAGAATCCTTTTACATCTTCCAGTGTGCCATCAACATAAGCATTGTAGGTATCGGCGATCTGTTTAATATCCTCATCAGTCAGTTCGCGCAGTTTGCGGCTTACCATAACGCCCATTTTACGAGCATCAATGAACAGCGTTTTGCCGGGCTGCTTTTTGCGTTTGGAGATGAACCAGAGCGAAACGGGAATCTGGGTCGTATAGAAAAGCTGCGTTGGCATGGCAATAATGCAGTCCACCAAATCAGCATTCACAATGTTCTTGCGAATCTCGCCCTCACCGCCGGACTGGGAGGACAAGGAACCGTTTGCCAGAACCATGCCCATCCGACCACCGGGCGCAAGGTGATAGATCATGTGTTGAAGCCATGCAAAGTTGGCGTTTCCAGCCGGCGGCATACCATACTGCCAGCGTACATCATCTTTGAGCTGCTCTGCACCCCAGTTGGACAGGTTGAACGGCGGATTTGCCATGATGTAATCTGCACGCATCGTGGGATGCTGGTCATCAAGGAAGGTGTCTGCTGCATACTTGCCAAGGTCAGGCTCAATGCCACGGATGGCAAGGTTCATCTGCGCCAGTTTCCACGTTGTAGGGTTAGAATCCTGACCATAAATCGAAATATCATTGATGTTGCCGCTGTGGTTTTCTACAAACTTAGCCGACTGCACAAACATACCGCCGCTGCCACAGCAAGGGTCATACACACGGCCCTTGAACGGTTGCAGCACTTCTACCAGCGTCCGCACAACGCAGGACGGCGTAAAGAACTCGCCGCCACGCTTGCCTTCCTGCTCTGCAAACATCGACAGGCAGTATTCATAAGTGCGTCCCAGAATGTCCTTCTCGCTGCCATGTTCGATCATTTTGATGTTCGTAAACAGGTCAACGACTTCACCCAACCGCCGTTTATCCAGTTCCGGGCGCGCGAAATTTTTCGGTAGGATATCCTTCAGGCGCACGTTTTCTTTTTCGATAGCGCGCATTGCATCATCGATTACCTGACCGATTTCGGGATCATGTGCCTTTGCAGAAACATCGCTCCAACGCGCACCAGCAGGCACAAAGAAGA
>OGME01001797.1_pt1 | contig 11473 bp, 10 predicted proteins | sample 1572981 | NCBI WGS metagenome assembly OGME01 (sample SAMEA2581902, study PRJEB24529) | metagenome | biome: Human gut stool | place: China | collected 2011
CTTTGCCCACACCCACGACCTTTGAAAAGGTCGACCAAACTTTTATAATTGCTTGATAAAGCAATCAGCCAAACCATAATTTACCCCAACTATTTAAAAAGAACCGAAAAAACACCTTTCACAATTAAAGTGAAAGGTGTAATATTTATGCACAATTTACTATTCTGTTAAGTATATCATCGGTAGACTCGTTAAGCACATAAGCAAACTCGCCGAGCACCATTTTCTCTGCCTCTTTCAAAAAGCGTTCATCAGCCATATGTAATCTTTTGCCTCTTTTTAACTGCTGCTTTTCGTGAAGTTTTAAAGTTCTGATTAATCTAAGCAATTCAGATGACTTGCCCTCTGAAATGATGTTTTTAAATGTTTCAAATCTTATATTCTTATTGGAAATCCACTCTTCTTCTTTCGGCATATTATCCAAGAGGTCGATAATCTCATCTTTAGTAAGTACGGCTCTCATTTTTCCGACAAGTTTTTCATTTTGCACGGGAACGAAAACCTTTGCGGTTTTTGTCGCATTAGGACTAAGAACATAATACTCTACATTTACCTTGTCTATTCTTTTTGTTGTAATCTCGGTAACAGTGCAAACACCGTTAACACCATATGCGACTATATCAGATACCTCAAACATTTTCGGCACCTCCATGCGCAGATTTGTAAGCGTTATTTCGATAAAACATACTTCTCTCCTATTCTTAATTCTCATTCGTTAGTAATTGTTTAAAACAATGTCTGACAAAGCGGAAAACAGTTTATGCTTATTATATTTCTTATATCTAATATTATACCATATTTTGATAAATTATGACATAGGCAATATAGCTAACAATGTTATAAAATATGTTGTAAAAAATGCTAATTATTTCTGTTTTTAAAAGAATAAAGCTCCCGAGTTTATCGGAAGCTTTATTTAAAATAAAAATTATTATTGTTCTTTTCTGTAGAATGGTTCTACACCGTTTATTGCATTTCTTGCAAGGTCCATAGTAACAGGCATTACAACAAGGTCTACATCTTCAGTAAGGTATGGCTGTGCGGTTTCTTTTATAGCGTCAAAAATCTTTTTCATATCGCCGATAAAGTCAACTACAACAAGGAAGCTCTTTTTGTCGCTATGCTCCATCATTCTTAAGAAAGCAACGTTTACATTTGGCTCTGTGCTGAAATGATTGATAAGTGTAGCCATAAGGTCAATAGGATAATCCTTTGGTTCGCCGATTTTAATCTGCTCACCCGGCTTGAACAAATCTTTATTAAGTGCGTTAAAGTCTTTCTGCTGCTTGATTGAAATAATCATTGGCTTAGGGAAAGTAACGCTCTTGCCAAACGGATTGATAACAAAACCGACAACGCCTGAATGTGGATCCATAACCATTTGTGAAATGCTGTCAAAATCAGTAACTACTTTTTGAGCATTCTGGGTATCCTGCCACTTAAATAATTCTTCTGTATCTGTAAAAAGTCCAAAGAATTTTTCTTTTTTCTGATTTTCAAGAAGTCTGAACTGAACCTGTGTTGCCTGCTTCATAACAGTCTGACCGTTTTCTGTAACAGCCTGTGTTGTAGGAACAACCTTTGCAGGTAAAATAAACTTAGCCTTTACAACTTCTGTAATCATCTTATCGACGTTCTCTTTTGAGTTGTCTTCCTGCATAGTTACAATTGCTTCTTTTAAATCAGGGTTAAAAATCTTTTCAGCAGGTACTCTGCTGTTTTCCATTTTCATTTCGCTCATAATAATATATCCTCCAACAGTTATTCTATAGTATATGTTTTGCCGTCCTCAACAATAAGTCCCTTATCTGCTGGATACTGCTGAGAACCGTCTTCGTCACCGTCATTAAAAATAATATACGGTGTTTCCCAATCTTCTGTAAAGGTATAGCTGTACTTTCCGTCGCTTTCCTTTGTCATTTCAATTCCCGGCCAGGTTTCGTTTTCATACAGTTCATCGTTGTAAACATATGCAAAAATCTGATCGCCCCAGCTGTCGGGCTTTTCAAAATATACCTTTGTGCCGCTTGAAATTGAATATTTTACTTCTGTAGCAAATACAACTCTTTCGTAGGTTTTTACACCCTTGGAATTTTTAGCTGTAAGTTCAAGTGTTGCTATATCACTTCCGCTCGGTACAGAAACGGTTACGGTTTCTCCGTTCTTATATGAAACAGCCGCTGCTCCGTTAAGAGCATATTCCGCATTATCCGTATTTGCACAAGTAAGTGTGACTGTTGCGGTTTTACCGCTTTGAATATTAAATACGGTGTCCTCGGCAACGCCTACTTCGGCGGCAGCTTCATATTCCTTATAACCGTCGTTATAAAGAACTACCACACTGTTTGCCGGAATATCGGCATCAGAAGTAAGTTTACCGTTTTTAACGGTGTATTCTGTCTTGCCGTCAACTCTGTTTACATATGTACCGTCGGCAAGATTTGTTTCAAATCCTGTCTTAAGAGCGTCTTTTGTATTTACAATTACCGCTCCTTTTGTGCCTCTTTCAATCGTAACAGCGGTTGAATCGGAGTTCGGATTTACAATATTTTCGTCTTCGCCAATCATAGCTGTACGGAAGAAGTTTACGGCTTTTACACTCTTATCCTTGTACATATCGTCACCCTCTGTGCCGATACGGTTCATTCCCCATTCGTTTTCAACACTTGAATAGTAAGGACGATCGAAGAACAGCGGTGTGCCGTCTTTTCTTGCAGTAATTACTGCCCAACCGAGGATAACCTGTTCCTTAGTCATATTGTACCAGTTGCCGTCATTGATATAGTTATCGTGAGATTCAACCCATGTAACCATATTAAGCGGTGCGTCACCGAGCCAATAATCACTTACAGTACCTTTTGACAAAGTATTGTTTGTAATTGCGCCTCTGATTTTACTGCCGTATGTACTTGCTGTAGTATGACCTATTGCCTTAATATAGTCGGCAATTCTTTCATTGTTGCCCTGAAGCACCTCTCCGTATATAAACAGATTGTCAGCATTGTTTACTTCGGTGATTACTCTCTGCCAGAAGTTATTTGTAAAGCCGTCATCTTCCTTAGGATCGTCAGGTAAGCCGATATGCTTTGCAGTATCATAACGGAAACCGTCAGCACCGCAAGCGACACAGTCATTGAGATACTCAATAAAATAATCCTGAAAAGATGTGCGCTCTGTATTAATATCAGGCAAACCACCCATTTTGTAAGTAGTGCAAGCAAGTCTGTTTGAAAAGTCATTGAGGTCATACGCATTGTTTTTATGATAAAGCGTGTCCAAACTTCCGCCGCCTGCATCAATAAGATCCTGACTTACTGCGCTTGTGGTCGGTGTTGTGTGGTTAGCAATAACATCAACAATAACCTTAATACCGTACTTTTCCGCCTCGTCACACATAGCTTTAAACTCGTCACGAGTTCCGAGCTGATAGTTACCGATTTTAAAATCGGTGGGCTGATAATGATAGTACCATTTGCCATCACCGTAAAGCTGCATTCCGCCGTTCTCGCCCTCAAGGCAAGCATTAATAGGCGAAGTCTGCAGCGCCGTATATCCTGAAGCCGCAATGTCAGCCATAGATTCCTTTATAGTATTGAAATCCCACGAAAAACACTGCAAAATTGTACCGTTATCAATCTTATCTGCGTGAGCATACTCGGTAGAAGTATTGGTAGAAGTATTATCATCTGAACCGTTCTGCGAATTTGAACAGCCTGTCAAATAAACGACAGAACCTGTGAGCATAGCAGAAACCAACAGACCTGATAATATTCTTTTAAACAAATAATCACCATCTTTCATTTCACAATTAATCCGAGTGCGATAAGCCACAAGGATAAAATTATTATAACATTATTTCTTAGCAAAATAAATAGTATTTTGAGATTTTTTACAATTATTTTAAAAATTCCTACCTAATAAACAAAAAGAGCCTGATTTTTTTGGATAATCAGACTCTTAAAATATTACTTTTTTTCGGTAAGGAGTTTGTTTAACTCCTCCATAAATGTATTAATATCCTTGAATTGGCGATAAACCGAGGCAAAACGAACATATGAAACTTCATCAACCTTTTTAAGGCGCTCCATTACAAGTTCACCGATCTGCTCGGCAGTAATTTCTCGTTCAAAGCCGTTCTGTGCAGTAAGCTCAATGTCAGTGACCATTTCTTCTACCTGTTCAACAGAAACAGGGCGCTTTTCGCAAGCACGAAGAATACCTGCAGTCAGCTTATTGCGGTCAAAAACTTCTCTTGATTTGTCACGCTTGACAACATAGAGAGGAATATTCTCAATAATTTCATAAGTTGTAAAACGCTTTCCGCACTTAAGACATTCTCTTCTTCTGCGTATTCTTTCCCCGTCATCTGCCGAACGGGAATCCACAACCTTACTTTCTTCAAATGAACAATATGGGCATTTCATAAAAAGCTCCCCTAAATCACAAATATTCTAAAAATATTATAACATACCGAAAAATTCAAGGCAATAAATATTTATTTACAAATTTATTACATTTTTGCTCTATGCTGATTTTTACAAATGAAAAAAGCAACAGTTGAGAATAAACTCGTCTGTTGCTTTTTTAGGGGTAATAGGGTTATAGAAGAAATTTATGTTATGTAGTTGATAGCATATTTTTAACAGCTCATTCCCTGTTTCCGCTAAAATTATAACAGAATAATACTATTTTGGAAATTGCATTTGCAACGATTTTCAAGAAACTGTATAAAAATACAGTAATAAATTTTATTGAATACTCACTAATATGCCAAGATTTAATTAATATCAAGACTAACACAAGCAATATTCATTACTGTTTTATAATATCCCTACAATTCATAATTTTTGCAATATGGTGAAATTATCACCGTTAAAATCTATTAATCCGTCTTTTTTCATTTTATTAAGCTCACGGGAAAGCGCCGATTTATCAACGCTTAGATAATCCGCAAAATCCTGTCTTGAGCCTTCAATGCAAAAAGAAGAACTTCCGTCACGCTTTTCTCTGAATTCAAAATAACGCATTATTTTTTTGCGTATGGAACGCTCTGAAAGCACAATTTTATATTCGAGAGAGCGCAAATCCATCTCTTCAAACAATACAAAAAGATTTTTAAGTAATTTTTGCTGAATAATAATCTTTTTATAATCATTTTCTTTAATTTTCGCAAAATCAAGAAAAAGAATTGTCGACTCCCCATGCGACACTATTTCAATATCGCAATGTGTGGTTCGTGGTGCGGCGGTGATAAGCCAACCTATGCTGTCACTGTAAACTCTTCCCAAAATTTCACGAACTCCGTCTGAATTATATTTTTGTATTTGAGCCGCACCCTCAAGCACAAAAGCGGAATATTTATGAATTTTGCCTGAACTTACAATAATATCATCATTTTTATAGCTCTGAATTTTATAATCAAATTCCACAAGCGCCTGTTCTATTTCTTCATCTGTAAAACTTTCAAAAATCGGGTGCTTTCTTAGGAATTCAAAATGTTGTTCCATATTTCCTCCGACAAATTAAATATGCAATACTAAAAATATCCGTATATTCAAAACAGTTTGCGTACTTTTAGCAAAAACTATTTTATTAAATTATTGAATCTGCAAGAGCGGCAAGCTGAACTTCATTTTCAGCTGTCATAGTTGAACGGATTGTAACCTTGGCATCTGAAATCTCAATGCCCTTCATTTCGTCAAAATAAGGTTGCATAGACTTGATTGCACAAGGTGCCCATGAACCGTTTTCAATCATAGCGACTTTACGGTTTTTGTATCCCTTAATTTTCAAATGATGTAAAAAGTCATTCATAACAGGGAAAACTCCGCCGTCATATGAAGGAGCGGCTACAACAAGTGTAGAATACTTAAATGCGTCCTCAACATTTTCTGCCATATCACTTCTTGAAAGGTCAGAAATAGCAATCTTTTTATCTGTTTTCTCTTTCAAAATATCATAAAGTTTTAAAGCGGCTTTTTCGGTATTGCCATGAATTGAACAATAAGCGATAAATATACCGTCAACCTCCGGCTCATACTTGCTCCAGATGTCATAAAGGTTAATATAATAACCGAGATTTTCAGTAAGAACAGGACCGTGTAACGGACAGATTTTCTCAATGTCAAGCTTAGCTGCTTTTTTAAGCAAAGCCTGAACCTGCACACCGTATTTTCCGCAAATATTAAAGTAATATCTTCTTGCCTCGCAAGCCCAATCTTCGTCTGTATCAAGTGCACCGAATTTACCGAATCCATCGGCAGAAAAAAGCACTTTTTCCTTGCTTTCATATGTAACCATAACCTCGGGCCAATGTACCATAGGCGCCATATAGAAAGAAAGTGTATGTTCGCCGAGGTTTAATGAGTCGCCCTCTTTTACAGTAACCGTTCTGTCGGTAAGGTCAATGTCAAAAAATTGAGGCAGCATATTAAATGTCTTTGCATTTCCGACAAGCTTCATATCGGGATATTTATCTGCAAGCAGCTGTATGTTTGACGCATGGTCAGGCTCAAGATGATTAATAATAAGATAATCGGGAGTTTTTCCGTCAAGTACATTTTCAAGATTTGCAACCCATTCATCGGTTTTTCTCTTATCCACCGTGTCAAGTACGCAGATTTTTTCATCAAGAATTACATATGAGTTATAAGAAATGCCGTTTGGCACAATGTACTGACTTTCAAAAAGGTCAATATCTTTATCATCAACGCCGATATATTTAATAGCGTCAGAAATATTTATATTCATTTTTATTCTCCCCTTAATTAAAATAATAATCCGTATATGATTATACCATAATTAGACATATATTTCAATAGAGTCAGGCAGCAAATTAGCTACTTTTACAAAAAGCAAAAAACATATAAACAAATACAAATAAATACTCCTAAGCAGTAAATATCAAAAAAACAATACTTAAAACAGATAAAATTGTTGCCAATGCAGGAGCAAAGCTTAGTTCTATATTACGAATATATTTTATTTTGTCGAGCAATGGCGGAAATTCACCATAAACATCGTAATAACAGACTATGGATTTTAAATATCGGGCAACTTGAAATCCGAACATTCCAAAAGCCGTCATGGTATTTACAGCATTATTTCCGATATAACTGATATTTGTATTTATAACAGCAAGAAATATTAAACAACACATTACTAAAGAAATTGCTATATTTGTACTGGAAACATTTTTACATTCTGCATTATAAGAAAAAATCCAGAATCCAACCGCACCGCAAATCAAAAGTACGGCAAAGAGTATATGTAACGGATAATTATACGGATATAAAATTTTATTATCGTATAAAATCCTTGAAATAAAGAGCAAAACAGCATTATACAAAAGCAGTCCCATATCTCCTATCAATATTTTTTTACTCATTCAATAATCTCCTTAAAATAAATCAGTCTTTGCAGTACAACTTACTTATAATTTATGGTTACCGAAAAAAGTGTGAATAGATAAGATGGTTCATCACTATTTTTGTGGGATGGTGAACGGACAGAAGGAATAGAAAGATAGCGAATCAAGGTGAAGAAAAAGTCGTCGTCACGGTAACCGTAGCCGATTCGTTTAGCAACCTTGATCTTGTTGTTGAAGCCTGCAAGTTTCATCCAGATGAACAGCGCTGAGAACATCTCTGCCAAATTGCGACTGCATATGAAACCGATCATATACAATCCGTGCTTTGTTACAAGCTTGTTGTAAGATGCGTTCATGTCCATCGCTACCGCAATGACTGCTGACAAGGAGTCGGAAGGCACATCTTTAAAGAATTTTTCAAAATCCTTCATCGCTCTGCCATTTCCGAACCATAAGATATCTCCATGCTCCAGATTCATCACGCAGGTTGCGTAACTATGTCCTTGATGGATTGCAAATTCATCAACAGCAAGTATCCTCGGCTTGTAGCCTTCCTCTCTTAACATTTTTCCGTGATGAGGGAATTATTTAAAATTTATTCTAAAATTTCAAAAACTCGAAATCCGGTTAATCTGAATTTCGAGTTTTTCTACAGGCTGAACTGCATTCCTACCTTTAGGTTAGAATGCAGTCGTTTTTTATTTGGGCTGTTTTTTACAGCTCACTTTTGATTATTTTTATTCTTCACCGTTCCAGCAATAAGTACAGAGTTTACATTTATCTATACCGCAGGAATCAAGCATATCGTCAAGGCGGTTAAAGCGAAGTGAAGTAAACTTGAGTTCCTTACAAATCTCGTCAACCATCTTTTCATATTTTTCGGAATCCGGATTTGTGTATTCCTTTAAAACTTCATCGGTAACATTGCCGTTTTCAAGTCTTTCGATAACTCGTCTTGTAATCAGATCCATTTCAGAAGATGAGCGTGAGAAATTGAGATACTTACATCCGTAAACAAGAGGAGGACAAGCAGGTCTGATATGAACTTCCTTTGCACCGCTTTCAAAGAGATACTCTGTGGTTTCTCTGAGCTGAGTACCACGCACGATTGAATCGTCAATTAAAAGCAAGCTCTTATCTCTGATTAAATCTTCAACTGCAAGCAATTTCATCTTGGCAATAAGATTACGCTGGCTCTGAATTGTAGGCATAAAGGATCTCGGCCATGTTGGTGTGTATTTAATAAACGGTCTTGAGAAGGGAATACCCGACTCATTAGCATATCCGACTGCGTGTGCAATACCCGAATCAGGAACACCTGCAACAACATCAGGCTTTACATTATCTCTCTTTGCCATTTTTGCACCGCAGAGGTAACGCATCTGCTCAACGCTCATTCCCTCATATGAGCTTGCAGGGTAGCCGTAGTAAACCCAAAGGAATGTGCATATTTTCATATCATTTCCGGGCTGTTTTAAGGTAACGCAGTTTTTATCTGTAATAACAACAATCTCACCAGGGCCAAGCTCTTTGTAATTGCTGTAACCGAGATTTTTATAAGAAAAATTTTCAAACGCAGCGCAAAATGCGTCTTCTTTTTTACCTATTGCAATCGGAGTTCTGCCGTACTTATCTCTTGCGCAGTAAATTCCGTTTGGATTCATAAGTAAAAGTGAAAGTGAACCGTCTACCTTTTCGAGTGCGTAATTAATACCGTCAATAAGATTTTCTTTCTGATTTATAAGTGTTGCAACAAGTTCTGTAGGGTTGATTTCACCGCCGCTCATTTCAAGAAAATGAGAATTGCCGTTTGAGAAAATCTCCTGAACGAGCTCGTCTGTATTGTTAATTTTACTTACGGTTGTGATAGCGTATGTACCGTGATGTGAACGCACCATAAGCGGCTGCGGCTCATAATCGGAAATACAACCGATGCCAAGTCTGCCTTTCATACTCTGCATATCTTTATCAAACTTAGTTCTGAAAGGTGCATTTTCAATATTATGAATAGATCTGTCAAAACCCTTTTCGTCATCGTAAACTACCATACCGCCTCTTCTTGTGCCGAGGTGTGAGTGATAGTCAATACCAAAATACAAATCAAAAACGCAGTCCTCTTTGGCTGCTACTCCCATATATCCGCCCATATCTTTTCTCCTTTTTAATTCTGTCTGCCATATGCAAACTAATATAACAGTAATATTAATTATATTATTATTTCTTGCTGTTGTCTATACAAAAATAAAATAAAATGTCATAATTAAGGTAATATTATCATAACTGATTTTTAACATATATACTTTTTTGCTTATTTGTTTATTATATATAATATTTCACGCAAAGAATCACAATTATTTTTAAATAAGAGATTTACACAATTTATATTATATGTTATAATATAGTAAATTCTTATCAAAACAGTAAGCATTAATTTTAAATAAAGGAATATTAATATGACTCTGCAACAACTGAGATATGTTATCACGGTTGCTCAAAAAGGTACAATAAGCGAGGCGGCAAAGGAACTTTTTATTTCACAGCCGAGCCTCACCAATGCAATCCGTGAACTTGAAAAAGAAATGAACATTACAATATTTAACAGAACCAACAAAGGCGTTGCTGTTTCTACCGAGGGTGAACAATTTTTAGGCTATGCAAGACAGGTGCTTGAACAGGCTAACCTGCTTGAAAGTGCATATAAAACCTCGGTAAGGGATAAGCAGCGCTTTTCTGTTTCCACTCAACATTATGCATTCGTTGTAAATGCGTTTGTAGATTTAATTAAAGAGTTGCCTCAAAACGAGTATGACTTCTCAATCAGAGAAACTCAAACTTACGAGATAATTGACGATGTAGCTACAATGAAAAGCGAAATCGGAATTATTTATTTAAACGCTTTTAACGAAGCGGCTCTTACGAAAATCATTAAATCAAAATGATTGTGCTTTAATGAGCTTTTTATAGCAAAGCCTCATATTTTTGTAACGGCAGAACATCCGCTTGCAAATAAAGAATCCGTTACTATGGAAGAGCTTGCAGACTATCCTTATCTTTCTTTTGAACAGGGCAATCATAACTCTTTTTATTATTCGGAAGAAATTTTCAGCACTGTAGAACGCAAAAAAAATATTCGTGTAACAGACCGAGCCACACTTTTCAATTTATTGATAGGTCTTAACGGTTATACGGTTTGCAGCGGAGTAATTGACAGCGGTCTTAACGGTTCGAATATTATTTCAATCCCATTAATCAAGGAAGGAGATATGCGTATAGGATATATCAGTCATAAAAAATTAGTTTTAAGTCCGCTTTGCAAAAAATTCTTAAATCACTTGAACAAATACATTAAGTGATATTTAATACAAGGAGGCATAAATGAAAAATTTTATCAGTGCATTTAAAGAATTAAAAATAGTAAATTTCCTGTTCTTAACGCTTGCAGGCATTATAAATGCTTTTGGCGTAGTTGTGTTTCTTGCTCCGGTAAAACTTTACGACAGCGGAATTTCAGGTACATCAATGCTTATTTCGCAAGAAACTCCTGCATGGTGCAGTTTATCACTTATACTTATTTTACTTAACATTCCTCTGTTTCTGCTCGGTCTTAAACGAGAGGGACTAAAGTTTACCGTATATGCAATTTACACGGTATTCATTTACTCTTTGGTTGCATGGATAATAACTGATATTTTACCGATAGATGTCAGCTTTATATCTCCCCTTGCGGGCAATGACCTGTTCTTATGCGCAATATTCGGCGGTGTAATTTCAGGCTGCGGCAGCGGTCTTGCAATGCGCTTTGGCGGCGCTATGGACGGAATAGATATTCTCGCCGTAATGTTTGCAAAAAAACTTCACTTAAGCATAGGCACATTCATTATGATTTACAATGTAATTCTCTATATCATTTGCGGCATAGTAATAGGCAGTTGGATATTGCCGCTCTATTCCATAGTAACTTATGCCGTGGCTGTTAAAATGATAGATTTCTTTGTAGAGGGTTTTGACCGTGCAAAAGGCGCTTTTATTATTACAACCAAGTCAGATGCTGTTTGTGAGAAACTTTCGCAAACATTTGAAAACGGTATTACTATGATAGACGCC
>OGME01001804.1_pt1 | contig 11446 bp, 8 predicted proteins | sample 1572981 | NCBI WGS metagenome assembly OGME01 (sample SAMEA2581902, study PRJEB24529) | metagenome | biome: Human gut stool | place: China | collected 2011
TTGTCAAAACCTCGCCCTTCGGGAGAGGTGGCATTGCGCAGCAATGACGGAGAGGTTGGACAAAGGTGAGGCTACCCATGAGCGAAAGACGCAAAAAAACCGCCACCTCACGGTGACGGTCAGACTTTCCGTTCAATTTATAATGACGCATTCTCAAACGCATCCCCTGCGGCCTTTTGCAGGGCGTTGATGGAGATGGTGCAGAGGGCCGCGAGGTCGGCGTCCGAGCCGTCGGCAGGGATGTCCGCCACCTCTTTCTCCGTCTTGCCCTTGAGGTAGCTGCAATAGCCCTCGCTGTGCTCGTACCACTCCTTGCCGAGGCTGGATGCGTTCCGCATCCCGTAGCTGTCGCCCAGCTCAAGCTTTGAGCGGACGGTGTCCGGGGCGGTGACGCCGCCGTCTGCCGCGATGGTCAGCGCAGGCTCTGCCATGTCGCCGATGGCGCTGGTCACACGGCCATCGGCATCCAGCGTCAGGGCCACGACGGTAAGGTCAACTTCTGCGTTCACATCCTTGTCGTCGGTGGCGGTGATGTCCGAAGAGGCATTCTCCGCCTCCACGCCGAGGCTCACCCGGTCGCCCTTCGCCGCGCCGAGGGCGGCCGCGTTCGTGCAGGCTTTCGCCACGGCGTCGCGGTACTGATCCACCCGGATGGTGCAGCCGGACAGCAGATCGGCGTCCGTGGCCTTGCCGTCCTTATCCGTTTCCAGCATGGATGCCTGCTCGGGCGTCATGCCGGTGAGGTAGTCGGCGAAGTCATCGGCCTGCTCGGCCCAGCCCTTTTTCAGCGAAGATGCCGCTGCCAGCGGGTAGTCGCCCCCTTTCTGGCGCTTGGTGCGGTAGTCGGTGGGCATGGTGACGACGCCTTTGCCGTCGGCGGTAACTTCCACTTCCAGCTCATCCAGCATCACGTCGGCCAGCTTGCCGTCTCCGTCCAGCAGGACGGCGGCGGCGATAGTATGGATGGTGCCGGTGCGGGCCTCGTCGGAAGCCTCGGTCAGGATGCCGAGGCCGGTCTTCCAGCCGCCGGTCTGGGTGGTGCTGGCGCTGCCGGACGCGCCGGACATGGCGTTCGAACTGCTCATGCTGCCGGAATCACTGCTGCCTTTGCGGCAGCCGGACAGCAGCAGTGCCGCCGCCACGGCACAGCTCAGAAGAGCTTTTTGTCTCTGTGTCATAAGCGTTACGCTCCCTTTCATCTCTTTGGGAGTAGTATAGCCCGACAGGAGCCTATTTATTTATGTATCTTTTTGTTGGAAACTGTGTTATACTTGTCCTGCGGCCTACCCCACCCAGTTTTATGGGAAGGGAGGTGTTGTCCAATGGCATATATTTCCACATTTATCCTGTCCGTCGGAGCAAATGTAGCTTCTTACTACATTTGTAAGTGGCTTGACGGATGGCTGAAGGGCCGTAAGCACTAAAAAGGACCCCCTTTCGGAGATTGCCGCTCCGGGAGGGGGTCTTTTCCTTTTGGGTGTGCCAATGACATATCGGCTTCCACATTTATCATCTTTATTATATGCGATTCCCTGCAAAAGTCAAGCACCGCGCAGAAAATTTACAACTGTGCTCTGAGACCGACGTGTTATCTGGCGAAGTTCCAAAATAACGACGCAGCAACGCCATAAAGCAAACTTCGTCAGGGTGGCGAACTTCGGGTCAGCTGGCGAAGTTCGAACTTCGCCAATCAGGGGAACTTCGCCAAGTTGGCGAACATCCAATATTAAACTATATATCGTTTATTTTATAGAACTTCGCCACTTATTCCACCACAGTATCGCTCACATCAGCGGGCTCAGCAGGCGGAGCACACTGTCCAGCAGCGTCCCGGCCAGCGAGGTGCGGCAGTCGGCCAGCTGCACCTCCCGGCACTCCGGCAGGGTGCGGAGCACATCGTCCCGCAGCGCAATGACCTGACTGTTATAGAGCAGCAGCGCCCCGCACTCAAAGTGGAGGAAGAGACTGCGGTAATCCATGTTGATGCTGCCCACCACGGCGGCGCGGTCATCGCTGACGTAGCACTTGGCGTGGAGGAAGCCGGGCGTGAACTCGTAGATGCGCACCCCCGCCCGGAGCAGCGGCACATAATAGGAGCGGGTCAGCCGGAAGACGAGCTTCTTGTCCGGGATGCCCGGCAGCACCAGCCGGACGTCCACGCCCCGCTTTGCCGCCGCCTTCAGCGCTTCCAGCATGGTCTCGCCCACCGCGAAGTAGGGCGTATAGATATAGACGTACCGCTGGGCCTGATTGATGATATTCAGGTAGACCGTCTCGGCCAGAGCCTCTTCGTCCAGCGGGCTGTCGCCGTAGGGCTGGATCACTCCGTCCGACTGGGCAGACAGGGCCTCCGCCTGAGGCATAAAGGGCGCATAATCCTCCTCGCTGGGGCGGAAGGCGTTCCAGTGGTCAAGGAACATCACCGTGAAGTTCCAGACCGCCGCGCCCTCGGTGCGGAGGGCTGCGTCCTTCCAGTAGCCGAACCGCTCTTCTTCATTGATATACTCGTCGGCCAGATTGATGCCGCCCGTATAGGCTGTATTTCCGTCCACCACCACGATCTTCCGGTGGTCGCGGTGATTCATGACCAGCGACACCAGCGGCACCACCGGGTTGAACGGGATGCAGCGGATATGCGCCCGCTCCATCTGCACCACGAAATCGGACGGCAGACCCAGCAGACTGCCGAAATCGTCGTAGATGAGCCGGACGTCCACCCCCTGCGCCGCCTTGCGGACGAGGATGTCCTCTACCCCCTTCCACATCCTGCCGGTGCGGACGATGAAGAACTCGAGGAAGATGAACCGCTCTGCCTTTTCGAGGTCGGCCAGCAGGTCAGGGTACATGGCCTCACCGCAGGGGTAATATTTTGCCGTGGAGTTTTTCCATGCGGGGTACGGCCCGTACTCCGAAACATACCGGCTCAGTCCCCTGCTGGCGGGGTCGAGGGCATCGGTCTGGCCCGGCTGCTGGGCGAGGTCGGCGGTGTGCTGACGCTCCACCGCCTGCATCCGCTGGCGCATCCGCTTGGCGGGGGCCTTGTTGCCGAAGGCCAGATAGAGCGCACCGCCCAGCAGCGGCATCATGCCGATGAGGACGAGCCAGATGATCTTATAGTCGCTGTTCTCGTCCTTCCGTACGAGGTAGAGGGTGATGAAGAGGCTGAGGACGTTCAGCCCCGCATTCACCCACACCTTTCCGGCGGTGAGGGAGAAGAAGGCCCAGAGCAGCCAGCCGATCTGCAGCAAAACAAGGGCCACTGTGACCGTGGCCCTGTTGATGACACGATTGAAGAACCGTACGACCGGCAGCCGAAAGAACATCTGCGCCTCCCCCGCTGCCTTTCGGCAGCAATTTTATGGGAATAGTATAGCGCAGCGGATGGAATAATTCAAGCTCAGGCGTCCGCGTCCTCGAAGCCCACCATGAGGCCGCCCAGCTCGGCGTAGTAGCTGCACAGGCCGCCGCACTCGGTCACCCGCACCTGTGCGCCCTCGAAGACAGCTTTCACCATGTGCATCAGGCGCTCGGCGGCGGCGGGGTTGCCGCAGTGGGCAATGATGACCTTGCCGTCCGTGTAGCCGTGGCCTTTGAGCTCCAGCACGATGCGCTCGAGAGCGCCGTGCTCGCCGCGGGTCTTGCAGAGGACGTCCAGTTCGCCCACATCGCTGGCCTTGCCGATGACCCGGATGTTGAGCATCCGCGCCACAGCGGCCACAGCGGGCTTCACCCGGCCATTGCGGGCCAGATTCGCCAGCGATTCCAGCGAGAACAGCAGATGGGTGTGGTGACGGTAGCGCAGCATCTCTTCGCAGACGTCGTCAAACTCCCTGCCCTCTTGGATGAGCGCACGGATATGCTCTGCCAGCAGCACCAGCTCCGGGCCGGCAGACAGGCTGTCCAGCACAAAGACCTGAGCACCCGGGTGCTCTGCCTGATACTCTTCTGCGGCCAGCTGGGCGGCGTTGCAGCTGCCCGACAGGGTGCCGGTGATGGTGATGGCATAAATTTCATCTGCGCCCTCATAAGCCTCCAGCCAGTCGCCGATGTTGGGGCAGGAGGTGCTGGTCTTGCCCTTATAGGTGCGCAGGGTAGTCGCCATCTCCACGGCGTCCAGCGTGCCGTCGTCGAGGTATTCCCTCTCGTCGGTCACGATCTTCAGAGGCACAGCAGCAAAATCAATGCCGTCCAGCTGATACAGGCTGGCAGAAGAGTCCACAACGATTCGTTTCATCTCATCTATCTCCATTCCGGCGGGTGTCCGCCGCATTTTTTACGTTCTGCGAGTCCACTATATCAGTTTTTCAAAAACCTGTCAAGCGATTTGTAAAATTCTTAATATCGTTTTCATAAACGGTTGACCCCGACTCAAAAATGCGATATACTACCACCATGAATCAGGAAATGAAACGCCGTGTCACGGCCTGCGCCGCCGGGTTTTCCCTGCCGCGCTACCGGGAGCTTCCCTCCGTGGGGCTGTATCTCGACCAGACCGTGCAGCTCGTCAACAGCTGCTTCCGGGGCTTCCCCGGGGTGGAGCTCACCCCCTCCATGGTGAGCAACTACGTCAAGAAAGGAGTCATCTCCCACCCCGTCAAAAAGAAGTATTCCCGCGAACAGCTGGCTTCTCTCATCTATATCGTATTGTCTAAAAATGTCCTCTCGCTGGAAAACATCGACGCCCTGTTCCAGATGCAGCGGGCTCACTGCACCGCCGCCGAAGCCTACGACTACTTCTGCGACGAGGTGGAGAACTGCCTGCCCTACATCTTCGGTGCCAGCCGCACCATCCGCGACCTCGACCCGGATGCCGCCGACGAAAAGCGTCTGCTGCGCGGCACCATCGTCGCCGCCGTAAACAAGATGTACCTTGACTGCTGCTTCGTCGCCATGCGGCAGGAGCAGGCCCTCTGGCCGGGGATCCTCGGCGACTTACAATAAGATAGGTACAAAAAGCCCCCCGGCACCATGCGGAAGTGCCGGGGGGGCTTTTCGTACAAAGCGGGGAGATGCGGAAGCTCTCCGCCTTGGGGAGGTGGTTATTTAGTGGAGCAGCTCGTTGTGTGCAAAGCCGCCCACCGTCAGCTCTGCGCTCTCACCGGAGTGGGTGAGGGTAAAGAGGGTGTCGTCCACGCCCAGAGACAGCATACTGTCGATGTTCAGGGCGGTCTCACGGAGCTGGGTGCGGAACACGAGGGTGTTCACGCCCTGCGCCTTCAGCTCCTTCAGGTTGCCCAGGCAGCCGGAAAGGACGGCAGTCTCAGCAGGCACTGCCACAACATACCGGCCATCGGCAATGGAGGTCTCGTAGGCCCCTGCCCCGGTAACGGTCAGGGTGACAGCGGAGGAGCCTCCGTTGCTCTCGGGCACCAGCATCGGCACAAATTCCCGCTTCTCGGTCTCGCCACAAGTCTCGCACTTGTAGATGGTGTAGCCCTCGGAGGTGTAGGTGGGTGCGACCACTTCCATACGCTCCGTGAAGTGGTGGCCCAGTGCGTCGATGGTCTCCTCGTAGGTCTCGCCCACATGGGTGGTGCAGGTGTAGACCCGCTTGCCCGGGGTGGTGCAGGTGGGCTCCACCGTAGCCGTCAGCTCGTAGCTGTGGCCGTCCTGCTTGATGCCGACTAGGTCACCTGTGACGGTAATGCTGCCGTCCTCCTTCTTGACCACCTTGGCGTTCTCCACCTCTTCGATCTTGCCGCCATCGGTCTTGATCTCGACATTTCCGATAATGCCGTTTCCCTTTCCATCCCGCTCGCCCGGCATGGCGGTGACAAGGGTACCGCCCGTTTCAACACTCAGGCCAATCTTGCCACTCCTGCTAGTCTTGATGCTGCTGCCATTGGTGGCTTTGCCGTCGGCGCCCTCTGCCTTGCCGCCCAGCGCAGTTGTCGTGCCTCCCTTCACAGTAACTTGGTTACTATTACCATCATAGAAACTCGCATTGCCGCCGGTGGCCTTGCCCGAGCCCGACTTGGCATTGCCACCGATGAGCGTAGTCTCACCAGAGGACACGATACCGCCACACGTTCCATTGAGAGCATCGCCTCCGGTAGCAACGCCGCTTTTCGACTCTGCATTGCCGCCGATCGCCGTCAGCTTACCGCCCTTCTGGACCTCATAGCCGCAGCCAACGCCTGTCCCCCAGAAGCGGAGAGCAGCACCACCCCAGGCACTTCTCTTCACAGTCTTATCATCGCCGCCAATGGCAATGACCTCGCTGCCCTCTCCAACAACGACCTTTCCCTTCACGAAGAGGCTAATGCCTGTGCCGCCACCTGTACTTGTATCCTCTCCAGGGTGCAGCTGGCCGCCGCCCTTTGCAGTGAGCTTCGAATTTTTGATGTTAACCTCATCGTTGGCAGATATGCCTGAGCCGCCGCCGCCGACACCGCCGGTGGCCGTAACCGTTGCATCCACCAGATCCAGCTTTCCAGTACTAGCACATATGCCAAAGGATCCGCCCTTAGTGCCCGAGCCGCCGGTGGTAGACAGAGAGGAGCCCTCCTTGCCCTGGATCGTCAGCTTGCCTTTACCAGATGTTATTCCTCTCGTCCCATAATCGCCGCTGTTGCCGCCGGTCAGCTCATTCTTGCCCTCCAGCTCCAGCGTCACATCGCCACTACCGGAAACGGTCATAGCGTCCTGGGCCGACTTCCCTGCATCCACCTTCAGGTTACGGAGGATGACCGTCAGAGGATTGGTAGAATTATTGATGATCTTCACCACATTGCGGGCGGCTTCCTGAGCCTTTTCGGTAAGGGTGGTGGGGGCGTTGGTAGCCTCGTAGGTCTTCTCCTCAGCGGGCCTTTTATCCCCGGTCTCCTGCTCCGCAGCAGGCTTGGCGGCTGGCTTTGCGGCCTCCTGCTGGGCTTCGGGGTCATACTGGTCGTACTCGATCACCTGATCGGAGGTCTTTTCGCTCTTTTCGTCCTGCTCCGGCTCCTGAGAGTCGGCGGGCTTCTCCTCAGTCTCCTTCTGCTGGGCCTGCTTCTCCTCGTCCTCCGGGGCCAGCAGCTCCAGAGAGCCGGGCTCCTGGGCCTGCTCCTCGGTCTCGCCGGACTTTTCAACCTCGGAGGTGTTTTCGCCGGACTTTTCAACCTCAGAGGTGTTTTCGCCGGACTTTTCGGCCTCGGAAGTGTTCTCTTCCTCTGCGTTCAGGCTTTCGGTGGGCTTGGTATTGTCGCCGGTGTTGTCGCCGGTGATGATGATGCCCTCTACGCCGGTACCATCATCCTTGATGCCGTTTCCGGTCGTTTCCTTGGTGCCGTCCGTCTTGATGGTGACACTGTCGTTGCCGACCTTGATGGTCTTATTGCCACTTTTGTCCACCGAGACTACCACATTGCCCTGACTCACATCACAGATGTAAGCAGCCGAGGCCGGGGCAGCAACTGCCGACACTGCCATGCTCAGGGCCAGGACGGCCGCTGCCGTCCGCTTCATATTTTTCCGTAACCGCATAATTTTTACCTCCTGTTTCGTGGTTTTTCCTTCTTTTATTTTACCCCCCCCCCCCTATAGGTTTTTCAATGGCTTTTGTCAACAATCTTTCGGACGAATATTTGTCATTTCTCACAAAAAGGCCGCTGGGCCAAACCTTCCGTGCAGCGGCACGAGCGATTTGTCCATGGGCCGTTTTCTCCCGGGCAAAAAAGCACCCGCCTCTCTCCCCCATCGGGCAGAAAAGCGGGTGCTGATTTTTTCAGGGTCGTGCTCCGGCTCAGGTATCCTGCAGCTCACCACGGCTTGCGGCCTTGAGGTAAGCGAAAATGAAGCCGTCGAGGTCGCCGTCCATGACAGCGTCCACATTGCCGGTCTCATAGTTGGTGCGGTGGTCCTTGACCATGGTGTAGGGCATAAAGACGTAGGAGCGGATCTGGTGGCCCCATGCGATCTCGTTCTGGACGCCCTTGATGTCGTCGATCTTATCCATGTGCTGCTGCTTGGCGATCTGGTACAGCTTTGCCTTCAGCATTTCCATCGCGTAGTCGCGGTTCTGGAACTGGCTGCGCTGGGTCTGGCAGCTGACCACGATGCCGGTGGGCTTATGGATGAGTCGGACAGCGGAAGAAGTCTTGTTGATGTGCTGGCCGCCGGCACCGGAGGAGCGGTAGACCTGCATCTCGATGTCCTCGGGGCGGATGTCCACCTGGATGGTGTTGTCCAGCTCGGGCATGACTTCCAGCGAAGCAAAGCTGGTCTGACGGCGGGCGTTGGCGTCAAAAGGAGAGACGCGCACCAGACGGTGGACGCCGTTCTCGCTCTTGAGCAGGCCGTAGGCGTTGGCACCCTTGACCATCATGGAAGCGCTCTTCATGCCGGCCTCGTCGCCGTCCTGATAGTCCAGGACCTCGACGGTCATGCCGTGAGCCTGCGCCCACTTGTTGTACATCCGGTAGAGCATCTCGGCCCAGTCCTGTGCCTCGGTGCCGCCGGTGCCGGCGTGGAAGGTCAGGATGGCGTTGCTGTGGTCGTACTCACCGTTCAGCATGGTCATCAGCTGCAGCTCGTCCACAGCCTTGCCCACGGCGTTGACGGCCTCTTCGGCCTCCGGCACCATCTCGGGGTCGTACTCCTCGTCCAGCATGACCAGCATGGTCTCGGCGTCATCGTACAGGCCCTGCAGCTTCTCGAAGCGGGTCAGCTTGCCCTTCAGGTCGCCCACCTCGTCGAAGACCTTCTTGCTCAGCTCAGCGTCGTCGTAGAAGCCGGGGCGGGACATGGTGTGCTCCAGCTCCTGCACGCGCTTGCGGGAAGCGTCGATGGCCAGCGCCTCCTCCAAGTCCTTTACAGCGGTGTGGTATTCAGCCAGCTGTACTTTCAGTTCATCAGTGGTGATCATCGTTTTATTCCTCTCGTCTCAAAAAACAGGAGCAGCCTCTTCATCATCAGCCACGCACAGGGGCAGGCCCGTCTTAGTACAACCTCTCAGTCTCGCTGACGCTCGACAGCTCCCCTAGTAGGGGAGCCTCTGGCGAAACCGTTCACTTTGCGGGGACTGCCAAAGCCTCCCCTACCAGGGGAGGTGGCACGCCGTAGGCGTGACGGAGAGGTTGTACGAAGGAAAGCCTGCCCGAGGACTCGGCCAATGACGGAGAGATTTACTCCTAAAAGATACAGTTTATACACAGATACTTCATTAGTATACCCAGAATCCATGATAAAGTAAAGAGGAAAAAATACCATTGTGCTGGAAATTTGAAGATTTCCGCCTTTTCTTTTCCGCATTTTAAGTGTATAATACTGATAAACTACCCTATTCATTGGAGGATGTTATGCCAAAATACTATGGCTGTCCATGTGAAGGCTGCGGCAAGCCCCTCACACTTCAGGATGACATCGTGGTCTGCCCCGACTGCGGCGCGCCTTATCACCGCGTCTGCTACGAGAAGCTGGGCCAGTGCATCCACCGCCCCGCCCACGCCGCCGGCTACGAGTGGAAGTTCCCCTACGAGGAGAGCCAGCTCCGCACCTGTCCGTCCTGCGGCGAGCGCACCCTGCGGGATGAGGAAACCTGCCGCTGCTGCGGTGCTGTGCTGCCCCCCGAGGGGCAGGAGCCTCCTTCTTCCCGCGACAGCGGCGAAGAGACTTTCGACTACTCCCAGATGTACCGTCAGTTCGGCACTTCCACCGACCCGGAGAAGGAGTTTTTTGAGGACGCCTTCGGCAAAGAGGCCAAGATGGACGGCATCGCCCGTCAGGACTGGCTGGACTATATCGGCCCCGCCGCCCCCGCTTACCTCGCCGCTTACAGCCGGATGCAGCTCCAGAAGAGCAAGGTATCCATGAGCTTTTCGGCTCTGCTGTTCGGCCCCTTCTACTTCTTCTACCGCAAGGCGTGGAAACCGGCCTTCGGCTTTCTGGCCGCTGAACTTCTGCTGGCAGCGCCCACCTTTATCGAGATGCTGCAGCTCTCCGGCAGCGCCCTCGCCCCCGCCATGAGCGCTTCCGCTCTGACGGTATTTGCCCGGGTCTGCTCTGTCCTCAGCTTCGTGCTGATGCTGGTGCGCGGTATGTACGGCAAGTGGCTCTACCGCAAAAGCGCCGCCGACCACATCCGCCGCATCCAGTCCGAGTTCCCCGACGCCCAGCAGCGTCAGGCCGTGCTCCGCGCCCAGGGCGGCGTCAGCCTTGGGGCCGTGCTGCTGTGTATGCTGCTGCTGATGGTGGGGGGCAGCGCCTTTACCCTGCTGCTGGGCCCCGATCTGCAGGCTCTGCTTACTGCTCTTGCCGGCTGAGGCACCCTCAGCCGAGACTATAAACCAAAGGAGTCTGAATCATGAAAAAGATCACCAAGGCGGTCATTCCGGCAGCAGGTCTTGGCACCCGGGTGCTGCCCGCCACCAAGGCGATGCCCAAAGGAATGCTCCCCCTCGTGGACAAACCCGCCATCCAGTATCTGGTGGAGGAGGCTGTCCGTTCCGGCATCACCGACATCCTTATCATCGTGAGCCGCAATCAGGACATCATCCAGGACCACTTTGACCGCAGCCCTGAGCTGGAAGCAAAACTTGCCGCTCCCGGCAAGGAGAAGATGCTGGAAGAGTGCCTCGGCATCTCTGATCTGGCCAACATCTTCTTCGTCCGCCAGCAGCAGACCCTCGGCCTCGGCCACGCTGTCAGCATGGCCAAGCCCTTCACCGGCGACGACCCCTTTGTGGTCATCTATGGTGACGACGTCATCTGGGGCGAAGACCCGGTCTGCGCTCAGCTCATCCGTGCCTACGAAGAGTTTGGCCGCCCGGCTGCCGGTGTGTCCGCCGTGCCTTGGGCTGACGTGAGCCGTTATTGCAGCCTCAAGACCACCCCCATCCACGACAACTACTTCTTTGTGGACGACATGATCGAGAAGCCCAAGAAGGGTCAGGAGTTCAGCAACTACTCCATTCTGGGCCGTGTGCTGCTGACCCCGGAGATCTATGACATCCTCGCCAGGACCAAGCCCGGTGCCGGCGGCGAGATCCAGCTGACCGACGCCATGGCCGAGTATGCCCGCAACTACGGCGGCATGACGGCTGTGGAGTTCACCGGCAAGCACTACGACATGGGCAACAAGCTCAAAGTCGCTGAGGCACAGGTGGAGCTGGCCCTGCAGCACCCCGAGATCGGCGAGGCGTTCCGCGCCTACCTGAAAGAGTTCTGCAAGACGCTGTAACTTATCAAGCGAAAAGAGCTTCGGGAGATCCCGAAGCTCTTTTCTATGCCTCTGAATGACAACCAAAAAGCGCCCTCACCTTGTCATCGGTGAGGGCGCTTTGCTGATCGCTGATTATTTTGATTGGGTTGATTATCTCAGATTAGTCGCTGACGTAGGGCATCAGAGCAACGTGACGAGCACGCTTGATAGCCACGGTCAGTGCGCGCTGATGGAAAGCGCAGGTGCCGGTAACACGGCGGGGAATGATCTTTGCACGCTCAGAGACGTACTTACGCAGACGGGGCA
>OGME01001811.1_pt1 | contig 11412 bp, 8 predicted proteins | sample 1572981 | NCBI WGS metagenome assembly OGME01 (sample SAMEA2581902, study PRJEB24529) | metagenome | biome: Human gut stool | place: China | collected 2011
CGGCTGCGTTTCGTCCAGAATCGACCGGACACGGCCCCTTCTCTCTTTTTGATAGAGGGCTGTCGGGGCGGTAAGCCGGGGGTGGACATTCAACCGCCCCTTCTTTTGCAAACGGATACCGGCGCTCCCACCGGGGAGCTGAACGTCATTTACTTTCGAGATCAGGAGGTCTGACCATGGCAGGCATTTTATATCTGGTAGCTACGCCCATCGGCAATCTGGGGGACTTCACCCCCCGTGCGGTGGAAACGCTGGAAAACGCGGACTTCATCGCCGCGGAGGACACCCGTGTGTCCATGAAGCTTTTGAACCATTTCGGCGTGAAAAAGTCTTTGATCAGCTATCACGAGCACAATCACGTCACCGCCGGACAGAGCGTTCTGAATCGGCTGCTGGCCGGAGAATCCTGCGCTCTGATGACGGACGCCGGCACCCCCGCCATCTCTGACCCCGGCGAGGATCTGGTGCGGCTGTGCGGGGAAAACGGCGTCACGGTGCAGGCCATCCCCGGCTGCTGCGCCGCCGTGTGCGCCCTGGCGGTGTCGGGCCTGCCCACCGGGCGCTTCTGCTTCGAGGGATTTTTGTCCGCCAACAAAAAGGAGCGCCGCACCCGGCTGGAGGAGCTGTCCCATGAGGAGCGGACCATGGTGTTCCACGAGGCTCCCCACAAGCTGCGGCCCACTCTGGCGGATATGCTGGAGGTGCTGGGGGACCGGCCCGTGGCCCTGTGCCGGGAGCTGACCAAGCTCCACGAGGAGACGGTGCGCACCACCCTGGCCCAGGCGGTGGAGCTGTATCAGGAGAAGGAGCCAAGAGGGGAGTACGTCCTGGTGGTGGCCGGAGCCGAAAAAGCCGCCGCCCCGGCGGTGACTCTGGACCAGGGGGTGCGGCAGGTGCTGCGCCTGCGGCAGGAGGGAGCCCGGATGAAGGACGCCGTCCGCCGGGTGGCGGAGGACACCGGTCTGCCCCGCAACGATCTGTATAACGCCGCCCTGGCGGAGATGGAATAGTCCGCCAAGCAAAGGCAAAGCTCCTTTTCCCGGGGCCGCCGCGCTTACCGCCCGGTGGCCCCGGGGGCTTGACTTTGCCTGTTCAAAGCGATAATATAGATGTATCACAGGATTTGCAAGAGGAACGACTATGTCCGAGAGAATGACCGCAAGAAAACGCCAGGCCCTGGAGATGCGCAGCCGCATCCAGAGCGCCGCCCTGGACCTGTTTGACCGGGAGGGCTTTGAAAACGTCTCCGTGGAGGAGATCGCCCAGACCGCCGGATGCTCCGTGGGCAACATCTATCACTATTTCAAAAGCAAGGACGAGCTGGCCATTCAGGTGACCAGCCATGTGGACGATGCATACAGCGAGCTGGAGGAGGCATATCTGGCGGACACCGCCCGGCCCGCCCGGGAGAAGCTGCTGGACTTTGTGGGCCGGTCCCTGGAGATCAGCGTGTCGGACCCGGTACTGTATAAGGCGTTTATCCACGGGCTGCGGTATCCGGAGCAGCGGGTGCTGCAGAAAAACGCCGGGCGGGTATACTTCCGGGTGCTGCTGGAGCTGGTGACGCTGTGCCAGCAGGAGGGCAGCATCCACCCCTCCCACGACCCGGATCAGGTGGTGGAGGAGCTGGTGGTGCTGCACCGGGGCGCCCTGTTCGAGTGGCGCATCTATCAGGGCGGGTTCGACCTGCCTCAGCTGGGCCGCCGCATGGCCGGGCGGCTGCTGCGGGGCCTTTATTATGCAGAATAGACAAGCAAGGCGGCGCTTGTGCGCCGTTTTCTTGGAAAAAGAATGCATTGCAATTTGCGTTCCGGTCCCGTATAATAGGCAAGAAAATTCTGAGGGGAGTGATTGAGATGAAGTTCAACGTTCTGCGCAGCAAAATCTCCGCTCCCGCTGTTTTTATTTCCGTTTTTCCCTTCTGACCGGTATTTTTACCGGTCATTTTTTTTTGCCATTATCCACCCTTCCGTCAGCAATAAACATCACATAGATCAGCGCAAAAGAAAGAGAGGAACTGTCACATGAAGAAAAACCTTGGACAAGACGCCATCTACGACGCCCGGGAGCTGGGTGTTCCCCGGATGCTGGTGCTGGGCCTGCAGCACCTGTTCGCCATGTTCGGCGCCACCGTGCTGGTGCCCATCCTGGTCACCAAGTACGGTCTGCCCCTGTCCATCCAGACCACCCTGCTGTTTGCCAGTCTCGGCACCCTGCTGTTCCACCTGTGCACCAAGCTGAAGGTTCCCGCCTTCCTGGGCTCCTCCTTCGCCTTCCTGGGCGGCTTTGAGGCGGTGGCCAGCCTGGATGTGGGCAAGTTCGCCGGCATGAGCGGCGAGGAAAAGCTGCCCTACGCCCTGGGCGGCATTGTGGTGGCCGGCGCCCTGTATCTGATCCTGGCCCTGCTGTTCAAGCTGGTGGGTCCCCAGAAGGTCATGCGCTTCTTCCCCCCCATCGTCACCGGACCCATCATCATCCTCATCGGCCTGAACCTGTCCGGCTCCGCCATCGCCAACGCCTCCACCTGCTGGTGGCTGGCTCTGGTGGCCATCGCCATCATCGTGGTGGCCAACATCTGGGGCAAGGGCATGGTCAAGATCATCCCCATCCTGCTGGGTGTGGTAGGCAGCTACATCGTGGCCCTGATCGCCGGAAAGGTGGACTTCACCGAGGTCGGCGGCGCCAACTTCGTGGGCCTGCAGCACTTCGTCCTGGCAAAGTTTGACCTGACCGCCATCCTGGTGATGGCCCCCATCGCCATCGCCGCCATGATGGAGCACATCGGCGACATGTCCGCCATCTCCTCCACCACCGGCAAGAACTTCATCGCTGACCCCGGCCTGCACCGCACCCTGCTGGGCGACGGCCTGGCCACCATGGTGGCCGGTATGTTCGGCGGCCCCGCCAACACCACCTACGGCGAGAACACCGGCGTGCTGGCCCTGTCCCGGGTCTATGACCCCCGGGTCATCCGCCTGGCCGCCCTGTACGCCATCATCCTGTCCTTCTCCCCCAAGTTCGACGCCCTGGTGAACTCCATCCCCACCGCCATCGTGGGCGGCGTCAGCTTCATCCTGTACGGTATGATCTCCGCGGTGGGCGTGCGGAACGTGGTGGAAAACAAGGTGGACCTGACCAAGTCCCGGAACCTCATCATCGCGGCGGTGATCTTCGTCAGCGGCCTGGGCTTCAGCTCCACCGGCGGCATCACCTTCACCGTGGGCGGCGCAGACGTCACCCTGACCGGCCTGGCCATCGCCGCCCTGGCGGGCGTGATCCTCAACGCCATCCTGCCCGGCAACGACTATCAGTTCGGTGTGGACCCCCAGGGCGACAAGTCCGCCGACCTGGGCTCCTATTAAGAGAAACAGAAGAAACTGATATAACACAGAGTGCCCCGGCTTTCGCCGGGGCACTCTGTGTTATAGGGCCAGCACAAAAGCCAGGGATACGGCGGTATCCCTGGCTTTGTTTTGCTTTTTACAGGCTGACGCCGCCGTCGGCGGAGGATGCGCCCTCCAGCAGGGGGGCGATGCGGTCCAGCAGGGCGCGGACCTGCTGGGGGCAGCGACCGATGTAGCGGGCGGGGTCCATCAGCCGGTCCAGCTCCGGCCGGGTCATGCCAAAGGCCGGGTCCGATGCCAGGCGGTCCAGCAGATCGCAGGGCTCGCCGTCCTTCATCCGGGCGGTGGCGGCCATGGAGTGTACCCGCACCCGCTCATGGAGCTCCTGCCGGTCACCGCCGCGCTTGACGGCCTCCATCATCAGGTTCTCCGTGGCCAGGAAGGGCATATACTCCCGGATGGTCTTGTCCACCACCTTTTCGTTGACCCGCAGGCCGTCTGTAACGTTCTGGGCCAGGCGCAGAATGGCGTCGGCGCACAAAAAGCCCTCGGGCATGGACAGGCGGCGGTTGGCAGAGTCGTCCAGGGTGCGCTCCATCCACTGGACGGAGGCGGTCATGGGGGCGTTCATGGCGTCGGCCATGAGATAGCGGCTCAGGGAGCAGATGCGCTCGCAGCGCATGGGATTGCGCTTGTAGGCCATGGCGGAGGAGCCAATCTGATGCTCCTCGAAGGGCTCCTCCAGCTGGCGGTCGTGCTGCAGCAGGCGGATGTCGTTGGCCATGCGGTAGACGCTCTGGGCCATGGAGGACAGGCAGTTCAGGATCCGGGCGTCTACCTTCCGGGGATAGGTCTGGCCGCAGACGGTGAAGCAGGCGTCGAAGCCGAACTCGGCGGCAATGCGGCGGTTCATCTCGTCGATTTTCGCCTCGTCCCCGTCAAAGAGGTCCATGAAGCTGGCCTCGGTGCCGGTGGTGCCCCGGCAGCCCAGAAAGCGCAGGCTGCCCAGGACAAAGTCCAGCTCCTCCAGGTCCGACAGCAGGTCCTGGAGCCACAGGGCGGCCCGCTTGCCCACGGTCACCGGCTGGGCCGGTTGATAGTGGGTATAGCCCAGGGTGGGGGTGGCGGCGTATTTTTCCGCAAAGGCGGAGAGGTTCTTCATCACCGCCAGCAGCTGGCCCCGCAGATACACCAGCCCGTCCCGGTACAGGATCAGGTCGGCGTTGTCGGTGACATAGCAGCTGGTGGCCCCCAGGTGGATGATGCCCGCCGCCAGAGGCGCGGCCTTGCCGTAGGTATAGACATGGGCCATGACATCGTGGCGGACCTCCCGCTCCCGCTGTCGGGCGGTATCGTAGTCGATATCGGTGATGTGCTGCTCCAGCTGGCGGACCTGCTCCTCCGTTACCGGCAGGCCCAGCTGGTGCTGGGCCCGGGCCAGGGCCGTCCACAGCCGCCGCCAGGTCTGGAAGCGCATATCCGGGGAGAACAGGTGCAGCATATACGGCGAGGCGTAGCGCCCGGCCAGGGGGGATTCATAAACGTCGTGGGACATAACAGTCCTCCGTTTCTGTGATTTTCAGCGGACGATGAGGCTGTCCCGCTCCGCGCCCACGGAGACATAGCCGATGCGGCAGCCGATGGCCCGCTCCACATACTCCACATAGTCCCGGGCGGCCTGGGGCAGATCCTCCCAGGTGCGGACCCCGGAGATGTCGCAGTTCCAGCCGGGGACGTACTCGGTGACGGGCTTGGCCTGGTCCAGCAGCACCGGGAAGGGGAATTCGTCGGTCTGTTGACCGTCGATCTCATAATGGGCGCAGACGGGGATCCGGTCCATGTAGCTGAGGATATCCAGCTTGGTCAGGGCGATGTTGGTGGCGTTCTGCATCCGGACGCCGTAGCGGGTGGCCACCAGGTCGATGGGACCCACCCGGCGGGGACGGCCGGTCTTGGCGCCGTATTCGTCACCGGCGTCCCGGAGCTTCTCGGCATCGGCGCCGAACCACTCGCAGACAAAGGGACCCTCGCCCACGCAGGAGGAATAGGCCTTCACCACGCCCACCACCTCGTCGATAGATGCGCCGGGCAGGCCGGAGCCTACCGGGGCATAGGAGGCGATGGTGTTGGAGGAGGTGGTGTAGGGATAGATGCCGTAGTCCAGGTCCCGCAGAGCGCCCAGCTGGCCCTCGAACAGGATAGACTTGCCGTCGGCCTGGGCCTGGTGGAGATAGCGGCTGGTGTCGGCCACATAGGGCTTCACCCGCTGGCCGTACTGCTCCACCCAGGCCATCATCTCGTCCATGGTGTAGCCCTTGGCCCCGTAGACCTCCCGGAGGATCAGGTTCTTCCACTCCAGCAGGTCCTGGAGATGGGCCCGCAGATGGTCGGGGTACAGCAGCTCGCCGGCCAGAACCGTCTTCTTCTGGTACTTGTCGGAATAGAAGGGGGCGATGCCCTGCTTGGTGGAGCCGTACTTCTTATCCTTCAGACGCTGCTCCTCCAGGGCGTCCAGCTCCCGGTGCCAGGGCAGCAGCAGACTGGCCCGTTCGCTGACCATCAGGTTCTCGGGGATGATGTCCACGCCGCCCTGGCGGACGGTGTCGATCTCCTTGAGCAGATTCTCGCAGTCCAGGGCCACGCCGTTGCCGAGGATGTTCATGACACCGGAGCGGAAAATGCCGGAGGGCAGCAGATGCAGGGCGAACTTGCCCTTTTCGTTGATGACCGTGTGCCCGGCGTTGCCGCCGCCCTGATAGCGCACCACCACGTCATATTGTTGGGTGAGGTAGTCCACCATGCGGCCCTTGCCCTCGTCGCCCCAGTTGATACCCACGATCGCGCAATTTGACATGTCTTCGTCTCCTCATCTACATCATAACAGAATTTTTGGCGGGTTTCCACCGCCAACAGCCTCTTATTATACCCAATGGGCGGTCAGAAGTAAAGAATGAATCACACATATCTGATATTAGCATGCCTAATATTTATTGTGGATATACACCATAAAAGTGTCTGTTTTTTCAGCGAAAATGACAAAATTCTTGTGGGTTCTGCCGCTTGACGGCGGGGCCGCGGCGGGGCTATAATCATTTGTTCCTTTGAATCGGAGGTTTTTGATATGGAAAAGACGAAAAAGTCCCTGTTCGGGCCCATGGACCTGACAAAAGGGACGTGCTGGAAAACGATCCTGATCTTTTCGCTGCCGGTGATTTTGTCGTATCTGCTGCAGCAGGTATACTCCATCAGTGACGCAGCCATTGTGGGCCAGACCCTGACGGCCCAGGAGGTGGCCGGGGTCAACGACACCACGTCGCTGGTGTTCATCTTTCTGCAGTTCGCCTTCGGCGTCAGCGCGGGCTTCTGCGTGGTGACGTCCTGCCAGGTGGGGGCCCGGAACCAGGCGGGGGTGCGCCGGTCCCTGGCCACCCAGATCGTCCTGTCGGCGGCGCTGACGGTGCTGCTGACGGCCCTGGCCCTGGCTCTGCTGAATCCCATGCTGGCCTGGATCAACGTGACCCCGGACAATGCCGAGGTGTATCAGGCGGCCTATACCTACTGCTTCATCATCTTCGCGGGCATCGGGGCCCAGCTGTTCTATAACTTCATCTGCGCCTTTCTGCGCAGCATGGGTGACTCCCTGACGCCGCTGCTGTTCCTGCTGTTTTCCACGGTGCTGAACGTGGGGCTGGACCTGCTGTTCATCATGGTGTTCCGGTGGGGCGTGGCCGGGGCGGCCATTGCCACGGTGGCGGCTCAGCTCATCAGCACGGTAGCATGCTTCATCTATGCCTTTGCCAAGTATCCCCAGCTGCGGCTGCACCGGGAGGACATGCAGATCACCCGGGGCGATATCCGCCGCCATGTGGTGCAGGGCGTGCCCCTGGGGCTGCAATTCTCGGTGCTGGCCATTGGCATCATCGTCATGCAGAGCGTGGTGGTGCAGTTCGACATGCTGGACGGCGTCATGGTGTCCTCCTCCGCCCAGATGGGCTTCGGTGCGGCCAACAAGCTGTTCAATCTGACAGCAACGCCTATGAACGCCCTGGGCACGGCCATGACCAGCTTCACCGCCCAGAACCTGGGAGCCGGAAACCACGACCGCATCCGCAAAGGGGCCCTGCAGTCCCTGGTGATGGTGTCGATGCTGGCGGCGATGGCCGTGGGCATCGGCCTGCTGCTGACCCTGGGCAACGCCTATCTGCGGATTTTCCTGTCCGCCGACAAGATCACGGCGGACACCGTGCGATACGGCAACACCTTCCTGTATGTGGATTACGCCATGTACCTGTTCCTGGGCTTCATTTTCGTGGTGCGCAACTGCATCCAGGGCATCGGCCGGTCCCGGTTCGTGCTGGGGGCCGGTGCGGCGGAGCTGGTGGCCCGGATCGCCGTGTGCCTGACCCTTCCCGCCGCCGTGGCCGGAGGCGTCGTCAGCGCCCAGGCAAATCCTCTGGCGTTTTACGCCCTGTGCGCGGCGGACCCCATGGCCTGGATCGCCGCCGACATCGTTCTGGCCATCCCCTTCTTCCGGAACATCCTGCGGAGGGATTACCGGTATATGAACATCTGAAAAAAACAACATCCGGGCCAGAGAGGCGGGGGTCATAAGAAAGTAATATCGTATTTTCTCAGGAACGGCGTGGCTTTGGTCACGCCGTTTCTTGTTTTAGCAGTTCTTCCACGGGGATAAAGCCCACAAGGTCATAGGAAATGCGGATGCCCTGATGCCGCTTGCCGCTGGACTTGTCCGGGGCTTCAATGTAGATCTCCTTGACAAGTTCCCGCAGCGCATACGGGGTAAGCTCGTCCAAATCCTCATATTTGCGTACCCGCTGGATAAACTGCTCCAAGTTTTCAATCTGTCGTTCCTGTACTTCAATTTCCTGCTGTAAGCTCTGAATTTCCACTTTGAGCTGCGTCTGCTCATCCTCATAAGTCTTGCTCATCATAGAAAACTTTTCATCTGTGATACGCCCCGCCACATTATCCTCGTAAATGCGGATAAACAGACGGTCAAGCTCTCCCAGCCGCTTTTCAGCCTGTGCCAGCCGCTTCTTGTGTCCACGGATCGCGGCTTCGCTGGACAGTCGGAGTTTCTGCTCCATAACAGCACGGAAATGATCTTCATATCGACTGACATAGGAAATCACAGTTCTCATGTGCATCCAGACCAAATCTTCCAGAACAACCGCCCGGATAAAGTGCGCCGAACAGCTTCCCGTATTGCTTCGGTAGTTGGCGCATACAAAGTGATCCTGCCGTTTCTCAAAGTAATTGGTGGTGCAATACCGCATTTTCGCTCCGCAGTCGTCACAGTAAACCATGCCGGAGAACAAACTGCTTTTGCCTGTTTTCGCCCTGCGGTGACGCTGCTGCCGGATCTCCTGCACCTTGTCAAAGACTTCCTGCTCGATGATCGCCGGATGGGTGTTGTAGAAGATCGCCTGTTTATCAAGGGGCGTTTCCCTCTGTTTCTTGTCCCAGATGGAATTGGTATAGGTCTTGAAGTTTACCGTACAGCCCGTGTATTCCCGCCGTTCCAGAATGTGAACAACCGTGTTGGTGTTCCAATGGTACGGATCAGCGGTTTCCGGGCTGGGTGTCTTGATGCCCTCGCGCTTCTTGTAGGCGGTGGGGTTAAGTACCTTTTCCTCCTGCAAGAGCTTTGCGATCTGCATCGGGCCTCGCCCTTCCATGCACAGCTTGAAAATGCGCTTGACTACCAATGCAGCCGCTTCATCCACGACCCACTTTGTCTTGTCCTCCGGATCTTTGCGGTAGCCAAAGGGAACATTGGTTGTCAGCGGTACACCACGCTCGCCCTTTGCTTTTTGCACCGCTCGGATTTTGCGGCTGGTATCTTTGGCAAAAAATTCGTTAAACCAGTTTTTGATACCGGCAATATCGCTGTCTGTGCTGTTGGGGTCGATGGTGTCAAAGTGGTCGTTGATGGCAATATACCGTACATTGTACTTCGGGAAAGTGAAGTTGATATAAAGCCCGGTCAGCGAGGAATTTCGTCCCAGTCTGGATAGGTCTTTGGTGATACAGACTGCCACCCGTCCCGCTTCGATTTCCGCAAGCATGGCTTGGAAGCCGGGGCGGTCATAATTCGTGCCGCTGTACCCGTCGTCCACGAAAAAGGTCGGATTCGGAAAGCGATTATCTTTAGCGTACTGGAGCAGGATCATTTTTTGATTCTGGATGGAGTTTGACACATCTTCTTTGCCGCCTTTTTTATCCTCTTTCATATCTTCCACGGATAGACGGCAGTAGAGTGCGGTGATTTTATCAGTTGCCCGTAACATTTCTGTTTCCTCCTTCAAATGGGCAACTGCCAGTACAGGATTGGTTGCTTTTATTGTACCAAGATTCTGTGAATTTGTCATTCGCTATCCTCCAACTTTTCTGTAAACTTTTCAGCCATAATGCGCTCCATTTTCTTATCCAGCGTTTCCATTCCGTCATAAGTGCCTGTGACAGAGTAGATCGTGCCACCGATTTCTTTTTGCAAGGTGAACTCCGGCAGCCAGAAAGCGGATGGATTTTTCACACGGATGTGTCCATCCTCATCAAACCAGAAATTGTGTCTGGGATGGTCGGGCGGCAGCGGTGCGGGTTTGAGATACGGGTCGAGATTGGTGAAGTAATATCCCTCCGGCTCGTCGTGCTCCTGCTGCTCCCATTCCTCAATCTCTGCCAAAAGCTCCGGGTCGATTTCATGCTCAAATGGTTTCTTCTTGCTCATAAGTGCCTCCTAAAAAATGGGTAAAGATTAGTGTTCGATTTCCTGCTTTTTCTGCCGTGTAGCGGTATTTTGGCGTTCCTGCTCATGGATGACCTGCTCCACCTTGTACTTGATCTGCCAGAGCTTTTTTACCTCTGCGTAGATGGGCGAAAGATCTGCCTGCTCGATTTTGTATTCCTGTTCCAGACGGTCACGCTCTTTGCGCCATGCGGTGATGGGTAGCTTGCCATCCTTGAAATACGGCTTTAACTTGCGCTCCGCCATGTGATACAGGCGGAGTGCGTTTTCATTTTCGGACATAAACTGTTCCCGCTTGCCTTTCCATTTGATGGTCGCCAGTTTGTCGGCAACGGGCTTGCCTTCGGTGTAAAACTGCACCATGTGAAGAAGCTCGTCCAACTCTTTCATGCGGTCGGATTTGCCACGCATGGAGCTTTTCAAGGTGTCGATGCGGTCACTCAGCACAGACACACGCTCCTGCAATTCTTCCGGCGTTGTCAGCTTATTCTGCATGAGATAATTGACGATCTCATTGAACTCTTTGAGATTGCCGATCTTTGCTTTTTGGCTCCAAGCTCTGGCATTGCGGTTGGTGTAATACTCGCTGAGCAGCTGCGCCAGATTGGGGGCTTGCGGCTTGTTCAATTCCTCATGGGCTTCTTTCAGCCAGTTAAGCAGCACAGAGATTTTCTTTTTCAGATTGCGAATCAGATCGTTGGTCGCTTTGATCCAGCGGTTGAGATCGCCCTTGTTGGTGCGGATGCCCTTTGCTTCCATCGCCCGGACAGTCACACCCTCATGGGCGGTGGGGAGTTGGTCGATGCCCTGTCGCTCATAGCTGCGGTGGTTGATCCGGCAGTCCAATTCCTTTTCCGCAAATTTCTGATTGCACAGGTCAGCCCATGCTTGCCGCCAATGCTCCAAAGTATCGGGACTGCCCCAATCGGTGGTCGGCACAGCGTTGAATACATAGTTTCCTGCTTCATCACGGATACGCTCACCATGCTCGTCAAGCAGATATTCCCGTCGCTGCTTATTACTCCATCTGCCGTGTTCATCCAGAGGACGCATAGGACACATAACATGAAAGTGCGGATTGGAAATGCCGCCATCCTCTTTGTCGGGAGAATGAACGGCGAAGTCCACCACCATGCCCCGGCTCACAAACTGCTCCAACAAAAATTTCCTTGCCAGAGCGATGTTTTCTTCAAGGGAAAACTCATTCTGCAAGGAAATCTCAAAACTGTATGCAAGCTGTGCCGTCTTTCCACGCTCGGCTTTTTCCACGGCGTTCCATAGGGTCTGGCGGTCTGCGTA
>OGME01001815.1_pt1 | contig 11402 bp, 10 predicted proteins | sample 1572981 | NCBI WGS metagenome assembly OGME01 (sample SAMEA2581902, study PRJEB24529) | metagenome | biome: Human gut stool | place: China | collected 2011
TCCATGATCAGGCGGTATTGTTCTTCGACTGGTACTCTTGGTGCTCTCATAGCTTTTACCTCATAATAATTAGAGTAAAATGCCAGCATCTAGCAAACATAAGTATAGTAAACTACTAGCATTTCCTGATACTTATTATGGGTTGATAATTAATTTGTTGCAATCCGTCGAATTATTTTGCGCTTACTCCTATACTATTTCTTATATCAAGAATAGGTATTCTTTAATATACTAAGGATTCCCTTTACCTCCGCCATAAACATCCTCATATCCTAAAACACATTTCTAATAGCATAATCTATTATCAATGCAAATTATTTTTTTAGAAGATATGCTTCTAAAGCTGTTAATGCATCATATATTGTCCAAATATAAAAGTTACCTTCATAATCCCAGTATCCATTTTTATAATCTTTCAACAATAAATCAACTGCTTCTTGAGTTAAAGAAATATCAATAAAATTATCCATTTGCAACAATGCCTTCAGTATCCAAGCAATTGTATAATAATGTACAATTAAACTATCCTCCTTATTTCCTATTTGTACTGAAATAGCTTCATAAGTATTTCCCCATAATTTTTTATTTAGCAGAATTTCTCTTGTATCACTCAATTCATTCTGAAAATCTCTAGAAATAATACCTTTTTCTTGACTATTATAGAGCGCAATTATTGCACAGGCTGTATGTACGATTGATGGTTCTATTTTTCGAATTAAATTTTCCTTACATTTACTACACCAAAATTTTACTTTCCCATCTTTTTTAACAGCACTATCCAACAGCCTTTCGCAATAATCAGGAATGTATTTACTATCAGGATCTACTTTACATAAAATATTAATTATTAATCCCAATGTGAAATTACTATTAATACTATCTTTCATTCTTTCCAATATTTCATACAAATCCTTTAATGCATCTTTATATAGCGGAGACTTTACTGAAAATAATGCCAATACAACCCAAGCTGTAGCTTCTGGCGCCCCTGTGTTAGTAATTTGAGAAACTGCTCCCCATCCCCCACTTTCGTGTCTAAATTGCCATAATGATCTTATTAATTCCTCTTTTTTCTGCACATAGTACTTTGCATTACTTCCAAGCGTTTCTAATATCAGCAAGCCATAGACCGTAGAAATTACTCCTACTTTTCGTTCTTCGATATTTTTGCTCCATCCTATGTATTCTTTTCCCTCTATAATTTCTGTGTTAATATGTTGAACTACTCTATACTCCACATTTTTATATATATTCTCTAAAGTCAATCCATATTTTATATCCATATCACCGCTTAACTTTGTAACAACATTATCTACTCTTTTATTCTCATCTAAATATATATATTTCGAATATAAAGCATCTTCTTTAACAGTATGTATATAAAATCCATTTCCCTTGCGATTAGGATAACCAAATACCGTTCCTCCTGAAATCACAAGCAATTTTTTATGATTTTCTATGGCTGTATCATAAAAAATATCTGGATTATGTTTATGTCCATGCATGACAATTTGAAATCCATTATCAGAAAGCATTTTCTTAAAGGTACCTGCATTAACTATTGTATCAAATTTCTTTACTTCTTCTGTACATGAAATTGTTGTTGTATGATGATGTAAAACAGCAATTTTATGAAATGTCGATAAATCCACCTTCATTTCAATTCTTTTTATAAACTCATCAAATAAAAACAATTCTTGCGGATCTACTCTTGCCGGATCTATTTGTAATTCTTTTTCAAGGATATTTAATAATTGATTAACATCCCGACTCATTTTTTTACTTTTTAATCTTTTTATAAAATCTTCATCTTCATCTTCTAAAATAATATTGGTTCTAGATATACTAGATGAATTAAACGCATAAATGAATATACGGTTACTTATATCTAATAAAAATGGAAAATGTACTTTCTCTAATGTCACTCGGTCATTAATAAAGCCAAAAATGTCTTCAATGTCATTTTCAAACAAGTCAGAAAATTTTCTTAACAAATCATGTGGATTTATGTCAATATCTTCAATCCATGGACGCACAAAACTTCCACCCAACACCCCGGCAAAATCATCCCATCTATTATTTTTTCCAACATCATGATTCCCCGGTACAATCACAAAATGGTTCGAAGGAGGAAATACTTTTCTATCTTGCATTTCTCTGACAAAATTCTCAAATTGCTTGAACCCTTCTCTATTTCCACCAGTAGTAATATCTCCTGATACAACCACATAATCAAGCGGTTCTATAAAATCAAGCATTTTCTCAGAAAAAAACCTTTTTCTTATATCACTCTCTTTTACCTTAGCCAAACGGCTTTTTTCATCTATAGAATAATCCCGACTCAAATAATGAATATCCGATAAATGAAGAACATTCAAATCTGTCTCTGATTTCAACTCTACTTCACATACACACAAAAAATGATCATATTCATTCATATCTACTCTATATGATTTACACAACAATTCTTTGCTTATAAATATATAATCATTCTGATTTCCGTTATATCGAGTTGCTTCATGAAAAACATTCAACATATCAACAGAAATCTCTTTAACTAAGGATTCAAATTTCGAAGAATTAAAATCACCACACAAAATAAAAGGGAATCCATTGCAAAATATCTTTACCTTAGAATACATTTCTTCATACAAATATCCGTAATTTTTACTATCGCTTCCCAAAGAATGGAATGGCAGCATATGTCCTGTTACTATCTTTACTTTTTTACCTTTATAAAGTATTTCTGTAACTAAAAAACCTTTATCATCACTTCGTATTTCTTTACCATTTTTATTAAAAACAATATTGGGATTGGTTAGCTTAATCTCATTCCTTTAGATAACTATAAAACAACGAAGCCCGTTAGCCCTTGTGGTTAGCGGGTTTTCGCTGTTCTGTACTTGTTGCAAAATCCGCTTCGGTCAAATCTCGGTCAAATAATTTTCTAAAGAAATGTTGCACCTTTTCTATTCTCTTTCTTATTCTTGTTCTGATTATATGATTTCCTTATACAAATTCTGTAATTTATCCATTTCCGATTTTGCTTTATCATCTGTGACGTGCGTATACAAATCCAGTGTGATTGCTATGGAATAATGTCCGAGGAATCCTTGTACTACCTTTGCGTCAATCCCGGCTTCAAAACAACGCGTTGCAAAAGTATGACGAAGTGCATGTGGATAAAAATGCGGAATCGGTATAAACACTGTCTTGTTTTTCTCTGCCTGCTTTTTTCGTTCCTTATTGATAGATTTTTCTATCCAGTCTAACGTCACTTGAAAGGTGTGTTCTGTAATCGGTTTTCCGTTCTTTCCAACAAACACAAGATTTTCAAATCCCTCTAATGGTTGCCATTCACTAGCTGACAACTGCATTTCTTTCAACTGAATCCACTGACGTTTTAAAGCCTTATACACACTGTCCTGCATGGGAATCGTCCGTATACTGTTCTTTGTCTTTGGTGTCTGGTACTTGAATACATACTTCTTTGTTTCCTTATCTTTGATATACACCAACGTTTTATTTACAGAAATTTCCCGTTTCCGAAAATCTACATCATCCCATGTAAGCCCAAGCAGTTCTCCGCCACGCATTCCCGTTCCGAGTGCTACCTGTATGAGATTCTCGTGTATTCTCTCCTTTGCGTGTTCCAATACTTCCCGTTGTTCTTTCACAGTCAGTACCCGTATCTGTTTTGTCTTTGTTTTGGGAACTTCCACTCCTGCACATGGGTTGAATGTAAGAATCCTGTTATGCACTGCATATTTGAACATAGCATTGAGAATATTATACACATCCCGTATAGTCTTTGTGCTGTAATCATCATCTGCCATATTCTGAAGCAGACGTTCCAAAATAATCGGATTAAAATCTGCCACACGTTGTTTTCCTATCTGCTTCTTTATGTAACGTCTGTAAAAATCATCATAACGTACTTGTGTACTCTCCTTGATAGTCCGCTTCTTATGGGTATTCAGCCAGATATCAAACCATGTATCCAGAGTGATATTATCGCCCTTTCCTTTCAACCCATGCTTGACTTCATAGCGTAAATCTTCCATTTCTTGAACTAACTTTTTTAAGTCCGCATTATCTTTTGTATACGTTTCTCCTTTGTAATAAAACCGCCCTCTGTAAATTCCGCTTTTTCTCTGCATAATTCCCGGCGGTAATGGATTTCCTTTTAAGTCCTTGCCCAATCTGCACGCTCCTTTCCGTGCAAGGACTATCAGAACTGGTCTGACAGTATTATATGCTTATTTGTGTTTATACTGCAATTACTTCATATTTATTTTTCAGATTATGCCCTTCGTTTTTCTTCAAAAACTGGTCTAAAACCTCAGAGCGTATAAGAATCTTATTTCCAATCCTTATGACCGGAATCTTCTGCCATGTAATCAGCTTTCGCAGATTATTTCTTCCAATTCCCGTATACTCTGACGCTTCATTCACTGTAAGGGCTTTCTTTGTCTGTATCGTTTTCTGTGTATGTTCTGTCAAAGATTCTCCTTTCTTCTTCCCTCAAAAGGAAAGATTTTTTATAGTCCTCATATATGCGTTGTTGTTCTTCGTTCATCTGCCCCCGTTCTATTAGCTGGCGGATATAATCTCTGTTATCCAGTTTTCCGATTTTATCCATTAGCTTTAAAGAGGGCGAAACTGCTACGTTCAGCCACTGCCATGTTCGTTCCAGTGTCTTTTTCTCTGGATTCATGGTCAACTTTATCTTCCCTACATCCTGCATGAGTTCTTCCCACGGGGGATAAGTAGGATAAAGCCGTTTTCTTGTAACCGTGCTGTTTTCCGGCTTCTGTAAAAACCGCACTTTCTCGTTTAATACAGACAACGCAATCCGTGCCACATCCCTGTCTTTCAGAAGTTCTTCTACTAATCTGACCGCTTTTTTGTGCCGGAATCGAAGTTCATATCTGTTCCAGTCCGGGTTGAGTTCTTTTCCGAACTTTTCTGCCTGTTCATATCCCTTTTCATAGAATGTAATCCGAAAATCACTGTGTTTACTGCCGAGATATAGTGTTTTTCCCTGCGCTTCTATTTCATCCTCTTTCAGTCTATCAGAACGATTCTCTGCTGTATCACGCAACTGACTAGATATCAGCCCCTCGTTTTTCAGACGAATCAATTCCGGGATAGACAGATAAGGCTTTGTATCGTCGATTGCCAAGTCTATCCTCGGAAAATTCACCGGGTATCTGCAAACTCTTTCCAGAAAATCAAACCATGTTTCCTTATTCATCATAAGGAAATTTTCATAATTCCTGCACCCCGAACCACTCATAAGAATCTGAAATCCCTCATACTGTGCATTTCCTGTCGGTTTCAGAATCTTGATATTGTCAAATCTTGCTATCAGTTCGTGTCCAGCAATTCCTTTTTCCTTACCATGCAGTTCCATAAAACTCAGTGGAATCCGCAAGATATCTTCTATGATTATGAACACGTCTACACCTTTGACAGTAATCTGACACCAGTCAATCAGTGCTGTCAAATCTTCTTTCTGACGAGTTACCCCCCTGTTAGTATAGGGGGGTTCTGAAATTTTCATTACCTCTGTTATCATCATCCCTGCCTTTCGTAGTATGCCGTGGCTTTCGCCACGTTCCCGGAACTTCTCTACTCCCTTTGCTCCTTTCACGCTGTACGGAGCAGTCCGCAGAGAATTTCCGGGAACAGTCTCTACACGTTTCCTTTTCCGGTAACAACACGGATACCCTTGCAGGAGATTCTGTCCACCAATACCGGGAAGTTTCCTCTCTGCACATAAGGGGCATATACCGCTTCTTCTAGTTCTACCACTGTGTAAGGCTCTACCTTTGGAAGTTCTGTTGCTTCCAGACGGATATCTACGCTGTTTCCAAGTTTCATGCTTCCGAGGTGAAGTTTCAATGCTTCCACTTCCTCGGTTTTCTTCCGGGTTTCCTTATCATACTTGTAGCAGTAGTCTGCTCCCATGTAACGGAGTTCCCCGAACGCTTCTCTGACCTGTTCTTTTGTCAATGTAATCTGCATGCTACATTTCTCCTTTTTTGAAATCATGGTGAATGAGTGTCTGGTAAGTGTGACAAGTCCTTTTCATATCCACGTCTATATTTATTTCATTACTTTTCTCCTTACCTCTTAACCTCATCATAGACCTGTTTTTTCTTCTTGTCAACAATTATTTTACTTTTTCCCTTACTTTTTATTTTTGTATTTCAAACGCTTAACTATATCTTTTTATAACTTATTATAATTTTACCCTTACATTTATCCTTATCTTGTGTTATGATGAAAACAGAAACGAGGTGTGCATATGTTTGTGAATAAAGAAGCAGTAGGAAAACGAATTTTACAGATACGCAAGAAATACGGTTACAGTATGCAGAAGTTTGGGGAAATCATAGATAATGCCCCGAAAGGCTCTGTAAACAGTTGGGAAAAGGGTGTGAATCTTCCCAATGAGAAACGCTTGAAGCAGATTGCCACGTTGGGCAATATGACGCTGAATGAACTTCTGTATGGTTCATTTAAAGAATATGTAGATATGCTTATCACAGAAAAACTGGGGATTGAACTGCCGGAAGAATTTACCAGAACTTTCTATTCTCTTTTAGAGCAGAACGGATTTACCTACGGGGATGATATCGAGATTGTCCGGCTTGTAAACGGCTTTCTGACTTATCATAACCTTACAACAAAAGAAACCGCCATTTTCTATCAGCCAACTGCATACTCCGGCGATTATTTTGACGGTATCATACAAAAAGCGGATTCTTCCGTTCTGGTCTGCCGGGCATATGCAGATAAGGCAAACAACACCTTACATATCATTCCGGCTTTTGAGAATGGACAGACTGAGGAAGTAGCAGACTTCTTTCATGCACTGAAAAGCATAACCGCTCCACACAACAACAATTATTTCACTTCCGGCTTTCTGACACTCGGACTGGCATTGAGAGATTCCAAAGTAATTATCTATGGAATTGATGAAAAACAGGGAACAGCACAGGTAATCCCTTACGAATATGATTGCGAATCAGACGCTTATATCCAGAATGAACATCTGTCATATACCAGACAGGATAGCTTTTTCCGAGAAGCCACGAAAGAAGCGGTCTATTGGAAAATGCAATCCGACAGAAGTAACCCATAAGATAAACAAGAGGACTTGCAAGGTTTGTGACCTTTCAAGTCCTCTTATGTATCATGATGGTATTGGCTGTGTCCGTTCCGTAAAGGACTGCCCTACGGCGTCTCGGCTTCGCCTTGTTCCTTTACCTCACTAATAATAATGTTCTGATAGCAGAACTCTTACTTATACTTTTATCTTACTATTCTTTCAATTTTTACCGTTTCACCATCAATATTATACTTAAAAAAATAAAATTTAATAACATTTCCTTCTGATACTTGTTCTAGATCACCTTTACACTTAGTACAATCTAAACTAACTTTTGTCGTATCAAAAAATAGACTACTTTCTTCCTTCTCATTTAGTTCTATTAAAAGTGTATCAAAAGTTTTCTCTACAACAACCCCACTCAAATGAAACCAATGAGAATTATCATCTCCACTAGAACGCAACTCCATATTTTGACGATTCTCCTTAAAAACATTTCCTTTTACGCCAAGCACAATTAATACTATTGCAAGCAAAAGTATGATTAACAAAATCAATCGTTTCTTATCCATTAAATGTAGTCCCCGATATGTCTGTCCAACTATCAAAATCAAAATTCAAATAACGTACTGTATCCCCCCATCCATCAAATACCATCAATGTATGTACTGTATTTCCAGAATTATATGCTCGCAAAGTTGCATATCCCTCTGCTGCCATTGAATGCCCCACACGTTCTCCAGTATCACTGCTAATTATACCACAATGGACAACTGCTATATCTCCTCTATCAATGCAATTAGTGAAAAAATTATAATTGGGACTATAGTCAGTATTTTGTGTTACAGAAACATTCTTTCCAGCACAAAAGTCCACAAATCCAGGTCCAATATTGCCAATAGTTGTTGAACCATATGTTATTCCTCCACTCTCCGATGAAACTGTCGTTCCTGTTGAATCCCAAATATCCATATAATCACCTGCAATATCTGTATAATCAACAGCATTATAATATGCACCACATGCTAATAATGCACTAACTGCACATGCATAATGTCCTGTTACACTTTCTATATACGGCTCATTAAAGGAAATAAATTCTTGAAGATGATTTGTTGAAACAAGCGTGTAGTTTTCATAAACTTCATCAATATCTAGCAAAACCTCATCCCAAGTAGCTGGGTCTTTTCCCCTACTCTCATTCAAGGACAGTACTGTTTTTTCTAATGTTTCACCATAATTCGTTCTAATCTTTCCCAAATTATCAACAATACCATATTCAAACGGAGCTATTTTATATATTTCAGAGGTATTTGCTTTTTCACTAAATACATTTGCTTCACTTTGATAAATCACCTCATATGGATTTGCTGAATTATTACCAAATGAGTATTCTGATATCAAAGATTCACACGTAGTATCAAAAACTACATATCCATATGGTTTGTTTTCTAAATTGTAATTTACAATATATCCAATAGCTTGACCTGTTGTATCATAAAATTTTCTCGGATTATTAGCAACAATATTGCTATTTTCTCCTATTCCCTTTGCAAAACGTTCTGCCATCTGTATCGCCAAATCATCCGTAACATTTACAACAGAAGTATTCTCCGATGCATGGACAGGAACTATTGACATAATAGTCAATATAAAGATTGTCAAAAGTGAAGCAAATCGTTTAAAAATTTTTCTCATAAATATCCTTCCTCCTTAGATTATATATTTACTTTAATATTATATCTTATTCCCTATTTTGTCTATATTTTTTTATGTTTATTTCAAATATTTCATTCTATTTTATTTTTATCAAACTATTTTCAAACAAATCCAAACAAAGAATCTCGGGGCAAATTTCGGTCAAATCAGGATAAATAAATATAACACTTTATATGTAAGTCAATTTTAAAAAAGCCTGTAATTCCGGGCTTTACAACACTTTGTAACACAATATAAACCAGTTCGATAATCCCTCAAATGATTCTTCAATACTATACCTAGATAAAACTGCTATCCCCATCATTGTACTATCTTCCAAATGGGCAGACGATAACTCATAAAATCTGCTATACTTAAATGATAACCTTCTTTGCAACTCATCTATAAAATTTGTAGCATCACCAGAAGTTACTACTTCTTGTAGACATAACACATCTACTAAATTTTTTTCTATATTTTGAACAATATATTCAACATTTTTATAAATATCTTGTCCTAACGCAGAACCAATATTCCATGTCGCTAATCTCATATTTTATCCTCCCTTGTAAATCTTGAATGGCAACTCCTCTTGATTTAAATCATTTAAATCTATTAAAAACTGTTTTCTACTATAATCTCTAGGAAAATACCCATATTTTTTTAAATCATAATAATCATCAGCCGTCATAATGGTTCTGGATATATCTTTAGCTAGTGTTTTTGCCAAATCATAATTTATCTCATCACTTAAATTAATATATGAATATCCCTTTTCCTCCAAATCACTATTGCATACATAGGTCGCCCCAAAAGGTTTTAAACTTTCAAGTAAATGATTGTATGGTCCGTATATCGTTTCACAATTAGCAGAAATCCCTTTAATATATTTTCTATTTTTATCTAGCCATTGCATTGTTTCTGTAAGTGTTTCGTAAGTTTCCCCCGCTGTTAACAAAACATTTAATTTAACCCAAATACCACTTTCATACGCAACATGTAATATTTCTTCTGCTTTTTGTAAATAATCCTTAGGATTGGTTGTTTTCTTCATTAATTTCAATTGTCTATGTGATGCTGATTCTAATCCTAAGTCTAATACTCGCATACCTATCTGTCCCAATTTAGGGATACTTTTCAAATCCAAGGCATCAATTCTAGAGGTACAACGCCAATAAAAGATTTTATCAAACTCACACATTCTTCTTCTATATAATTCGATCCACCTATCTTCCACTTGAAATGTTGCCATTTGAAAATATATATTAAAATCTTCATAATCATAAGTTTGCTCAACAAAATGCAATTCATCTATAACGCTATTTGCATCTTTAACTGAAGATTTCTTTTTATTTCCATCAGCACAATAGGCACAACCTCTTCCACATCCCCTTGCAAGTTCTATACTCGGATTATATAACTTATAATCACTCAATAACGAATAATCTAATCTATTATAGTATCCAAAATACTCTAACCCATTAGATTCAATATTTGAAAGGGCATGTACAATTTTTCTTTCTCCTGCACCTTCAATAAATAAATCCACATATGGCAACTTCCTTTTTAGCCATTCAATGTTTCCGTCAACAACATATTTTCCTCCAACGATACATTTAAGTCCATATTCAACTTTTAATATTCTGGTAATTTCTTGGCACCATTGTAATGACAAAAAACTTACAATAGATATTATTACAGGATACTCAATTGAATCTAATCGAAATTCCGTATCATTGATTTTCTCTATCAGCTCATAAGGTTTCCAATATTCACCCTGAAATTGCTCTACCTCATACCCTTGCTGTTTTAATAGTGTGCATAATCCCAACAATCCATAGTTCAAATACAAGTTTCTTTTACTAATTATACTATAATCTTTTTTAGGCTCTTTTAATCCGCATGCAATTGCTACAACACGTTTCATTCTACACCTCCTATAATTATAGTTAGTCCTACCTTATCTCCTCCTAAAGCGGAATTAGTAAATCCCCATCATCTTAAATGTTCTTATAGTAGGGGCAGATAAATCTATATTTCGCAATTCTTCTAATGGTATCAGTCGAATTTCTGCCGCATCATCTGCCGCAATCGGATTTCCTGCTTTCACAGTAGCTCGAAAATTAAAAAAAACAAAATGCCTACTCACATTAGCTTTTTCATCATATTCGATTGTCTGTTCATAAGTAATAAACTTAATATTTTCAATTTCCAGATTAGTTTCTTCCAATACTTCCCTATGAACAGTATCCATAATATTCTCCCCATATTCGATCTTTCCTCCAGGAGTACACCACTGATCCTTAAAAATACCTCGACCTTTCTTTATCATATAAATCCCGTTCTCATGGAAAACAAAAACACCTACTGCTGGAATTGGATATTGGGTCATTCTCTTTTCCTCCCTATACCGAACTTTATAATTAAAACTAATTAATTTTATTATAATATACATACCCCAAAAAGTCTACAACTGTAAGGTCATTTCGCATATACCAAAAATGAATTTCTAAATTCCACCGCCCAATGGGGTGATGGAATTTACTCTCGCACAGTAGATATTTACTCTTTCATACAATCATGT
>OGME01001816.1_pt1 | contig 11397 bp, 10 predicted proteins | sample 1572981 | NCBI WGS metagenome assembly OGME01 (sample SAMEA2581902, study PRJEB24529) | metagenome | biome: Human gut stool | place: China | collected 2011
ATAAAGTGAACGAAGATTATGGTAGTTTTGATCCATTGCCCGAAGCACAGAAAAAAGTAGATGAACTGATAAAAGGCAAGAAGACCGAAATGGAAAAAATAGCTGTGCTGACTCATTGGGTGGCAGATAACATCCGCTATTCCGGCATCTCGATGGGAAAAGGAGAAGGATTTACACTTCATAATACTAAAATGAATTATACTGATCGTTGCGGAGTCTGCAAAGATATAGCAGGTACACTGATTTCGTTCTTGCGCATGGCTGGTTTCGAAGCCTATCCTGCCATGACAATGGCAGGAAGTCGGGTAGAAAGTATTCCTGCCGACCATTTTAATCATTGTGTGGCAGTGGTGAAACTGAGCAATGGGACGTATATGCCTCTCGATCCTACATGGGTTCCTTTCTGCCGCGAGTTATGGAGCAGTGCCGAACAGCAGCAGAACTATCTGCCGGGTGTACCCGAAGGTTCTGATTTGTGTATCACTCCGGTTTCCGCTCCCGAAAACCATTATGTACGTATCAAAGCCGATAACCGCTTGGATGCAGATGGTACATTGCGCGGTACTTTTACTCTTACAGCCGAAGGACAGAGTGACAGCAATATCCGTCGCATCTTTACCACCGGCTTCCAGAGCGAATGGAAAAGCACGATGGAACGTCAGTTGTTGGCCATCTCTCCCAAAGCCAGATTGTTGAGCGTAGACTATGGAAAAAATCCCAAAGACTATCAGGCTGCACCTATTAAAATCACTTTTCGTTATGAAATACCCGATTATGCCTTGAGAGGAGAGGGCGAGATGTTTTTCCGTCCGATGGTGATGAATAACCTTTATAATCAGGTACGTTCTTATATATGGATCGATACTTCGGTAGAAAACCGCAAGTATGGTTTCAAAGATGGTTGTTCCCGTTTGGTCGAACTGGATGAAACGATTCAGCTTCCGGCAGGATACAAGCTAGTGAGTGCTGCCAAGGATGAAACCATGCAAGGAGTGGGAGCCGATTTTGAAGGTTCGTTGGTACAGAAAGGAAATAAAGTGTTGCTCCACAATAGACTGGCTTTGAAGAAGCGTGTCTATGAGGCTTCCGATTGGGAAAGTTTCCGCAATGCTGTGAATGCCCACAAGGCGTATGGTGAATATCTGGTGATTAAAAAGTAGAGCAGAATGAAAAATACATATTATTATATAGTTACGCTGGCGATGCTGATTCTGGCATTTCCGGTGAAAGCGGCATCCGAAGCTGAATTTGGGAAGTTGACCAAGGCTTATACGTTACACGCTGACGGTAGTCAGGAAATGCGTGTGCAAAAAGAACTGACTTTGTTTACTCATGCAGCGATGAACCGTGTGTATGGAGAGAGTTTTATCATTTACAATCCGGAGTTTCAGACACTGAAGATACACGATTCTTATACTCGTCAGAAAGACGGTACTATTGTGAAGACTCCCGAAAATGCGCTCCTTGAGGTACTTCCTTCCGCAGCGGCAGATGCTCCGGCTTATAATGGTCTGAAAGAGATGGTAGTCGTTCATACGGGACTGGAATTGGGAGCTACCATTTATCTGGACTACTCCGTCGTTACTCGTCCGGGATATCTGCCCGAACTGGATGTGTACGAGCAGGTGGAAGAGCTTTCCCCAATCAGGGAATATGTGTTTTCGCTGTCAGTGCCCGAAAGCAAACCTCTGCATTATGAATGGTTGAATGGAAAAGCTGCTCCGGTTGTAAAAACGGCGGGTGGTATGAAAACAGTGACCTGGACACTGAAAAATGTGCAACCGCGTCCTTATTCACTTGACGTCTCTTTGCCGGCAGGTAATGTACAGGCTGTTGTGGCGTCCACTTATGCTTCAAAGGCTGATGCACTGAAAGTGATAAAACAACAACTGGAAAGTGATGGAAAGGATGTTTCCGAATTGGCACAGAAGCTGACTGCCGGTGCACAAACCACAGAACAAAAAAAGGAGTTACTCACTGCTTATGTAGAAGGATTAGGAAATTGCCGTCTGACCCTGTCGCAAACCGGATACCGTTTGCGTCCGGCTTCCGAAGTGATCCGTTCGGCATACGGAACTGAAGCGGAGAAGGCTGCTTTGTTGGCTGCCTTGCAACAAGCGATAGGCATCCGTGCGGAGATAAAAGCGGCTTTTCCTAAAACAGAAGATAAAGATGCAGCCGGACTTGCCGCTGTCAGCGGATTGTTTGTGACCAATAAGGGGATTGCTGATATACAGAATTTTGTTTCTGTAGTTGATCTGAATGCTCAGCCGATAATTTTAGAGAAGGTTTCTCATGTTGTTTCACGAACTGATACCTTGCGGGTGAGCGATAAAACCGGAAAAGTACTGGCAGATGGTTATCGGAAATTCGACTTACCACAGGCTCGCGGTGGATGGGCAAGTTATGACGGGCGTGTGACGGCTCTGAATACAACTCGTCCCGTTAACCTGCTTTTGCGGTATTTGCCCGATGAGGCTTATACCTATATCGTAAAGATTGATGCAGGAATGAAATCAGTGGTTGTGCCGACTAACAAAAAGATTGAAAATGCTGTCGGCATCATGGAAGTTACAGTGAAAAAGGCGGAGGATAAAATAGAGATATTCCGTACCTTGAAACTGAAAAAACAATTGATAACTCCGACTGAATATCCGGCGTATTATCGCTTGATGGCGGAATGGATGGATACCAATGGCAATAGTCTGTTATTTCAAACTGCGAAGTAAATCTGACGGGCATATCGTTCCGATGGGGCTGCCATTCTGAACAAATCAAAGAGGATGTGTCGAAACCCTTCATAAATAAAGAATCATCTTCGCTACAACTATCTGTGGCGAAGATGATTTCGTTAAAAGGGGAGTCTTGACACATCCTCTTCGTTTTTTATCCGGTAAGACAGATGATCCTCTAAAGAGGTTTTATCGGAATACAAATATCCACAATGTGTTTATTCTCCGGATGTGTCCGGTGACTGTTATGGTATAACTCATAAGTACATCCATCTCCTTGCTGATACCCACTTTCCGTAAACCACTTGCACATTGTGTTCCATGCCTTCTCGAAATCTTCAGTACCCAATTCAAAATGTCCCACAGCATATTTCCCACCGGGAATGACGAGATTACCGATTTCACCTTCTCCTTTTACGTCGCCTTCCACGATGATACAGGCACTCTGGCGCACTTTACTCAATTCCGTTACCGAAGGATCATCATGTGTGACGGTTGCCGATTTCGTAACATTCGGAATATACAGACCACGAGGTTCTGCCCATTTGATAAGTTTCTCATACGCTTTTACAATCTCTTTGAATGCTCCCATATGCCGGCAATAAACAGCTTTCATGTCCGGCATCTCTTTTACTTCGATTTTTGTTTCCATAAAATATGATATTTTAAATTTGACGCTGCAAAGTTGGGGAGATAATACATGCTTGGGTGTCAAATTCTTGCTAACCATTTGTCCATTCTTGCTAAATAAGATTCCGTCCTGGGCATAAACAGGTTTCTCCATTTTACGGAACTGGCTTGGCGTCAAACCAAAAAACTTTTTGAATACACGGCTAAAAAGGGATACTGTGCAAAAACCGCAACTATCGGCAATCTCACTGATAGAAATATCCATATTTTCCCGTAACCGGCAGGCTGCCTTCTCAATTCGGAGGCGTTGGATGTAATCAATCGGTGTTTCACCTATCAGGAACGTGAATATCCTGTGGAAATGAAAAGGCGAAAAGTTAGCTATTTCTGCTATACTTTTCAGTTCCAGAGGCTGGTCGAGATGTATGTCAATGTAGTCCATCACTCGATTGATCCTGGAACGATATTCTATTTTACTTTTTTCTTGTATATTCATGTCAGACGGTTTTTAATCGCAAAGATAGCTGCCGTCTGTCAGATCTGCTTGTCTATTCTTGCTAACTATCTTGTGAATTTTATCCTTACACTGTATTTGCAGAAGTCTTTTTATGTGTGAAAGATGAAGTAAATATAGTAGTTTTTGGCGGATTATTCTTGTTTCATGAGGTATCTGCCTATCTTTGCAGTATAAACGGTTTGTTTAATTTATAACACTGACGATTATGAAGTTACTGGTTTTTCTTGCTAAAGGCTTTGAGACGATTGAATTTAGTGGTTTCATTGATGTGATGGGATGGGCGAAAACAGATTTTGGCTGTGATGTTGAGGTGGTAACAGGTGGTTTTAACGAGAAAGTCATCAGTTCTTTTAATATTCCCGTTTTGGTGGATAAGACGATTGATGAGATATCCGTTGATGAATATGATGCTCTTGCCATCCCCGGAGGTTTTGAAGTTTTCGGCTTTTATGAAGAGGCTTATGAAGAGAAACTTTTAAATCTGATTCGTCAGTTTGATGCCCGGAAGAAATGGATTGCAACAGTTTGTGTAGGTGCTTTGCCTGTCGGTAAAAGTGGTGTGCTGAAAGATAGAAAGGCGACTACTTATCATCTCGGAGGAGCAGTCAAGCAAAAGGTTCTTCAAAGTTTCGGAGCAATAATCGTCCATGAACCGATAGTGGTGGACGACAATATAATCACTTCTTATGGTCCTCAAACCGCTTCGGGAGTAGCCCTTCTTTTATTGGAGAAACTGACTTCTCATCGTGAAATGTCTTTGGTAAAAGAGGCTATGGGATTCTAAAAATAAAACCGGAGAAGCATCAAAATTAGTACGGAAGGATTATTGACTTATGATACAATGACTCAATCTGCTGCAATAACAGAGATAAGAAAATATTAATCTTCTTATCTCTGTACTCTACTATATCATATAGCAAACAGGCTGCTAAATCAGTTCGTGAATTTCCTGAATATGGAGATTCAGATGATCTAAATATCCTTCTATCATTTCTTTTAAAGTGACTTTTGTCCCTTCGAAGTCACACCAGTAACTATCTAGTTTCGTTTGATCTACCGACTTTATTACCTGAATAATATGCAGATTAAAGAATTTCCATAACTGAATCAGGTTATTCCAGTCCGTATGCTGATAATCCTGCAAGGCTATCCACAGATCATTATCCTGTCGATAATCAGGAAAGAAAAGCAGGTTCTTACTGTATTGCAACCTGATCATCCGTTGATGATTGTTTGAGGCGGAATCAATCAAATGTCCGAGAATTTGTTTGATAGTACGATTCTGCCTGTTACGTTTTTGTGTGATTGTCTCTTTCGACAGGCTAGTTAATACTTTTTCTTCTGTCTCTATAACATTATAAATCCCTTCTGTTATTGGGGAAAAATCAAACTCTGGCATAATTCCTCTCTTTCTGTTTTAAAGTTTCTTTTGCACAACTGCGCAATAATGCAAATATAGACAAATGAATGAAATATATGCGGAATTGCATTCTATAAAAGCAAATTTGTTTGTTATTCTGCTTGTTAGGATAACATCTTTTCCATATATCCTTTATATTTGCATGATATTAGAACCAACAATTATATAAAAAAAGATATGAGAACAGTATTGGCAGCATTAGGAGTTTTGTGTTTCATGGGAAGTTGCTCGTCTGGTATGACAAGTTCAAAAGGCATTGTTTGTGATGCGACCATGAATACAGTGGCGATTGTTACAGACAAGAATGATACTCTTTCATTCAGTACGATGAACGCGAATAAAGAAGAAGTCGATGGCTTGCTTCTGAATGATACTCTGGAAGTATTCTATACCGGTAAATATACACCGGGGATGCAGGCCTCAAAATTAGTCCGGTATCCGCAATCTCTCAAACTTGGAGGCGATCGGGATGAACACGGTTGTATCGGCTCTGCCGGATATGTATGGTGTGAAGTGCAGCAAGACTGCATCCGGTTGTTTGAAAAAGGTATCCGGACGGAAGCTGTTGATGGAAGCACTGCTTCTGCTTTTATTGTGTTCAGTCCCGATTCCACACGTTTGGAACTTTTCTTCTCTGATGAACAACCGAATGAGATTCTGGAAAGACGTGGCTTGCCTTCGGGAGGTTATGCATGGAACGTGGAGGATGATGATACGAAAAATGTACGGTTTATAGACGGATTGTGGACAATCAGTCAGAGAGATAAGGTTATTTATCGTGAGAAAAAGACGAAAGCCGGAGAATAATTCCGGCTTTTATAGCTGTTTATTTATTACTTTTATCAGATAAAAGTATAGCCGAATCGTGCTCAACAATGTCTTTTTACGACTGTAGTGCTAAAAAATGTGATAATCTAATAGTCATGGAATAAAAAAGGAGGGATACTGTAACTTTTAATTCTGATTTTTATTATATTTGTATAGCCGTTGAAAGGTGCGTTCATTGAGACTAAATATCGAAAAGCGTTCAGCTTTTTTACGTAGTAACGAAACTACCAATTTCTTTTACCCTCAGGGTAAATATTACAACACGTAAAAATGACTGAACGCCTACGCTTGTCATACATATACTTTGCGTGGGCGTTCTTCTCATTTGTGTTGTAGGGATTGGTAGTTCCTGTTGCTACATTTGGGAAGAAAAGGCTCACGTTTTTTTATATCTATTCTTGACATAACATTCAAAACATATGAAAAGATCTTCATTTTGGGTTTTATCGTAAAAGTGCGTTGCTTTTTTAACGAGTTAGTTTTCCTTTTTATTAATTAAAAAAGGACTACTATGGATAAGAAAATCGTAGGTGCCAACGCAGGCAAAGTATGGCACGCCCTTAATGAAGCTGATGGAATATCGATTCCCGAACTTGCCCGGAAAGTAAATCTGAGTGTGGAAAGCACAGCTCTGGCAGTCGGTTGGCTGGCTCGTGAAAACAAGGTAGTGATTGAACGCAAGAATGGATTAATTGAAATTTATAATGAAGGTCATTTTGACTTTTCTTTCGGATAAGTTTAATGAATATAATGCTGGTTAGGTTATATAATGAAAGAAGCTCTCGATAAAAAACTGAATTCAGTGATATTGAAAGCTTCTTTTTATTATATACCTTGTGTCAAAATGCCTTATTGAAGAGTAACTATAATGGAGTGTTCGCCCTTCTCTGTTATGATAATTACCTTATTTCTTTGTCAGAAACTTCTTGCTCAACCACTTTCTTACAGGCTCGTCATACAGTTTCAGGCAAAGGTAAGCCAATACAATGCTTCCGAAGAAGACACATAAGGCTACCGGCCATGACTGGGAGAAAGTGATATGTGGCTCTTTGCTCCATAACCAGGCATAGAACAGATACATGAAAGGATAATGTATGATATATACCGGATAAGATATATCTCCCAGGAATTTACAGATTTTGGCTGTACCTTTATCCGTCGTTTTTCCCGAAGCACCCAGATAGACAAGTAGTGGGAAAATAAGAATGGTGCATACAGCATCATAAATACCATTCATCCACGGAGATGTCTCACCGCCTACATACGGCATGGTAAGTAAAATGAGAATCGACAGACTGCATATCCAGAAAGCCCCTTTGATATGGACCGGTTTAAAGATGCGCGACATCAATAATCCGATAGAGAATGCGAACAACATACGTAGAAAACCTCCGATCAGGTTATAGTCGATCATCGACCAGCCTACTCCTAAATGATGACTACCGGAGAGATTGCATATCGAGAAAGAAGCCAATCCGATTCCTGCTATCACAACAAGTATCGTAAGTGCCTTGGTAGACAGTCGGCGAATAAATAGGGCATACAAAATATTACCGATATACTCGAAGAACAAAGACCAGCTGGGACCATTCAAAGGATACATCTCGCCGTTTCCACGGACTTCGGGACCCGTGCCCGGAACAGCCGGAATCAGGAAAAGATTGAGAAGCATAGCCACCATTACCATCGATATGGAAACACGGGTACCGTCCCATTGCTCGCAACCTTGTATGCAAAATGTAATAGCACCCAAAACGGCTCCCATAACAACCATCGGATGCAGACGGATTAATCTGCGTTTGAAAAACTCTTTTTGGGTCATCGTTGTTTTCCAGCGGTCGTCATAAGCATAGCCGATAACGAAGCCCGACAGAATAAAGAAGAAATCGACAGCCAGATACCCATGATTGAATTTTTGGTCTATGGGACTTGTGGCAAAGCCTTCGAATACATGATACCATATCACCAAAAGAGCCGCAACCCCTCGCAGTCCGTCAAGGAGTACGTAATGGGGTTTAGAGTCTGCAAATGCAGAGGAAGAGATTTTTTGCATGTTTTAAGTTATTGTTCAAATTAGTATTAGTCATTGAAGAAGCCGCAAAAATACGGAATTTATAAGTTTAAAAATTTGTCCTGCGTCAAAATCTTGCCGTGTATGGGAATTATTTGTGTGCTCTGAGGCGGCTGAGCGTTGAAAGTGTGATGCCCAGATAAGAGGCGATATATCCCAATTGTATCCGTTGGCACATTTGAGGAAACTGAAGTTTGAATGCTTCATATCTTTCTTTTGCAGACAGGGTGAGGCGGTCTTTGTGCGAACGGTGCAGGCGTCTGTATTCGTTTTGATGAATCACTCTTCCCCAGTTTGCTAGTTCGATATTGGTCTGAAACAGCCGGAGCAGATCGGTCAGTGATATTCTGTATGCGACAACGTCCTCAAGCGTTTCCACAAATTCTTCACTCATCTTATTATAATACAATTCATCCATGCTGAAGACAATCGCTCCTTCGCACGCAAAGGAAGTCGTTATTTCCTCTCCGTTTACCAGCCAGAAAGAGCGGGTCATTCCTTCTTCAATAAAATAAGCCGATTTGCAAAATTTGTCAGCCTCTATCAGTTGATGCCTCTTTGGAAAATGACATAATACTGTATTTTCTTTTAGTATTTGTATCGTTTCATCCGAAATGGGATACAAAGAGTTCATCTTGTCTATAATGTTTCTCATAAAGTAGCCTTAATAATTTTCTGTCAAGTGCAAAAATAGGAAAAACAATTCTGCCCACAATAGATGCCGGTGAAAAAGGGGGTGTTTTATCGATTCGTTCACTAAGGAGGAGAGAAACCGGAGAGTGGGAACTGCTGCTGAAAGACAAAGAAGGTACACTTCATTCTTTGGTGAAATGTACCTTCTTTGAAATGGGGAAGAGGCTAAACACGTGAGTATAGCCAGCTTATTCCGGAAATGGTATACACCAATTGACGTTGCTTACCTAGGATTCTGCTGTATATTCGGATTGGCATCTATCTCGCTTTGTGGAATAGGCAGAGCTATTCTCAGATCGGTAGCTTCTATCTTTTGTGCGTTAGACGCTTTTAAAGTCTCAAGATGCCAGCTGCCCTTGCGTTCAATAGCCAGACCATTGCGTAAGTAGTCATAGAAGACTTCCCCTTCGCCAACCAGTTCCTTGCGGCGCTCTTTAAGAATCCTGTCCAGAGTAAAAGTCTCCGTTGATACTTGCTGACTGGTATCCGTGGTACGGCGGCTGATGATGTCATTCAGATAACCTTGTGCTTCTTCAATATCCGTTCCTTTTTTCAGTCCTGCTTCAGCCGCGTTCAGATAGACTTCGGAAAGGCGGATAATGCAAATGTTATTAGTTTTGGGATCATCTCCGGTCTTGCCGGGAAATTTGGCAAGATAGACTTTCTCGTGCATGGCGGTAGCCGGAAGTCCCGCGTTGTTTTCGATGACAGATTCCTTTGTCAGGCAGTGGCGTACATCCTTGGAGTCTTCATTCAGCAGGTTCAGGAAATCTTCCGACAAGATCAGATTATTCCAGTCGACCGTTGCTTCGTTGGCATAAACCATCGGAGCACCTTCACCACCCGTACCTCCTGAAGGTTCGGATAAAGTGATGTAAAGTTCGAATAATGATTCCGACTGAAAATCCTGCCCCCATACATTGGGATATTCCTCATAGCTGTAAAGCTGATAACGTCCGCCGTTGTTTTTGATCACATCCGTAGCGGCATCATAAGCCTTCTGATATTCACCCATATTCAGATAGACTCTTGACAGCAATGCCTGAGCTGCCCAATAGTTTATATAGCCATTGGATGTCTCTAGTTTCAACCCGGACAGTGCATTGCTCATGTCGCTGACTACCTGTTCGTAGCATTGCGCTACAGTGCTGCGTGACGGTTTATGCGTGGGATCGGAAGGGGAGGTCTCGATGGGTACTCCCAATGAAGCCCCCTTGTCATTCGTATAAGGCATTCCGAACAACCGGGTCAGGTTGAAGAGGGAAAGTCCCCGCATCACCAGTGCTTCGGACTTGATGCGGTTCAATTCTTTAGTATCACTGCTTTGAATACTGCCCGACTCTATTTTCTGTATCAGATTATTCGTCTGTCGTATTACTTTATAAACAGTATTCCATGGCAGTACAATATTCAGATTATCGGAAGCGAGCACATTGTATTCATAATAGGGAGATATGCGTTTTCCATCTCCTTTGGTGATACGTGCCTGTACATCGGCGGCACGGCAATCGCCGTAATACCAATAGTTGTCTCCGTAGTAGCTATGGCCGGATGCCAGACGATAAATTCCGTTCAGAGCGATCTGACGATGGCCTGTCCTGTTTCTACCGAACTGGTGGTGTTAAGGTCTAGCCAGTCTGCCGAGCAGGAGCTGTTCAGTAGAGCCATTGCTGTAAGTATGTATATATGAATTCGTTTCATTATGTTGTTTATTTAGTTAGAATGATAGGGATGTTAGAATGATAATTGAGCTCCGAAACTGAAAGTACGCATGGCGGGAGCCTCACAAAAGACTTCACCGTTAACGGGTGTTTCGGGGTCATACTGTTTCCATTTGGCCCAGGTCAGCAGATTGTTTCCCGAGAAATATACCCGTACTTTGTCAATCATCAGCTTTTGAGTCCACTGGTTGGGCAGTGTGAAGCCGAGGGTAAAGTTTTTCAGGCGTAAATGATCGGTGCTGTGGATATAGCGGGACGAGTTGGTGGAAGTAGCCGGTTCACCATATACGAAACGTGGGATATCCGTCTGATCTCCGGGCTTTTGCCAACGGTTCATCATGTATGCGGGCAAGTTGTATCGTGAACTGTAGATGGAACTGCTGCCGTTTTCAATATAGGTTCCCAGTTTGTCGAACGAGTAACCGCCCAGTGAATAAGTCAGTGTAAAGGTCAGGTCTATCCATTTGTAATTCAGAATATTGGTGAATCCTCCCGATACTTTGGGAGTAGCGGTTTTGTACGGAATGGATTCTGCTTTGGCAGCATCGGTGGTGAGTTCCCGATTGTAGCTTCCGTCTTCATTTTTTGTATTCAGATAATATTGGGCAGAACCGGTCAGCGGGTCTACTCCGGCAAACTCTTTTACATAAAACGTATGATAGGGGAGTCCCACTTTATGGATGAACCATGTTCCCTCAATCGTCTGGTCTAATAGTCCGTTGAGTGAAACGATCTTATTCCGGTTATGGCTCAGGTTGAGAACACTGGTCCAGTTAACGTCGTTG
>OGME01001822.1_pt1 | contig 11345 bp, 10 predicted proteins | sample 1572981 | NCBI WGS metagenome assembly OGME01 (sample SAMEA2581902, study PRJEB24529) | metagenome | biome: Human gut stool | place: China | collected 2011
TTTATGTGATTTCATGATTTGATACCTCCTTTGATTTAACTGATTCAATTATAACACTTTTTTACGAAAACGCAACGCCTGTACGGGCTGTCCAGCCCACAGCTCGAATTTCTGCGCAACGCCAGCGAGGGACACGGCATTATCAAGATGGGCAACAGCATGATACCGTTCTCCAATCTGGAACCCAAGGATACGGCGGTGTATAAGCTCATCACGACCAAACCGGGTGAGGCAACCGCAGAGAAATGATTTTGCATAAAGAAAAGGCGGGCCGAAGCCCGCCTTAGAATTAGTGGCAGTTTAGTGCTGCCAGATATTGTTTTCTAAATCACGCAGACGCGCTTTGTAGTCGTTAATAAGCGTCTGCGTGTTTTCTGTATCGGGAAAGCTGACCATATAGCCATCCTCAGATTCGTGAAAGCCGACAATGCCCGTATAACAGCAACAGCCGTCACGGCGGGTAAAACCGTGACGGCTGTTCAGGAATTCGCTGTGACCTATTCCGTTTTTGCGGTCAAGCGCTGTTTATCTGCGGCGCTTCTTTTTGAAAATCATGAAACCGCCAGCCAGCGCTATGCCGCCGGCAATCGGCAGCATGACCCACCATACAGGGGGCTTTGCTGCGGGGGCCGGGCTGCTTTCCGGTTTTGCAGTGGCAGCAGGTGCGGGGGTTGGGCTGCTGTTCGGCTTTGCAGTGGTAGTAGGTGCGGGGGTCACGCCGCTGTTCGGTTTTGCAGTGGCAGCAGGTGCGGGGGTCGCGCTGCTGTTCGGTTTTGCGGTGGCAGCAGGTGCGGTGGTCTGGCTGCTGCTCGGCTTTGCAGTGGCAGCAGGTGCGGTGGTCGGGCTACTGTTCGGCTTTGCAGTAGCAGTGGGTGCGGGGGTCGCAGACGCTGCGTCCTTTTCAAAAATTGCCTTGACCTCCACGTCGCCGTCCGGCATGGTGAATCTGTCGTTCTCGATGGTCACGCCGCCGCTGACGACCTGCCACTCCTTAAAGTGGTAGCCCGTATTCGGTGCGGCGCTCAGATTGATTCCCGCACCTGCCACCGTGGTGGAGGGGTCTGCAAAGGCGGTGCCGTTGCCGTCCGTTGTTACGGTGACAGCATACGTTTGCACCTGCCGCGCCACCAAGGCAGACTGCCATGCAGAGAGGTTTCCGGCGCTGTCCTGCGCGCGGATATACAGGGCATCGCTGGTTTGCTGTTCCTTCAGCGTTCCTTGGATTGCAAAGCTGCCGTCCCCTGCGGCATAAACACTTTCTCCGTTTTTCCCGTAAAGGATTTCGCTGCCGGCATCCGCTGTGCCGGTGATTTGATAGGTACCCGCAGCCCTGTCCGCATAGAAGATCGGTGCAGAAAGGGTCAGCATCGGGGCGGTGGTGTCCCTGCTTACCAGCAGGAACACGCTGGTCACGTCCTTGTCCTTCACACCGTTTACACGTAGCATCAGCGTGCCGGTAAAATCAGGGATGGCAAAGGTGTTCGACCCGTCCGATGTGAGGTTCGTTTCGGTATCCATGCGTGTCACCGTGATGCTGTCGGCACCCTCGCAGGTCACAGCAAGGGAATTGCTGCCGCCGCCCACATAGGCATGGTACACGCCGTTTTCGTCCGCCGCACAAGCTGTGCCGTTCACCGAAAGGGCAAGGTTCAGCGGCGTGTATTCCGGCAGGAAAACGTCGGAGGATTTAGTTTCTGCGCTGTAATACTTTGCGCCGTCCTCCGGCTCGCGGTAGGCGCTTACACCGACCTTGTAGGTTTGGTTTGCCGTCAGATTTTTGGATTCTGCCGTTTCCTCGCCGCCCACGGTCAGCGCCATATTGATGGCGGTGGTGTCCTTGTCCAGGTCATAGCCAAAGCCGGTATCGACCCAGCCACCGTTCTGTTGCTGATAAATTGTCACGCGGTAACCGTTAGCGTTATCCACCTTCTGCCATTCGGCGCGCATGACCTCGTTGCCGGTGAATGTCAGCGCCACGTCAGCGGGGGCGTTCGGCGGGTAGGGGTTATTGTTGGTGTAGGTAACCTTATCGGCAAACTGCTGGCTGTCGATGGCGGCCAGGACGGTCACATTTTTGGTACTTCCGTCTTCCTCGCTGACCGCGGTGGTCTTTTCCGTCATCAGGAAGGAGGATACATAGTATTCGCCCGTCGGCATCAGTGTACCTTCTGTGGGAATGTTGACCGTATTGACTTGGGTGGTATCCACGACCTGTTCGTCCACAAGGTAGGTTGCCTCGCCGGGTTTGCTACCCAGATAAGTGCGCAGGGTGTAGGTCGTGTTCTCTGCGGGGTACTTCACCCCGCCGGTGAGCGTATTGCCGCTCTGCGTCAGATCCAGCTTTTCAAACGGTGCGACTGCAAAGCCTTTTTCGTCGGAAAAGCTCAGCGCGTCCGCATTGACGGTATAGCTGCCGCCCTCTTTCAGGCGTAAAACTGCCATACGGTATTGCTTGCCGTCATCTGCCGACTTTTTCATGTCCGCCAGAATGGTCGCATTGATGTCCGCATTGGGGTCAATATCGCCGTCGTTGGCGATCCAGTTGATGGACATGGGCGAGCCATCCTTGGCAACTGTCAAATTGCTTTGGATTTCCGCGTCGGCAACACTGTTGTCAAACGCCAGCACGATGTACGGCGTTTCGCCCGAAGCGGCAGAAACCGTGATATTTGCCGTACTGCCGCCGTTTGCAGGCGGCGCTGTTTCGAGCTCCATCAGCATGACAGGCTCTTCCTCGCTGTTTTCCAGCGACACGCCCTGCACCAGCGGCTCAACGCCCTTGGACGACCAGTCCCATTCGGGCAGCTTGCCGAGCCACTTGGTTTCGATGTCCCAGCCGCCGCCCATGCGGAAATTGGTCTGCACAATGTGCGGCACAAGCACCCACACGCGGGCGTCAATAATTTTTATGTCTACGCCCGCCATCGCGCCGAGGTAGACATCCACATTCTTAAACGCCTGCTCCATGCTCTCGCTGACGTTTGCGTTTGTGACGGGGAAGGTCGTCTGCCCGCCCACAATCAGATTAATGTCCGTCCTGGAAAGTTCAAGACCACTGAGGAACGGGATGCCAAGGCTGCTCGGAATCTGCAGCTTACCCTCGACAATACCATTGGCGCCGATGCCGAGATACACGGTGTCCTTGTTTTCGTTTGCACCGCCGAACGCGCCCAGCTTGATTGCGTTATCTATGGTAAAGATGTCCAGCGTCTTGCTTGGCAGATTGAGGGCAAGCTCCTCTGAGCCGCCGAAGTAGATGCCCTTGTAGGTCTTTCCTTGATAAGTACGCTCCTGCCCGTTGAGCTGGAGAGAATAGCCGAAGCTGTCAATAATCTGCGCGTTCTTTCCCAGCCCGACGATGCCGACATCCGTTGCCTTGAGGGAAATTTCACTGGGTCCCAGAACGACATTGCCTGTACCCTCAATCAGATGCATATAGGTACCTGTCAGCGCACCCCGCAGCTTGATAGGCGGGATGGCGAAGTAGTCGCCGTTCACGGTTTTTGCAAGATCCTTAAAACCCGCGCCGCCGCCGTTAAGCTGCCCGACAGGAACGGGCGGCACAAGGGGGATGCCGGGGCTGGACTTGACATAGAACCACAGATCATCGGGAATGAGCGAGCCGTCCTTTTTGCTGCGTACCAGCGCCAAAGATGCTTCCGTTTCAAACAGGTCGAAGGCGTTCAGCTCCAACTCAAAGGCATAGCTTTCCTCACCCTTGAAGGTGTTGACCTCGCCGCTGATGCTGGCAAGCTCCAGCGCCATCAGCTTTGCGGTGTCAAAGCTGCCTGTGGCCTTTACGCCGTTGACCTTGAACTCGTTGTTTTTGGCATTCAAGCCGTAGCCCAGCTTTTCCATCGAGAACTCGGCACCATTGAAGATGGTCCGGAAACCGATGTTGCCGCTGAACACAAGGTTCCCTGCCGCGTCGGCTTTTGCGTTTTCCAACTTGACCGCGGCATAGGGAATGTCCACAAAGACGATGGCATCGTTCTTTTCGGGTTCAATTTGGAACGCAAAGCCGTCCTTTGTAAGCGAAATTTGCAGGTCATTTTCCGCGCCGTTTTTCGGCTGATAGAACTTGAAGCTCGGCGCGTTCAGGCTTACGCCGCTGTGTTCGATCGTGCCGTCCTTTTTGATGACCAGCTTTCCGCTGCTCTTATTCCATGTCGCCGTGACGGATGGCGAGAGCATCGCCGCACCGCCGGTAAAGGTGAATTCCGTTCCGTTCTTGCTCTCATAATCGCCGCTGATCAGCGCAACAGGTTCTCCGTACTGCTTTTTCAGCGCTTGCAGCGCGGCATCGTCCGCCACATACTCCACCGTCACGCCGCCGTTTACGGCGAACGCGGCAAGCCGCTTGGCAGAAATGGCAGCATCCACCGCATCCGGCTGGGAGGGGACATTCTCCGCGCCCGCCTTGATCAGATCATGGAAGCCCCAAAGGAAGTGGGAGTAATATTCCGAACCGCTGCCTTCTTCCTGTTCCGAACTGCCGTCTTCTCCCTGTGTGGCATAGGCAGCGCTGTCACACTGCACCCAGGTATCCAGCGGCTTATCGCCCGGTGTTACACTGACGGTCTGCGCCAAGGCAACGCGAATCGGCTTGCCGCTGACGGAGGTGATTTCTTGTTCATAGTAATCTGACAGTCCCACAAAGGGATTTGCCCAAGGGTAGCCATCCGTATAGACTTCGGTGATGTAAATGCCGTCCTTATCGCCCCAGCTGGAATACCCTTTGGGAACGGTTTTTGTGCGCAGATCTTCCACGGGCGCGGTGAATACCGAGTTTTCGGTGGTAATTTGCGGGTTCTCCCCCTCCGGCACGGTGGTACGGCTCATTTTAATGGCAGGACCGCCCGGCTTTTCCAGCGTGGAGGTATGTCCCGTGGCGGTAAAGCAGTTGAACGAATACCCCCATTGAAAACCGTAGTCACGATTCCAATCTTGTGGCATACTGTCTTTGTCGATGTAAATCGTACCGACCGACGCCAGCACACCCCATGTGTCGGAGGATGCCCCGTTCTCCTTGAGTTGGACAAGCTCATAGTAGACCGTCGCCTTTGCTTTGATCAGGCTAAGGGAGGTCAGCAGAGAATATTCCACCTTGATGGCATTTGTGCTGCCGTTCGGCGTTTTGGTCACAAATTCTGCTTTTATCGGCTCAGTCACCACGCCCTCTGTCTTTTCCTGGCCTTGCTCATAGGTGATGAAGGTGCAGCGCGGCGCCTGCCCGATCAGTATGCTTTCCTCATCGGACTTTGCAGCGGGCACAACCGTGAGGTAGGCATAAGTACCCCATAATTTGCGAAACGTCATATAGATGTACTCGTTTTGCAGGGAAAGCGAGCCGTCCTCCAATGTGACGGTTTTTACCGCCCCTTCGGACGGAAAAATGTCCCCCGGCAAAGCCAGCACCTGCATGGGCAGCGCACCCAGCAGCAGGCAAAGGCTCAAAAGCAGGGATAGAAATTTTTTCATGTTGCGTCCTCCTCGTGTTTTCTTTTTTGCTTTTCCCGTTCATGCAGCCGCATACAAACGACCGTCAGCACAACGGCCGCTGTGAACGCCGCAACGCCCACCAGCACATAGCCGCCCGCGTCCTCCCGCAGCAGCATCGCACCAAAGCCGCCCCAGGCAGCGGTCTGCCCCTGCCCGACAACCCTGTCCGATGTCTGCATCAGTGCCGCAAACAACAGCATACACACAGCGCTCAGTCTGCCGATGCCGCGTTTCTGCCTTCGGCGGGTATTTTTTCGTATCTGCCTTTTGACAAGCTCGACCCGCCTTGTGGTATCATACATATCGGTGGAAGCCTCCTCTCCGGTTTGCTGAAGTCTTGGGTGAAAAGTCCTTTCACCTATATAGGTACAAAAATTCGGGAAAACTCTCACCCAAAATGCAAAAATTTACAAAAAAATGAGGGAGCCGCCCAAAAGCAGCTCCCAAGAATCGGATATTCGGTTATTCTTTTCGTACCATGCGAAGTGCAGACAGCTTTCCCGCCGCCACCAGTAGCACCGGCAGGGAATAGGCGATGTACTGCGCTGCGCCGCCGTAGGTAATCAGCAGGTTGTAGATGGCGTGCAGGGTGATTGCCGCGCCCAGCAGCCCGCAGGTTCCGGCAATCTTCAGCCATGTGCGCTGCCATGTGTAGGCAAGCCCGGCGCCCACAATGATGCCGCACAAAACGTGCATAGCACCCGTGCCGAAGCCCCGGAAAAAGATGAACGAGAATCGGTCGGCGCCGTTCTGGATGAGATAACACACATTTTCAAAGGTGGCAAAGGCGAGCGCGATTGTGATGGCGGTGGGCTTGATTTTTTCACCCTCCGGCTCAAACACCAGCAGGTAGAATGCCAGCGGCAGCAGCTTCATGATTTCCTCCACCACCGGCGCAATCTCCGCCGTGGCGGCAAGGGCGTCTGCATGACAGACCGCCGCGAGAAAGGTGTTGATATAGGCTGAAAGCAGACACACGCCCATTCCGGCGATACAGAACACAAAAAAGCGAAGCTGCCGTCTGCCCATGCACAGGGCGGCCACCAGTAGCGGGGACACCATACAGAGGAAGATATTTTCAATGTAGGTCATAGTTCCACCGCCTTTCTCGTGGCGGGCAGCAGCCCCAGAATGGCAAACGTCAGCAGCATATCGCACCAGAAGGTGGGGGTTGCGGGAGAAGTATCCGGCCAGAAGCAGCCTGCCGTCCAGAGCAGATATTCCGAGACGACAAAGCACAGCACGCCGATGTGGAAATACCGCATATTCCGCGCCGCGCCTGTCTGCCCATTGGCGTAGACCAGTCCACGAATGGCACAGAAGGAGAGCCAAATCATCATGCCGCACCAGATCAGGTTGGAGAGAATATCCCCGAAGATGCAGTAGAACGCCAGCAGCGGCACGCCGAACGCAGGCGCAAGCCATGCCCTGCGGCAGCGGAAGCCGCGTTCCTCTGTTCCGGCCAGCGTGGCCTGCAAAATGTGCAGGAAAATTACGCTGGCCACCCAGCCGAACTCCGAGACATAAAAGACCCGGGGCGTGGTATCGAACAGCAGCAGATACAGCGTCCAGTAGAGCGCGCCAAGGGCAAAGCAGCCGTAGAAGCACAGCAGCAGGAAATATGCCTGTCGTCCGCTTTTCCGGTAGGATATGCCCGAAAGCAGTGCGCCGACGAACGTGGTCAATAATTGCAACAGGTTCTCAATCAGCTCCATGCCGCCCCTCGTCTTCCCTATCCTGACTGTCCTCCCGATTTATCTGCCGAAGCCGGAAGCACAGAACAGTCACGCACACGCCCAAAAGAAAGGACAAAAGCCCGATGACAATATACCCCAACGCCGCGCCGCCGCCATACATACTGGCAGCGGTTTCATAGCCCGCGTAGTCGCCGGGTCGGATTCCCGCAACCACACCGGGCATGGCAAAGGACACACCCACAATCAGCACAAGGCACGCCGCAGTAGCAGAAAACATGGCGATTGTACCGCGTCGTCGCTGTTCCTTGCGCTGTCTTGCGGCGATGCGCCGCTTTGTTTCCGCAAAGCGTTCTTCATGGCTCCGCATTTGTGATTCCCTCCCGTTCCAGTAATTTACGCAGGCTCTCTTTTCCGCGATACACCAGATTGGTGATCTGCTTCACGGTTTTTCCCATAACCTCTGCCGCCTGCTCGTAGCTCATCCCCTCAAAGTAGGTCAGATACAAAACCTCCCGATAGTCCGGGTTCATTTCGCCCATACAGCCGTGCAGGATGCGGTTGCGCTCTGCTGTGCCGATGACCTCCTCCGCCAGCAGCTGAGCGTCCGGTTCGTCGGTCAGCGCATCCAGGCTGAACATCAGCCTTCGTTTGCTTTTATGGCGCAGCGCCATGTGCCGCGCCGCCTTATAGAGATACGCCTTGAGGCCGCCGTCCCGGATGCGGGGCTTTTTTGTGAACAGATAGGCGAAAACGTCCAGCATCAGCTCTTCGGACTCGTGAACATCGTGCAGATAGCCGTCGATATATAGGGTCAGGGGGTCGCCGTATTTTTTCATCAGGGCCTCCAGCCCCGCATCGTCGCCGCTTAGATATTGGCGGTAAAAAACCTCGTCACAGGTCATAACGTTCCCTTTCCTTTGCAGCCGTTCAGGATGCAGGGCAGCCTGTCAGACGCTTGCACAGCCGTGCCGCGCCGTCCCCTCCATACCGATAAAAAAGTACAACACAATTTCAGTATATACGAATCTCGGAAGAAAAGCAAGAGGACAAGCGGAGCGATAAAAAGCAGCACACCCGGAGAAATAACCCGGATGTGCTGCAGAAGGCCGAAACACAGAGCAGCTCAGCAGCGGGCGCCGCTGATCGTGGGGCGCCGGATGAGATGAGGCAGCGCCTTGCCCGCTTCCTTCTGTGCAATGAGCCATGCGGCCATATCCCGCAGGGTCTGCTCCAGCGGGCGCGGCTGATATGCAAAGCACTTCGATGCAGCCGCATGGCTGAAGCAGCCGTTTGAGGCAAGAACGGAAATGGAATATGGGGTGAAAAACAATGGCTTTCGATCCTTCAAGCTCCGGCGCTCGTAGTACGGAGCGGCCAGCCTTGCAAGACCCAGAGGCAAGCAGATGGGCCGATACCGCCGTTTTGCTGCCGCCCCGATGATCTGCAGCATCCTGCGAATCGTGACATAGTGGCCGGACAAAATGTAGCCTTTACCGGGCTCTCCGCTTTCGGAACAGGCGAGAATGCCATTTGCCACATCCCGCACATCTACAAAGTCATATCCGCCGCGAACGGCAAAGGGCAGCTTTCCAGAAAGGAAAGATTTCGCCATAGAGGTGAAGCTCCCGCCCTGCAAATCGCCCGGTCCGATGATGCCGGAGGGGAATACAATGCTGGCATTCAACCCGCGCTCCGCTGCATCGAATACCAGCTCGGTTGCAGCTGCCTTGCTCTTGGCGTAATCTCCGTCCACAAGCCCCGGAGAGAATTCGCAATCCTCCGAAATGATGCAGCCCTTTGGCTTTTCCGGTATGGCATGGACGGAGCTGACATAGACCATTTTGCCCACATCATGCTCCATACATTGCCGGAGAACCTTCCATGTCCCGCCTACATTGACCTGATAGAGCCTCGGACCGGGTCTGGATGCGACGGAGACGATACCGGCGCAGTGAATCACACAGGTATGACTGTCGGCATCCGCAAAGAAGTCTGCCAGCGAGTTTTTTGCGCACACATCACCGATGACGGTATGGACTTCTTTGGGGAGCAAATTGATATAGGGGTCATTCTGCAGCACAAGCGCATGCACTCGTGTGCCGCGGCGTGCCAGTGCTTCTACAACAGCTCTGCCGAGGAAGCCGGTAGCACCTGTAACAAGATATTTATCATACATTCAAAAGACCTCCTCTCAAGATAATCATACAGGTGTTGATTATCTTTCACAAGTATAGTATACTGGAGAGGCAGATCAGAAACAATCGGCATTTGCCCTGCAATTGAAAGAAAAGCAACACGGCGTGCCGGAGTGTTGCAGAATTTTGTAAACTTTTTGTGAGGAGCGCAAAATGGAGAAGCTGGATGCAAGGAAACGCTATACGCAAATGGTGCTCAAGCAGTCCTTTTTGGAGCTGCTGAAGGAAAAGCCGGTCAGTAGGATTACGGTGAAGGAGGTCTGCGCGCTGGCGCAGCTTAACCGTGCCACCTTCTATGCCCATTACAGCGATTGCTTTGCCCTGATGGAGAGCATTGAGAATGAACTCATCGATGCATTTGAGAAATCCCTTCGCTATGTCAATTCCTTTGATGTGACGGCGCTGATCGAGGCCATCTATGATATGGTCGATCAGAATCAGGAGGCCTGCCGGGTGCTGATTCTGGGCAACACAAGCTCGACCGTCCTGATGCGGATGATCGCCTTGGCCAAGGAGGACAGCATTGCTTACTGGCGGAAAGAACTGCCCAATGCCAGCGAAACAGAGCTTGAGATGATGTATACCCATCTGTCAAACGGTTTGATGCACGTCGTCGTGGAGGGTTACGACAAGTACAGCAAGGAGGAAATGATCCGCTTTGTCAACCGGGTAGTAAAAGCCAGCCTTTTGCTGTTCCAATCGCCTCAAAGATTTCTTGCTTAAGAACGTCCGCTCGTTTCTGCCCTTGAGGCGTGGAGCGGGCTTTCGTTCATTTTCCGGGCTGGTCTCGTTGCACTTTTGTGACACTTTCCCCGCACTTTCGCGGGGGAATTTCAATGCAGCTTCTGGTATGCTACAGACAAGGTTGAAACTCAACCAAAAATACTTCAAAAAGGAGCGTAACATACCATGAAAAAGAAAACGATTTTGAGCTTTGCACTGGCACTGGCATTGATGGTATCGGCCATCGGCACGGCAACCTCCGCCTTTGCCGCCACATCCGCACCAATGGAGCCTGTTACTAAAATTGCCACCGAGAATGAGGACGCCATCTGGGAGCAGATCGAGGCGGTGGAAGAGAAGAGCGACGCCATCTTCCAGAGAAACGCGGCGCTGTGGGAAAAGCTGGACGAAATCTGCAACGCCCTGCCCGACGACTACGACTTCACAAACTTTGACGAGGCGGCATTTATCCGCAGCACCAACGCCCTGACCGAAGCGGAGAAGGAAACGCTTCTGGCGGACATCGAGGAATTGAACGGCCTTGACACCGAGATGGAGGCACTGTACGCTCAGCTGCCCGACTGCGACAATATGCCGCTTTACGAGAAGGCGCTGGAAAAGGCCGACCCCAAGGTACTGGATGAGATCGACACCCTGGAGCAGGAGTATGACCGCGTCTGCGAGAAGAACGCCGACCTGTGGGACAAGGTAGATGAAGCGTACTTCGATCTGCCGGATGACTATGACTTCGACAACTACGATGAGGTCGCCTTCATCCGCAGCCTGAGCTTCCTGTCCGACGCGGAAAAGGACGCGCTGATCGCCGACTATAACCGTCTGGTAGAGCTTGATAACCAGCTGTGCAAGCTGTACGATACCATTTGGGGCGATACCGGCTGTGAAAGCGGCAGCTGCCCCCTTTGACGGCAAAGAGGTTTTCTGATATGATTAACTAAATACGATGCCGATGCTGCGCCCACGCGCAGCATTTGGCGCTGCTTTCAAGGAGGACGCATGGGACATTCCATCTATTTGGCGGACGATGAAAAGAGCATACGGGAGCTGCTCCATAGCTTCCTCGCAAGCGACGGATATACCGTGCGCTCCTTTGAAAGCGGCGATGCGCTGCTGGAGGCATTTCATCAGGAGCCTGCGGAGCTGGTGATACTGGATATTATGATGCCCGGCACGGACGGGCTGACGGTGTGCAGGGAGCTGCGCGCGCTGT
>OGME01001827.1_pt1 | contig 11338 bp, 10 predicted proteins | sample 1572981 | NCBI WGS metagenome assembly OGME01 (sample SAMEA2581902, study PRJEB24529) | metagenome | biome: Human gut stool | place: China | collected 2011
TAGCAACGGTACATATGGGTTTGACTTTTATGATTTTACATTCTGTCCTTGTTGCGGCAGTTTAATGCCATATTCGCTAAAGAAGCTCAAAGGATTTTTTGAGGTATACAATATCCACGCAGCGTTATCGGATGCGGTGCAACTCATATATAAATCCGAGTTTGAGTCGGCAGCACGTGAAGCTTTTGTGGCTGTTGAAAATTACCTCAAAAAGAAATCGGGCTTGGATTCGCACGGATTCGATCTGGCGACGAGAGCACTTTCTTTTGAAACAGACAAGCAAACCGGCGAAATAAAGAGGGCTCCCCTTATTGCAATCAATGATCTGAAAAACGAATCCCAGCGCAATGAACAGGACGGCATCAGGTATATGCTTATGGGCTTCTTTCAAGGACCCCGTAATTTGTACCAACATAATCACATTGGTTCCGGTGTAAGCAATTCTATTTCCGTGATTATCGAGGCCTCTTTCTTCCTTCATCTGCTTGATGGGCATAGCATTACTCAAAACGGACGTTGGATTCCGGAAAAAGTAGATTATCGAGAGATTTATCAAAAGATGCCCAAGCGTATTGATCGCTGGAGACTGGTACGCCTATTGAAGAAGCGTGATCGTAGGTTGAAGAAGAATCCATGATGTACTAAAAAGATACGATCTGCCGTTGTGTGAACGACTGAAATGAGGTAAAAAAGATGACGCTGCAAAAAACAAACAGAACGTCGATTATGGCATCTTTTGCTACGCTGAAAAGCCTGTCGGATGTGAAGAAATATCAAAGCCCTTATCAGATTCTTAGAGAGTTCATCAACTATATCATTGTTTCTGATTCGTTGTATTCAAAATAAGTCGTTGCGAACGGTTAGTACGTATAAAATGGCTGGCTACAAAACGGCTACAAAATTCGTAAGGAACCTATGTACAGCCCGAAATACGTGGATTATTTGGACAAAATGCGTATCGAGAGTGCATTTTATAACCCTAAATCAAAGCCCAAGACTTGAGTGGGCATAATCCAGCTGAATATTAAAAACAAAGCACCTGGCAACCGGCACCGACCGATAACGAAGTTTTTGGTAAAGTAATCGGAATGGCAAAGGCGAGAGAAAACATCGAGTACAAGTCATTAGACTTTACTCGATGGTTTTCTTTTTATTCGCACATTCGATTTCTAAAAATTTTCCCGATACAATGGTTATAGAAAAAAGCCAAGAAATTCAAGGTTACAGAACGAAGGATATGAATATGGAAAAATACAAATTTGATGAAAACAACGGACTGTGGTACGAATTGCAGGGCGACTATTACTTGCCTTGTCTGAAACTGCCGGAAGAAGAACAGGCATATATCGGGATATGGGGACAGCGGCATCGCCGCTATCTCAAGGAGCATCGCCGTGTACGCTATGCCAACCTGCTGACCAGCGGCAAGCTGAGCAGCTACCTTGTTGACATCGACCGACAGGCGGAGGAAATGTTCGAGCAGCTTGTAAAGCAAATGGCTGAGCGAGAGGGTGTTACCGAACAGTTGAAAGCTGTTAATTCAATGGAGTGGGTGCGGAAGATGAATAGCATCCGTTACAGAGCGGTAGAAATCACAAACAGCGAACTGATATATGCGTAAATGGAGCGGACTACACCATGTGGTGACCCAAAGCAGATAAAGGAACCGGGGCACTGCGTCGCAGTGCCCCGGGGTTATTGGGGACGGTCTATGGGGGAAATGCGTTCTCTTTCATCAAGTTGCTGACGCATCCGACCAGTGGATCAGCTCCCAGTAAAAGGGAATCTGCTCATCGGGGTTTTCTATGTCGGCGGCGCTCCGCAGGGCATCGCGTGCGCTGGCTTGATAGGCGCAGTAGGTACCTTTATCCCATTTGCTCCAACCGATTGCCGGGGGATTGACACCATATTTGCGCAACTTCTTTATCACTGTTGTGTCAACGGGTAGATCCATGGTGCGGGGCCGCTCCTCTGCGAATAGAGACTCATAGCCTTTCACATCGTACACATACAGGTATTTTAGCAGCATATTCAGCCACTTCTGCGCCTGACCATAGCTGAGCTGGCCGCCGTAGCAGGCGATGAGGGCATTGCAGGACTTCTCATGCCATTTTGGGAAGTCGGAGGAATCTTTTTTCAGCTTCTCCACAGCCTGCCGCAGAATTTTCGTTGCCTGCTCCTTGAGAACCTTTCGCTCCTTGGAATTCTCTTTTATGCGCAGGGTCCTGCGGGCCATGTCGGCGTATGCTTTGTGGGCGGCCTCCTCAAAGTTTTTTACTTCAGCCATCAGAAAGCGGTCTGCGTACTTGTTCACCTGAAGGGTAGTTTTATTTTCCGCCATTTTTCGTTTCCTCCTTCCTGATTCCTTATCACCATAAGGGCATATATTCTGATGTTTATCGTTCATTGTTTGGCATCCTCTTTAAGCCTCAAAGTTGATGTTCGGAAAGTAAATCTGAAAACAATTGATTCACCTTGTAAAATAACAATCTTCATAGCTAACTGTCCCTGTGTACATACCTCCTCCAGGAGGAGTTAATGAGCCGATTACATATTTGTACGCATAATTAGAGTTACCACTGCAACTAGTAGTTCGTAACCAATTAGGTGTTAATGCCCCATTTAATACAGATTGTGCATTGCCGCTACTAAGACTTATTGTCCCAAAAGCGAAGGTATAATCGCTCGTATAACTTGTCGTAAACTCATTATATACGCTTTGACTGGAGAAGAGCCTAGGGTGCCCTTTGTATTGTATATTCCATGTTGTAGAAGATGGTGAATTCCAGATAAGTGTTTTCACACTAGCTAAAGAATACGATCCAATATAATTTAACTGTTCAACATTGACTGTTAAAATTAGGCTGGAACATCCCCAAAAAGCATAATTCCCAATATATTTGCAGTCTTTTGAAAGCTCACATTTCGATAAACTGGTGCATCCGCCCAATGCATATTCTCCAACCGTAGTGATACTATGCGGAATATTGATTTCTGTTAATGCAGTACAGCCATAAAAACCTCTATTGGCAATAGTTGTCACAGATTTCTCATTATATTGGCTTGGAATTGTTACACTTTCAACTGTAGTTTTATAACTGTCCTTAACAGAAACGCTATAAGTATCATCAGTCTGCAATGTAAAATCAAGGCATGAAATATCGATCTCTTCTTCACCGCTAGAACTGCCGCCTCCGGTGCTGCCCAGGTTTTGGTTCGTTCCATCTGTATAATACACCCAGAGCTCGCCATTGACGATATTCATGTGATCGATCCCTCTGCCGGTATCGCCTTTGTCACCTTTTTCACCTTTTTCGCCCTTGATATTTCCCAGGGTCTTTACTTCGCCGTTGCTCAGGGTGATTACCAGAACGCCATCGGTGGACACAGCAACATCGCTGATGCCAACGCCGTCGGCTCCCTTTGCGCCGTCCTTGCCCACGACCACGCCCAGATCGGATGTGTTGCCATCAGAATAGGTCAGCACCAGATGCCCCTGTGCATTGATTTCGGACTTTGTGATGCCGATGCCGTCAGCGCCCTTGATATTGCCCAGATCAATGCTTGTGTTGTTGGTTAAGGTTACCTTGAGGTTTCCGGCTTCGGTGATGGAAACATTCGCAATGCCCACACCGGCGTCACCCTTGTCGCCTTTCTCGCCCTTCACAGCGCCCAGATTGATGCTCTGGCCGTTGGAGAGTGTCAGCACCAGCTCGTTTTCGGCATTGATCTCCGCCCGGGAGATGCCTACGCCGTTTTGGCCGTCCTGACCATCCTGTCCGGCGGCACCGGTGTCACCCTTGTCGCCTTTTTCACCTTGGATGCCCTGTTCACCTTTTTCACCTTGGATGCCTTGAACACCCTGTTCGCCTTGGGAGCCCTGCTCGCCTTTCTCGCCTTGGGCGCCGGTGTCACCCTTTTCGCCCTGAATACCCTGTTCGCCCCGGGGACCGATTACCTTGCCCAAAGTGGCGATGGTTCCGTCACTGTAGGTGATCACCAGCTTGCCTTCTTCATTGATGGTAGCAGAGGCAACACCTATTTTTCACGCTCGGTCTTATCCTTGTGCGTGGCGTAAAAAGCGTATACGCCAAGGCGATAGTCGGTGCTGCCGTCCCATCCACGCAGCACCTTGTCGATCTCATCGGCGGAAATAAAAAATTGCCGGTCGGGAGCAAACCCGTCGGCAACGGTAAAATGAAGCGGCTCCCGTTGTAGATCACGGAGCCGCTCCAGTATCTCTTTCGGACGGTAAAAGCGAAAACGCAAAAGGTCTTGCCCTGCATCCAGCGCGGCGTTGAACGCCGTCCATTCGTCCACGCACTTTTGCAGCGTATCCGGCGCACAGAGAAGCTCATAAATTTGCTTCTGCGTTTCCGGATAGCCGCCCTTGACGGATTGCGCCAGCATGGCCAGCGGCAGAAATCCCGCGTTTCTCGCTTCCGTTGTCATGTCCCGGCTGGTGTAGGCAATGCTGTCAGCAAGCCGCATCCGCTCGTAGTGATCGACCTCATCCAATTCACTTTGCGGCATATACCGCCCCAGCTCCAACAGCTCCCGGATACGCTTTGCCGCTTCCTCCCAGGAGATCAGTGTGGCATTGCTCCGCTGCGCCGTGCTGCCGCGGGCAATACGCATCCCCTCGGCGTCATACCAAAGCGAAACTTTCTCTCCGCCAAAATAGAAGCCTGCACCGTTCTCGCCGTAGTGTTTTTGCAGGAATGCGGCGTTGTCCGGCTTATCCTTCATAAAGTAAGCGCAGATGATCAGCCGGCTATGCTCATCGTTGGATCCTACGCACAGGGCTTCATCCATGATCTGCTGCGGCAGCTTGGGATGGGAGGACAGTGGTGCGACCGGTGTATCCTCCGGTTGGTCGAACGCAGGCATATCAAACAGCGTAAGCTGCTGTGATTCCATCGGCACAAACGGTTTGATCTCGGTGTTGACATAGTATTCCCGTTTGTCAATGAGCTGTGCCGTAAAGCCTGCCACCAGCTTCCATGAAAAAACGCTTTCGCTGGTACGGGAAAGATATGCGCCCTCCCACATGAGCAGACCGTTTTTCTGCGGACGATACCCCAGCCGTGCTCCGTCTGCAAGGATCTCGGTGAAACGGTCTTGATATGCCGAGCGGAGATATTCGGCACGCTCGGCCTCGTCCGGATGTGACCGGAAAAACAGTTCGATCTGCGCCTTCTTGTAGATCAGATCATCATTGCGGTTTTCAATGATGGCGAAAATTTTCTTTTCATCCAAAAAAGCGGGCAGCTCAGAGGTTGCTTCCTCCGCACTGTCCGCTTCTTCGGGTTCGGTGTTCAGCTGTAGATCAGCTCCGCCAGCACTGTCCCCTCGGCGGCGTTTCTCAGGTTGTTCATCAGCCCCACCCACTTCATCGGGTCGGCGGCTTTCAGCTCCTCCGTCACGCCCTCGGCCTGAGCCATCGCCGTCACCGTCTGTTCCACGCGCTGCCGCGCCGTCCGGTCGATCTCCGCCAGATGCTCGTTCAGCCTGCCCGATGTCAGCAGGTTCGTGAACAGCACCTTCCGGTGCTCCTTCAGATACCTCCGGCGCAGCAGGCCGTATTTCCCAAGGGCTGTTTCCGGCTCCTGCGGCGGCAGCAGATCCGGCAGCCGGTAGCCGTCCTTCATCGTGTATGTCAGTTCCATGGTTTTCGCTCCTTTCGGTCTGTGTTTCTGTTTGCTTGTCTATAGGATACTCATTTTCCGGTGCCTGTGCAATTGTGCGAATTTGCTTTTGACGGCTTCGGACGGTCAATGCGATGGCGCTCAAACCGCTTTCGGCAATATCCCGTGTGGCCACGCCCAGGGCGTTCAGCGTTTCCGGGGTATTGAAATTGAACACCTCGGAGAAATCCTCCGGATCAAAATATTCATCCGGTTCCAGCCCGCAGCGGCACATCAACATATACGCCGTACTGTTCTCCAGCAGACGGCGATAGAGAACCGACAAATTCAGCTCGTCCAGTTCTTCCAGAAGGCTGTTGTCCCGGCAATTCTGCAGATCATCAAGATAGTCCGTCATATTGTCCGCCGCAGCGTTTTCCATGGCGGATACTATGGCTTCCTCCAATGTGCCTTTATCGTCCAGCGCACCGAATCGGTTTTCCAATGCTTCGATCACATCCGGCTCCTGCTCGGTAGGCACCTGCCAGAGCGGCACGGGGCGGGACAAACGGCTTTCGTGGGTGTCGGATATATCAAAATAATACTTGAGGCGCGTGCGCCCCGGATAGTCCCGATCAAATACGGCAATGCCGGTAGCACCCTTATTGACCCATCGGCCGAATTGACGGTTCCAGCGCTCTATCTCCAACACAGCCGTTGCGTCCGGGCGCTGTGCGTGTACCAGCACCTGCTCCTCAAAGGGCAGCTTATAATTCCGGCAGGCAGAGCGCAGAAATGCCGTCCACCGGTCTGCGCGGGCCAGTGCGGCGATCTCCTGCCGGTAAACCTCCGTGATCTCCTGAAATCTGCGTGCCATGGGCAGCACCTCCTATCTTTCCTTTGGTTTTTCCCTGTCCTTTTTCAGCAGGTATTTATCCATATATTCCCTGGCCGAACACAGATCGCCGGTGTAGTTCCAGTCGTTTTCCGGGTCGATATGGCGGTAGGCGTTGTTATTGTACCGGTTCGGCTCCAGCTTGATGGGTGTCGCAGACAGCAGCGTTCCCCAGTGGTTAACCATGATCCAGCGGCCGATCTCCACGGGGATCCCGCACTGATCGTCGTCATTGCGTACCTCATAGAGATACAGCCCCTTGGGCACCGTGTTTCGGTCTACCCGCAGGCAGGTAAAGAGCATGGGACGGTCAAACACCTCCACCAGCTCAAAGCGTTCTTTTCTTGCATCAACAGACATACCGTTTTCCTCCTATCTTTCTCGCGCCGCTTCCCGGACGGGCGGAAACCGCCAGCCGTAGACCCGCCCGATCTCGTCGCCCAGGCGCTTTGTCACACGGGTCACATCGGCGCGGGTGGCGGTGCCGCTGTACAGCTTTTCTTTCAGCCGGTCGATCTGTGCTTCGCTCACATTCTCCTTGTAGGCACGGTAAAGATAGTGGTTCGTGCCGTCGTGGTGTACGGCGTCGCAGCGCAGGTCGCCCAGCCGGTCCACATACCATGTGGAATCGTCCATCTCGGAGTACAGGCAATCGCGGATATTGCCGCTTTTGATCTCGGCATAACCGGGATACCGCCCATCCCATCGGCCGATGTCTGCGATCAGCAGAATGGGGCGGGAGAGCTGAATGTTCAGATTGCACCGCTCGTCATCGAGATAGTCGTTGTTCTGCTCGACCATCAATTCCATCCGTTCCTGCTCGGAAAGCTCGGGGTACTGTTCCTCCAGATCGCCCCTCCAATCCTCGTAGTCCGGATCGCTGCTCCAGATAATATGTTTCTGCTCGGTCATCTTGTGTCACCTCGGTCTTTCTCCCGGCGCTTTAGCGGCTGTCCCTGTGCATCGTAGTTGGCGGGGTCGGCAATGGGCTTGTCAAAGCCGAACATGGAGCCGCCCTTCATGGCCTCCTCCTGGGCACGGGTCACGCCCAGTTTGCGGTTATATTCCTCCACCAGCGCACGGGCTTCCTCCTTTGAGGTGTGGGGAATGTCCGTCTTGTAATAGCCGGTTTCGCCCCGTTTCAGGATCACCACATTTCCGGTATCCAGCAGGAGTGAGTAGCACTGCTTCGGGAGTGACGAGCGAAGCGGCACGAAGGTGCTGCCCGTCTGCTCCATCTGCTGGGCAAACTGCGCCATGCCATACAAATGCCCGCTGCCGATTTCGGCCCGGTGGTCGTCGATATACCGGCAGGCGTGGTCACGCTGCGTGCCATCCGGCCGAATTACACGGATGCTGTCCCCGTCCGGGATGTGGAACAGGGTCTTTCCCTGCGGGTTCACAAAGCAGATGCCACGCTCGGCGTTTTTCAAATGCCGGTCCAGTGCTTCCCGGCGATAGCAGTAGACATACAGGTTATAATCCCCCTGCATAGGGTTCAGCCGCAGGAGATAAGCGTGCTCCGGTGTATCCACCCGGAATCCATACTGCGGAATGAAATCCTCAGCAAACACACTTTCCTTATGTTCATAACAGTATCTGGAAAGGCTGCTGCGGTTTTTGAAAATGCCGTCATAGCGCTCGTCAAAACGCAGGGCATTGATAAAATCATCAAACTCATCCTTGAACGCCTGTGTTTTCAGCTCCCCGCAATGATCCTCCCATGAGGTGAAAAAACCTTTCCCGCTTCTGTCCATATCGCCCCGCAAATGACCGATGCAGCCGGTCTGTTTGTCGAGTTGCTGGCTGCCGGTATAACAGTAGCTGCGCTCTGCCTGGGTCATGATCTCGATCTCAAAGTCCATTACCGTTCACGCTCCTTTGTCGCTTTTGCCGCCTGTACAGAGAGCCGTTTCTGCCGTGCACGCCAATAAGCCGGGTTCCAGCGCTGCAGGCTCCTGTCAATGCAGGCTTCATACTCGCCGGGGCGGAAGTAGTTATCCGTCCGGGGTGCGATAATGCCGCTGTCCACCAGTTCCCGTAGGACCACCGGCGCATCGCAGTCCTCTTCAAAATTCAGATACCTGCCTGCCTGAAAGCCGACGGCCTGGGCCTCCGGGGACAGCAGCCGCCGAGCTGCGTCGGTTTGGACCATAATGCCGCCGTGGCCTGCCGTGGACACGCTATACACACCGGTGCAAAGGGTATCGCACCGCACAACAACGCCCCAAGGGGAATCACTTGGTTCTCGATACATCATCGTTCACGCTCCTTCTGTAAGGATGAAATAGAAAGCTGCTGTGTTTCCGCTGCAAATCGCTGCTCCAACCGCTCAACGGTCCAATCCTTTTTGAACTGTCCCAGCGGGCCGGGACCGAACTGTGCCAACGCACGTTTGTCCATTTCCCGCAGCCGCTCCCATAACTCCGGGTGATACTGCCGGAGCTTTCGCAGCTCCCCAATGCCCTGCAACGGGCAGCACCAGCAGGAGCAGCGGTGGTAAATCTGATACAGCCCACCGAAGTCATAGCCCCGGTCATAGCAAATTTGCAGGGCTTCCTTCTCCGTGATTCCCCAATCCACCAGCGGATAGCGCTCGCTTTTGATGCGCTTCGGCTCATCTGCGGCGATACCCACATAACTCACGGCCCGGTATTGTCCTTTCAGCCGGTTGATCTCCTTATGGATGAGATGCGTTTTCAGCTGCCCCGTACACCAGCGCACACGGGGACCGGGCCAGCCGTTTCCGTATAGAGAAACACCCAGCCGCTGCCGGTTTTCAATGCTGGCTGATCGCTGCTTCTTTTCCTCAAACATCAGCCACTCAAAGCCCTTTGGGTGGCGCAGCCACGTCAGATGCAGCCCTCGCTCTGCAAACAGATAGTCGTCCAGCTTTTGCAGATGCTCATACATTTCCGGAAATTCCATGCCCGTATCTGCCGTCAGGACCGCATGGATCGGCAGCCCTCGCTCAACCATGAGCAGCAGCATAGCGGTGCTGTCCTTACCGCCGGACAGGGATACCGCATGGAACAGATCCTTTTCTTCCGTTTGATTGCTCATACCCATTCCGTCTCCTTTCAATTCGGTATGTAAAAGAGGGGCGGCCAATCCGGCCGCCCCCTTGGGATTCGTTCTTTGGAAATGCAGGAGTGCAAACACAAGACCGACACTGCGACGATTTGTTCCACTCCATGAAACTGCCCCCACACTGAATGTTCAGCATGGGGGCGGCGCTTTTATTCTGTAATGTACATTTGACTATAAATATCCAGAATAGAGTCTTTCGAGCGGCGAATACCTATATCCGTTAAACGAATGTCCTCCTGCCGCATTTGTGCTATAAACCGAGTAATATCCTCCATTATAGACTGCGGGACAGGTATTCTCTGATTTTCCCGTACAAGTTGGAACAGGCGAAACACATCCAGACGGTGTTTCTTGATGTCACGTGCGTTTACATGGATTCCTTCTGCTTTCTTGCTTTTCAAATCCAGCCAAGCTCTCATTTTCAGCGGAATAATATGTTCAGCATCTAATATGGAGATACCATCTGTAACTGTTCGTCCATCCAGAAGAAAGTGGTAATAATCATCATTGAGCAAAATCGCTGACAAGCTGGAAACTTCATCATCAATATGCAGCGGCATCAAGTGTGTATCTGGCTGCAAGACCACATTGCTTTGTGGCCTTGAAAATAATTCAATCATCTTGGGGTAAGCAGGGTTCGTTGGGTCCACAAAACGATAGAACTCCGGTTGACCGTTACTGCGTTGCCTGGCCTGATAGCCACCAGCTTCAATAAAAGCCCAAAAGGCTTTTGCAAAGTCTGTCGTTAAAGCCTCGACGATCAGCACCATGTCGATGTCAACGGTTTGCCTGAAATCAAGTCCTGCATCGTTCATCAGAAGATCACAGGCAAAGCCTCCAATTACAGTATATTGCTCCTTAAAATGATTGAAGTGCTCTCGGAATATATCTATGCCATTTACCATTTCGTTCTCCTTTATTCTTCCTCTTTGATTGGTAGTCCGTGCTTTTGCCGAATTTCATCCAAGCACGTCTGAACTCGTTCGTTTGGGTCGTTGTCCATGCTGAGCAGCAATGAAATGTCATCTACACAGCCGTCTCTCTCCAAAATGATCGGGTCATAGGACCACACTTCAATAACAGCACCGCCAAAGTCTTCAAAATACTGTTTTGTGCAGATATCTTCTGCTGGGATTTTTGCCGCCTCCTTTTTGGAAATCGCAATAGCACCATCCTGATCGTTTACCCCAATCATGGATTGCCGTGCCAGCGCCCGTATTCCACTTGCAATTGGATGCTCGATTTGGGCGGTTCCTTTTACGTAAAGAATTCGATCAACAGGCGTTTTCAGTCGCCCGTATGCTTTTTCCAAAAGTTCTGATTTGGTGTATGCCGTTGTGATCCATTTATTCGTGCCTTCTGCTGTTTGCGAGATCAGACCCGAAGCAGAGAGGTCATTGATTGCCCTTGTACAGGTCGCCTTTGAGAGCGAAAGTGCCTTTGCAATCTGTGTCAGATTTACGGACCCAGTATTCTCTGCATAGTATAAATATAGAAATACAAGCTGTGTACCGGGTGCCATTTTTGCCATAATGGCAGCGTCCGCCTTGAATTGCTCATGAAAAGCGCACCCCCAAAACGGAAGGTACACCTGCTGCGAAAGAGACACAAACGGGATGTGTTCTTCCAGCATACTCCGTCGTTGTAACGCAGACAGGTTGTCTAAGCACAGTGCACAGGGAAGAGAACAAAGTTCCTGAAACTTCTTCAACTGCTTTTTTAATGT
>OGME01001828.1_pt1 | contig 11334 bp, 8 predicted proteins | sample 1572981 | NCBI WGS metagenome assembly OGME01 (sample SAMEA2581902, study PRJEB24529) | metagenome | biome: Human gut stool | place: China | collected 2011
CGTCAGCCGCAATCCAGCGCTGATCTGTTGGTCCCGTTAATCCGTTGCCCGCAGAAGGAATCACCGGTCCCCGCCACGTGATGTAGGGCCACCCGCCGGGATAGTTCGACATAATGCAGTTGCCGCCGTAACAGGTTTCAGCGCTGATTTCAAAAGATCCTCCCGGCGGTTCAGTCCAATCGAAGAGTTCCCCGCCGCGCATTCCCCGACGAACATGAAGAATCTTCTTGCGGACATCGGGCATATCGGGAGAGGCCAAATTAGAGACACCCGCCCCCTGTTTGATATAGCGGAACCACTGCGGCTCAATTCGATCCGGCAGCGCCCAGCTGCGAATACGCGAAACACCCTTGGCATCGTCCCAAACATTGACGCCGTCTGAATAAGGCACTAAGGCCATCCAGCGGTCAGCCCGTCCGTCAATGACTTCGTCATAAAAGGCCTCGCCGATGTCGCGGATCGCCTGCATGTCTCGCTGCGTCTCATTGATCGTGGAGGGGACAACCAAAGCAATTTCAAGCGGGTTGTAAATCGCCACCGCAGCACTTGCCACCTCAACGGTCTTCCCCGGACCGCCTAAAAGTGACGGCAGCGCCCGAAAGCTTGCCGAGACTCGATACCCTTCATAGTCGTTCCAGGTCACCGGCTCTACCGCAACGCTCAAGTCACGCTAGAGCTGCTCTTTATCCAAACCCAGATTGACGGCAACATAGCGCTGAGCCATCCCCAGCACATCCGTCTCAGAGTCCTTCGCCGCCTCCATCGCCACAGCCTGTGCAGCCGCATCAGTCGCCTGCTTGAGGCGAGCCCCGTCGGCACTCACGCGCGTTGCGTCCACCACAAAGGCCGTGAGCGCAATGCCGCCGATCAGGAAAAAGACCACATTGACCGCAGCCGAACCGGATTCTTCACGGAGAACGCGAGCTAAAAGCGACTGGGCACGTTTGCAAAGAAGAGAAATCATGCGTTGCTCCCTTCGCCATCATCGTCCGACGGCATCAGATTTTCTTCTTCAAGCGCTTCGTCGAGCTTGATTTCGCGGTTGTTGGAGCGGTAGATGTTCTCCACCTGAATCACTCGGGGAAGACGCAGGTGCTTGCCCAATTCAAAGCCTGCCGTACGGCGGCAGACATCCACCACAATCATCGACATCGTGCTGCCGTCCACATCGCTCTCGTCATTGCCTTCGCCGGAATTTTCCGGCGGATCCACCGGCAGTTCGCCCGTGAAGTACTTCCCCTCGACATTGAGTTCGCAGAGCATCGCCCCGTCGCCGCGGCGAATCATCCACTGCACGGCGCCGGACTGCAGCACATTCATGATGATGACTTCGGTGTCACGGGTTTCGGTCTCGAGCGATGCGTCAACGAGCGCATTGAGCCCGTACTGCGTGAGCTTAGGCTGCTGCGCAGCATTTACAGCAATGCTGCCAGCGCCCGCCTCAAGGCGTTCCCGCTCAATGCCGATCTGGTGCATATCCGAAAGAATCACGGCAGTGCTCACCAAAAATGTGATGCCGAGCGCTGTTTCTACAGCAATCGACCCGGATTCACGACGCAGTCCAGCGGCGGCCGAAGCAATCATCTTGAAATAGGAACTCTTATTCATTTCACGTCCCTTCACTTTCTTCAATGCGGGGGTAGTAAGCGATGACGCGTTCGTAGCGATAAGTGAAATCTTTTCGGTTCGTCAGAATGAGGCGCGGAAGCGGCGTAATGAAGTCCTTGGAGATCACGACGACAACCTTCCAGGCGGGATAGCTGCTGTCCGCTTCTGCGGTGCCTTCCTCATCGTCCTGGCCTGCGCCGTTTGTTCCGCCCGGGTTGCCGAGCGCGTCCAGCGACTCATAGGCCTCAACGGTTACGCGGGAGACATTCGAGGGCTTGAGGTAGCCAAATGAATAGGCTGCAATACCCTGACGAATGTCATTTTCGGCGGACGCCCCCAGCTCACCGGCATCGCGAAAGCGCAGAAGCGCGCTCGAGACTGCGCTTTCACCAACCTGAATCGTGAGCGCCATATTGGCAAATTCCACAATGATGAAGAACGCAGCCAGAATCACCGGAAAAGCAAAAGCCGTCTCAACCGCGGAGACGCCGCGCCCGTCACGCAGAAAAGCACGGCCGGCGGCAAAGATTCGCGAACGGAAGATCCCGACAGTCATTTAGGGCTTGCTCCCGTTTTGACCAGCGCTGCCCTTTTTCAGCGCCTCAAGCGCAGCTGCGGCTTCGGGGCTGCCCTTCGGGAACGTCTGGGCATGGGAAGAAAGACCGGCAGCGTCCTTTGTTTCGATCGTCTTCACGGGCTCGACGACAAGCGGCACTTCATAGCCGTAGTCCGAATCATCCGCAGATTTCGGGCGAATTTCGATCATCTTCTCGGCCGCCCGCAGGCACTCATCGGCGAGCGTAGATTCGCCGGCATCAATGCGGCTTTTCATGGCCGCAAACTTTTTGAGAGCATCCTCGGTCTGTTCATTCGTCATAAAACTCTGAAGCGTCTCACGCGAACGATCAGCCGACCCCGTCATGAACTGCACAAAGGCGAGATTCATTTTGGGCGTCAGAACCCCGGAAGCGTCCGACGAGCTGAAGTTCTCAGCGTCGCCGAGCACCTTCAAGGCCCCCTTGGCATCGTTCATGCCGAGTTTGGCGAGCGCCAAATTGTTAAGCACCTGCACGTTCGTCGGTGACTGGGCAAGCGCCTTGTCAAAGTACTTGACGGCTTCCTCGTGCTCACCCGCAGCATCGAGAACAATGCCGTAAGCATTGAGCGCAGAAACGTTCTTGTCGTCGAGCTCAACGGCCCGCGCGAGTGCGCTTCGCGCATCGCTCATGCGGGCTGAAGCCATATAAGCACGGCCTAAACCAGTGAGGAGCCCCGCTTCTTCAGCCGGAGCAAATATCACTTTTTCAGCTTCTGCAAGGGCTTTGGTTCTGGTAAACAAAGTCAAGGTAGCTCGCGGCGGTTCAATGAGCGACGCGATCCCTGCATATTCCAAAAGGGTCTTAGCATCCATGCCGCCTCGGCGGTCGAGTTCAGCATAAACGCCGAGCGCCCCTTCGTAGCGTCCCTGAGCCACCAGCATGCGCGCAAGGCGGAGCGCCGAGTCACGATCCTTCTTGGGCGCTGTTACGACTTCTGAAGGCGTGCGCTCCTTGATGGTGCGCTCAGGCATCGGGCTGTCCGACCCCGCGCCGGCGAGGGACGCACACCCCGAAAGCATCAGCGCAGCTGCCGAAAAGGCAAAGAGCATAGCGGCCTTCATGGCCGGACGCGGGCGTCGGCAGGAACTGTGAACAGAAGTAGTCATGATCGAAAAAAAATCAGGTGAGGAGACTGCGGATGACGCGCATCAGTGCGGGTGCGGCCACGATCGCTACGACGGGCGGCAGAATCAATGTCATCAGCGGCAAAGAGAGACGGGCGGGGAGCTTCCCGGCACGTTCTTCGAGCGTCAAAATCAAGGTCGACCGAGATTCGGCGGCAATGTTGTGGAGCGCCTGCGCCAGAGGCGTACCGAACTGTTCGGCTTGAATAAGCGTTGAAACCATGCCTTCAATAGACGGCACGCGCGTACGCTCGGCGAGATTGCGCAGCGCCGCTGAACGCTCGGGCATGATTTCAAGTTCGGCATTGGTGAGTGCGAGTTCATGAGCGAGAATCGGTGCGGAAAGTTCCAGTTCTCTCGACACCACCTTCACAATGCGCGTAAAGGGAAGGCCGGCCTCGGCGCAGATCACCATGAGGTCAAGGGCGTCGGGCATGCTGCGCTCAAGCGCCGTATAGCGCCGTGCGGCCATCGACTTCAAAACCCATTCCGGCAGAATACCGCCCGCAAAGTAACCTGCCCCCATGAGCGCGATGGTGCCGATGCTTCGCTCCTGAGTGCCGAAAAAGAGCGCGGCCGCAATGCCGAGTCCGAGCAGCGTTTTGAGGAGCAAAAAGACGCCGAGCGAACCCGGGCGCGCGAAACCGGCTTGGGCGAGGAGGAGCGCCGTTGTCTCACGGCTCTTGTCATTCCCGGCGAGCTTGAGCCCAAAGCGAGCGGCCGGCTGAATCCATTCCGGCAGCGGCTCGATGCCGCCCGCCTGATGCGGATGCGCAGCCGCTTCTTCATCAATGGTGCCCGCCAATCGATCTTCAAGTGCCTCAGCATCTTGTTGGGAGCGCAGCGCAAACACAAAGACGACAATAGAGAGGAGCGCGAGCGCAAAAAAGATAATCCATGTAGTCATGACTCGAGCCTCACTGAATGCGGCGAACCATCAGCCAGGTCACAAAAAGCCCGGCAGCAACGCTCGCGGCAGCGTAGCCGAGCACTTTGAGGCCGGTCGGATCGGTAACGAGGAACTGAAAGTCCTGCGGCGACTGGATGTACTGATAAATGAGCACGCCGGGCACGAGACAGGCGACGATCTTGATCGAAGCGCGAGCCTCGGATGTTTTGGCCTGCACCTTGAGTGCAAGCTCCGCGCGCTCGCGAAGCGTGGCCGCCAAGCGCTCGAGCGTGTCGGCCAGACGGCCGCCCGACTCCTGACTGATGATCACGATGACGGCGAAAAAGCGGTATTCGGGCAGCGGCACGCGGTGCGCTGATTCCTGAAGCACCTGCTTCAAGGGGACGCCCAGACGCAGCCACCGGTCGATGGTGCGAAGTTCTTCCGAGAGCGCGCCGCGCAGGTTCTGTGCGGCGAGTCCGAAGGCGGTCTGAGCCGGCACGCCGGCGCGGCAAATTCGCGCGATGGAGTCAATCGCTTCCGGAAGCGATTTGCCGAGGTCTTCGGTCCATTCACCCATGGCGCGCAGATATAGGAGCGCCGCCGCAGAGGCGAAAAGCGCTGCGCCTCCGAAAAATGCGATCAGGAACGGATAGTCCGTCATGCGGCCCACCAGTGCGGCTGCCGTGAAGGAAAGAGCTCCAAGCACCAATACGCGAAGGCGCAGGTTCTTGGTCCAGCCGAGCAGTTCCAGTCCCTTCTGAATGCGCACGATGCGGGCATGGAGCTTCGGGAAATGCCCGTGATAGTCGTCAAGCCCCATCAGCACGGATTCATCGGGATATTCAACCGGCGCAACGCTTTTGGCTTCCTCCTCAACCTGCGTCAAAAGCTCAGTGAGTCTTTCGCGAACCATTTCTTCGCGGCGTGCGCGGTTCGTAAAGGCACGAAGTCCCAGCACGCCCAAAAGTACGAAGAGGAACACCAAAATCGTGAAAAGATTAAGCATGAGCTTTGTCCTCTCAATTGCCGCCGAAGAGATGTGCGCGGTCCTGATAGAACTTCGGGCGCAGCCCCGTATTGACGAATTCGCCTACGATCCGTCCGTCGGCAGAGATGGATTTGATGCGGTAGTTGTAGAGTTCCTGCGTCTGGATGACGTCCTCTTCCATGCCGCAGACTTCAACGATCGACACCACACGGCGCTTGCCGTCGCGCATGCGTTCAATCTGCACGACCATATTCACCGCGCCGCCGATCTGACGGCGGATGGCATTGAGCGGGAGCTGCAGATTGGCCATCAGCACCATGTTCTCCAGACGGATCAGGGCGTCGCGCGCATTATTGGCGTGCACCGTGCAAAGCGAGCCGTCATGACCGGTGTTCATGGCTTGGAGCATGTCAAAGCACTCGCCGCCGCGAACTTCGCCCAAGATGATGCGGTCCGGACGCATACGAAGCGCGTTCTTAACAAGATCGCGCTGGGTGATCTGTCCGCCGCCTTCAATGCTTTCGGGACGGGTTTCCAGACGCACAATGTCTTCCTGATTGAGCTGCAGTTCGGCCGCATCCTCAATCGTCACCACGCGCTCCTTCTGCCCGATCTTGAAGGACAAGGCATTGAGCAGCGTTGTTTTGCCCGCGCCCGTGCCGCCTGAAACGACGATATTGAGGCGCGCCATCACAGCGCGGGAAAGGAGCTCCACCATTTCCTTGGTGAGTGCGCCGCCCTCGGAGAGTTCTTCCAAATTGCGCTTATGCTTGCTGAATTTGCGGATTGAAATGGATGTGCCGTCAAGCGCCAGCGGCTTCGTAACAACATTGACGCGGCTGCCGTCTGCCAGACGAGCATCGACCATCGGATTGGCTTCATCAATGCGGCGGCCGACGCGCGCAGCAATGCGCTGCGCAATATTGAAGACGTGCTCTTCATCAATAAAGGTAATGGGCGTCAGTTCAAGTTTGCCGAAGCGCTCGACAAACACCTTATCCGCGCCGTTGACGAGAATATCCGTAACGGTTTCATCAGCGAGCAGCGGCTCGATCGGCCCGATGCCGAGCATTTCGTCGAGCATCTGCGCGCTGATGGCCTGTTCTTCAGCGGCCGTCAGCTGAAACCGGTTCTGGTCGCAGATCTCACGAATGAGCTGAGCGACTTGTTCTGCGAGATTTTCCCGGCTGGTCGTCGCCGCCTTCATTGGGTCAATCTGCGCAAACACTTGATCGTGAATCGTGCGGCGCACGCGGGCAAGTTCTGCCGAAGCCTGTGCCTGAGCCTGAGGCGCCGCAGCAGCGCTCTGCGGCATGGAACGCATGCCGGGGCGGCGCACGGCTGCACTCCCAGCGTTTGAGGCGGCAGCAAACGACGGCCGATTCGGCATCGCGGCGGGCGGCGTCTCGGCGCCAGGCTGCGCAGCGCCGATGAGAGCCGCATCCTGCCGAACGTCTTGAGCTGGGCGCGGCGCAGGGGCAGCGGCCGGAATGGGTCGACGAGTACCAACGAGCATCTTCACTATTCTCCAAACGGTCTCTTTTCTTGAGGTCGGCAGCCGCTCATCAAGCCGCAGCCTTGGCGGAATCCTTGTTTCCGGTGAGCTTCAAAAGCTTGAGCAGCTTCATGACAGTCGGGAAATACCGCTCTGCAAAACCCGGAGTCGTCGAGTGCGCGCCTGCGCGCCCGAGCAGTCCGCAGGCGAGCCCTTCAATACTGCGGGCAAAGGCTGGAGCCGCCTGCGAAGTGAGCGCTCCCTGCAGGAGACTTGCGTCAAGGACCGTCCCGGCATTGGGCAGTTCAAAGTCCACCTTGACGCCGAGGAAGTTTTCAAACTCTTCACGCGTCAGCACGGGCTTGCTGCGCTTGCCCGCACCGGCTCGGCAGTGATTGGCCACCAAGAAGCGGCGCTGACCGGGCTGCGGCGCACCGAGTTCAGCGAGCAAAATCTTCGCCGCGCGGGCGTTTGAAACCGTGTAGTCGATGAGAATCACGCAGACATCGGCGTTCTTCAGAATTTCTGCGCTCCCCGCAGGGCAATGCGACGGGATATCCCAAATCGAAACAGAAAAGAGTTCGCAAAGCGCACCGCCCAACTGAAGGAGGAGCTGCGGATCAACCGGCGTTTCCGGACCGGGACGCTGAGCAAGGAGCGACAGGCGCTTCTTTTCACCGTCTGCGAGCACCGTGCGGGTAATGAGGAGATAGTCGAGTTCAGCGGCCGAAAGAATGCCGGCCAAGCCGTTGTCGGCCTTGAGACCGAGGAGTAGCGCGAGGTCACCTTTGCGGCGATCGAAATCAACGAGGAGTGTCGGATATTTGGCAGCCTCTGCAATCCAGCGCCCCAAAAGCGCCGCTACGGTACTCGTACCCGCTCCGCCAGCAGCACCCGTCACCGCAATGGTCTGTCCGACCCGCACGCTTGAAGCATCCGGCATACCGAGCCAGCGATCGCTGTCGGCACGGTTGAGGAGCTCCACCACCAAAGCATCTGCCACCGGCGAAACCAGATAGTCAAATGCGCCGGCAGAGAGGAGCGAACGGTAAAGTTCAACATTTTCTTCTGCGCCCACTGCCACAATGCGGCAGCCCGGGCCCGCCAAGGCGGCCAAATCCGCTAAGGCCGGCACTGGGAAAGGCGAAGCAGAAATATCAACAATCAAGAGCCCCGGGGCGTCATGCTGCGTGAGCCAGGCCTGAGCTTCGTCGATGCCGCCCTTCTGAGCGGCTGTGCAGCTGCGCCCGAGCCGAGCGAATACGTCGGTGAACTGCTTCAGATCGCCTTCGCGGCAAAACACAGCGGTCGTGATGCCCTCGACGGAGGCATTGTTTTCGTTTTCCTTATCCACGATCAATCCTCCTGGCTGAAGTCGATATCGATCAGGTCTTCCTGATCACCCGTCTGATATTTCTGTACCGCCAGATTGCTGGCCGTGCCGTCAGCGCCTTCAAGCGCACGCGGACGGAGGAGATCCTTCGGATCGCTCACCATCATGGCGATGTTGGCGTTGTTGGCGCAGCCCAACGTGCCGACGGCCTCGTAAGGCTCAATCGTCCAGCGAGTCGGATCGGCCACCTCGCACTCCGGCGCATGCACAACGTAGGCTTCGCTGATGAGCTCCAAGTCCCAGCTCACGCGGCGGTCTGGAAAGTCGCGCTTGCCGGTTTTTTTATTTACATAGACGGCAAGCTTGGGTTCCTGAGCGCCCGCTTCTTCGAGCGCTTCGGCCAATCGGCGAGCGAGCTTTTCGCCTCGCTCGGAGAGCGGTACGACGGTGAGCACCTGACGGCGGATCGGTCCCTGCGACAAGAGGAACTTGTTGGCGGACTCGATCGACTCATCGGTGAGACCCGAACCGTTTGCCGAAGCACGAAGGTAGAGCGACTTCGCCTGAACCTTCATGGAGAGCGCCTCGTCTCTCGTCTGAGCAAAATTCGAGGAACGCACACGGCCAACGGTCTTGGTCTCAAGCCCTTCAACCGCACGGTACCCTGCTTCGGCTTTGTCAAAGGCGTAGCCGCCCGCCGTCTGAACCGCATTGCCCATGTAGCTCAAACTTTCACAGCCCGTAAGCGCTGCGATCAAGGCAATGCTCAGGAGTGCTGCCGTGCCTTTGCGCGCCTGAGTCTTCAGACTGAAGCGGCGCTGATTGTTGTTGTGTGTCATATCTTTCATCCGCATCCGTTTCAATTAGAAGAGGTAGCCGATTGAAGCCTGACGCGGTGCATAAGCGTCAACGGCATTGATGCCGCGTCCCGGCACGCGCAGATCGCCCGAAGAAACCGGGTCGACGATATTGGCGGTGAGCAGAATCACGAGTTCGCTGTCTTCGACCTGCGTCTGTTCGTATTCAAAAAGACGGCCGACGAAGGGAAGGTTGCGAAGTCCCGGCACACCGTTCACGGTCTGCGATGATTCGCTGCGAAGCATGCCGGCCAAGGCAAAGCTCTGGCCGCTGGCGAGTTCAACTGTGGTTTCTGCTCGGCGCACGCGCACCGCCGGAATCACGGAGCCTTCCGAAAGAATCACCTGCCCCTCGCTCGTAAGCTCGCTCACTTCAGGCGCCACATGGATTGCAATGCGGTTAGGCGAAAGCACTGTCGGCGTCATGCGCAGAATCACGCCCCAGGACTTGTAGTCGATGGTGATGGAGTTGCCCGTAATAATCACGATCGGCACTTCGCCGCCGCTCGCAAAGGCGGCGGGCTGACCTGACATCGCCGTCAGGTTGGGTTCGGCAAGGAGCGAAGCAAAACCGGATTCGCTCATGGCATTGATGAGCACGCCCAAGGACATGCGGCCCATATTGAAGATGCCGCCGAGCGCCGCGCCCGCCGTGTTCGAATCCGGCATCAGCCCCGGAATGTTGGCATTGCCGTCCTCAAAGGAACCGTCCGGATTGAAGTGTGAATTGTTGGACGCATGCGAGGAGAAGAGTCCCTGCGATGTGCCGTTGCCAAGGAAAAGCGGGCCGCGGCCGGTATTGAGCACCGCACCCCAGTTAAAGCCGAGCGAATGCGTGAGTGAACGGGATACTTCAACAACCCGCACCTGAATATTCACCTGCTGAGAAACTTCAACTTTGAGCTGATTGATGACCGGACTCGACTGACCGCCGGCGGAGCCGCCCTCCTGGCCGCCTTGCTCGCCGCCCTGCCCCGGCCCGCCTGCGGCGGCCGAAGAGACCAAAGAGGATTCAACGAGCTGGGTGACGCGCCGGCTGTCGAGCGCCGTCTTCACTTTGCCGCGCACGATCATGCGGTTGTTGAGTGCCGGCACGAGTTCAATGCTCGCACTCGGCACGGCCCGCTTGATGTCGGCCTTCAGTTTTTCGAGATTGTGTTCAACCGTCACTTGGACTGCTGCAATCACCGCGCCGGCTTCGTCAAGCGCATAAAAAGTCGTTGATCCGGCGGCGGTGCCGAAGAAAAAGACCTGATCGGGCGAAGGCATCTGATAGGAGGCAATGCCCGGCGTTGCAACAAGCACTTTTGCCGCTGCGCTCGGGAGCTGCAGCAGAGCGCCCTCCTTTAAAAAGACGCGAAGACTGCTCGTCGGCTTGGTGAGCTTGAGGTTTTTCAAGCTTGAAGCGCCTTCGAGCACTTTGACGTCTGTCGGAACCTGTGCCTTCAGCGCTGCCGATGCTGGGGAAACAGCCAGACCGAGCAGTGCGCCCAGACAGGCTGCCGCAAATACGGCGCGCGACGGCTTCCGGTTTTGGGTCAGACGGGAAGAACGGCTGACTGAATCTTCAAGGTGTGGAATCTGCACGATGGTTCTCTTCAATCGGTTAGAAGGTGACGGGCGCAACAGCCGCACCCTGATAGGTAATGACAGTCTTAGCGGCCGGCCGCTGCGTGCCGAGAATGCCCGTGGCATCCTGCAGATGCGTGACGGCAGCGGTCTTCTCATTCACTGCGCTGGTGCCGGCCGCATCTTTGGTCTCCGGTTCACGAAGACCGCGAATAGACACCTGAAGGTCGCCGGCTTCCTTAGCCACAGCGAGCGCCTGTGCTTCCATGGGCGTCACTTCAAGCGTGATCGTGCGGTAGTCAACGCGACGCGCGGCCGTCGAAGCCGTCTTTTTGGCATCCGTCTTCTGCGGAGCCGTCTCCGGCTGCGGCGCAATGCTCTCGGTTGAGTTATTAAGCGCGAGCACGCGGATGTTGGTGAGGATGGTCTGAGCCGCGAGCTTTGTCATGCCGCTCGTTTTGTCCTGCTGATCCGCCATGGCTTCAGCGGTTTCACGCTTCAATGTCAGGATCACGTCCACCCAGTCGCCGGCACTCACCAGCCCGGAGTTGCTCGACACCGCAGAGGTCGGAATGGACACTGCACGCTTGCCCGGCGACAGCACAGCCGCCAGGAATCCTGGATTGCCGGGGTAAAGCACATCGTCCTGCGTGATGAGTTCGCCCTGCGGAACTGAGCGCCGAACGGTTGCGCCCATCAGGAGTGCAGCGGCCGTCCGGTCTGCCGGACGCTTGGCGGAAATCGCTGATGCAGGGGCCTCATCAGCCTTCATCTCCACCCATTTGATCGCCGTCCCCGAGAGAAATTCGCCAGGCTCTACCGGTTTGGCTGCAGCCGCTGCCCAAACGGGCGGCACCTGCGCCTCGCTA
>OGME01001832.1_pt1 | contig 11301 bp, 9 predicted proteins | sample 1572981 | NCBI WGS metagenome assembly OGME01 (sample SAMEA2581902, study PRJEB24529) | metagenome | biome: Human gut stool | place: China | collected 2011
GGCAAAACGACGCTGCTGCAAATCCTCGGCACGCTGAGCCGGCCCACTTCCGGCGAGATCGAGATCGACGGCGTAGCCGTGCATACGCTGTCGGACAAGAACATCTCGAAATTCCGCAACACGAAGATCGGCTTCGTATTCCAGTTCCACCACCTGCTGCCCGAGTTTTCCGCGTTCGAGAACGTGTGTATTCCGGGCTACATCGCCGGACGCGAACGGCACGAAGTCGAAAAACGGGCCGCCGAACTGCTCGGGATGCTGGCCATGGAACACCGTCTGACCCATAAACCCGCCGAACTGTCGGGGGGCGAACAGCAACGCGTAGCCATCGCCCGCGCACTGATCAACTCGCCCGCCGTACTGCTGGCCGACGAGCCGTCCGGCAACCTCGACACCAAAAATAAGGAAGAGATCCACAAACTGTTCTTCACGCTGCGCGATACGTTCGGGCAAACGGTCGTCATCGTGACGCACGACGAACAATTGGCCGAAATGTCCGACCGCAAAATCCAGATGATCGACGGACTGATTCGCCCCTGATGGAACACGACGAACTCAAAGAGCTGCTCGACGGCCTGCACGACCGCTACAACGCGCCCGACTTCATTGCGGACGACCCGATCTCCGTTCCTCACCGCTTCGAACGCAGGGAGGACATCGAGATCAGCGGTTTTCTGGCCGCCACGATCGCATGGGGCAACCGCAAATCGATCGTTCGCAATGCCGGCCGGCTGATGCGCCTGATGGACGACGCTCCGTACGATTTCACCGTCCATGCGTCGGAACAGGAACTGAACGCGCTGCTGAACTTCGTTCACCGCACGTTCAACGGAGCGGACTGCATCGCCTTTATTCGCGCCCTGCGCCGACTATGCAGCCGCTACGGAAGTCTCGGCGGCTATTTCGAACAGACATACGCCGCCACGGGCGATCTGCGCACGGTACTGTCGCGGTTCCGCACGACGTTCTGGGAAAGCGATCATCCGACGCGCTGCGAAAAGCACCTCTCCAGCATCGACAAGGGCGCGGCCTGCAAACGGTTGAACATGTTTCTCAAATGGATGGTGCGCAGCGACAGTCGCGGCGTTGATTTCGGACTGTGGCGGACGATCCCGCCCTCGGCGCTCTACTTGCCGCTCGACGTCCACACCGGCAATACCGGCCGTGCGCTGGGCCTACTCACCCGACGGCAAAACGACTGGAAAGCGGTCGAAGAGATCACCGGCTCGCTGCGGCGGCTCGATCCGGACGACCCCGTCCGGTACGATTTCGCCCTGTTCGGAGTCGGAGTGAACCGGTCGTCGGACGAGCTGCCGCCGACCGGCGCAAAAATCCGCTGATTCCCCGATGAGCCCCGGGTTCGCAAAATAACAAAGGCTTCTCCTTACGAAGAAGCCTTCGTTCGATCCGGACATGCCGAGGCATCTACCGGGCGTATTTGATCGCCGCCTCGATATTGATGCCGCTCTCCCACGGCCGGCACCGACAGCCGCTCGGCTGTCCATCGACATAATATTCGACCCATGCGCCCGAATCGTCGCGCAGGGCCATCATCCGGTCGTAAACATCTGCAGCGAGCGGATCCCCGCAGTCGGCCAGCGCATATAGGAACATGCCGAAATCGTAGCCCAGTATCCGGTCCTGCGACGAGATTTTCCCGGTCTTCCGGTAAAGCGCGACCACCTCGTCGAGCAAAGCCCGTTTCTCGGAATCGGAAAGGAGCTGCGCATTGATGTAGATAGGGAAAAGGTAGGCGGACGGAATACTGAAACGCTCTACGGGCGGCAGTTCGACCCGGCTGTTGTCTTTGCGCATGCAATCCTCGCAGAAATAAAGACACCCTTTGAAATGGTAGGTCTCGGTAAAGTAATCGAAATGATCGGGGTGCAGGCAAACGCCGGGACGCGTAGCCGGATAGCTGACCTTCGCCTCGCGCTGCGGATTGTTGATGAACAGCTTGCCGTCCCGGTAAAAATTATCGCGGTAACGATCGCTGCATTGCCGCACGTCGCGTTCGAGCGCGGCGATCCGGTCTTCGTTCCACAGCGACCGCGTACGGACGAAATCCAGCAACCGCGAACTCCCTTCGATAAACAGCAGCGTCGCCTCGGCCGAACCGTGGTACATCACCTTGCGCGGCACGACGCCGCCGGCAATGTAAGTCTCGTCGCCGTTGAACGGCAGCATACCGTCGATCAGGTTGCGTTGCTGCGCCTGGGTCGCCCACTCAAGCATCGGAAGAATTCGTTCGAGGAACGCCGCATCGTTCGTTTTCCGGAAATAATCGAACGCCTGCACGACCAAATAACCGGTAATCTCGGTCTCGTCGTTTTCGTGACGGTGGAAAATTCCGGGATAACCGATCGCCTGCGCATTCTGGATATATCCGTAAACCTTCCATATGTTATGGTAGAACTCCAGGATGCCGCGGGCCTCTTCGCTGTGTCCCAGCGCCAACAGCGCCCGCGAAACCCCGTACTGGTCGCGCACGTAGCCCATGTGGTAAACGATCCCGGCCAGTACGCCGCCTTCGCGTCCTTGCTGGCTCTTGATCAGCACGCCGATGTCGTCCACGGCCCGGAAAAATTCGTCGCGGCGGTCGTCCGGCAGGTTCGACGCTTTGAACCGGTGCTGCTTCGCCGCATATTTCTTCCAGCTTTTCGCACTCGCCTTCTGCAACGATTCGGGCGATGCGGAAGCGATCGCCGCGCTGTTTTCGGCAAGCCGGCGTTCGTTCGGTCCGGCAACTACGTACAAGGCTCCGTCGCCCGGAGTCACGTTCAGCACCCAACTTTTATCGCCGCCCGCTCCCGGGACGAGCGTCGCCGAACCGGTCGTAAACACCTCGTACAGATAACCCGAAGGGGCTTTATAACTGCTGTAAAAAGGAACGCCGGGAGCGATGCCGATCCGGTAACGCCGGTTCGCATTCTTTAATTCCGCGGCCGACATATCCTCCCTGACCGTTATCAGCTCCTCATACGGAGCATACCGATCTTCCATCCTGACGGTGATCCGGTAACTGAACGGACGCTGCGCATGAATACGGCGGACGAAACCATCGCTGCCGACGGTTACGAAATCGGTCTGACGGGCTACTTCCGCCCCACCGTCGGTAATCAGGCTGTGCCAAACGGCCGTCCGAGGCTCGCGTTGCAGATCGACCCGGTAATCTCCCTGCAGATTCATCGTGAAAAATCCGGGAGAAGAGTAAGGCGGACCGACCAGTTGCAGGATCTCGGCGCCCTGTCCATAGACTCACAGACCTCCGTTTCCAATCGCATGGATGCCCGGCACCTGCGAATTATCCTGCCGAACGACCGCGCCCGAAGCGCCGTCAAAAACGGCAACCGCGCCTAAAAACAGGCATGCAAAACGTAGTAACTTCATCTTTTTATTTAAGTTTTGGTTAGGTTCCGACACAAACCGGCCGCAATCCGCCGGTCTACTCCCCGCGCCGTTGCAAAACGCCCAGGCGGCGTTCGACCTCACGGCGGATCGCTCCGAAATCTCCGTTCGCCAGTGCACCCTGCCGCACCACGATGCGTCCGTCGACCATCACCGTCTCCACGTCGGACGGCTTCGCGCAGTAAACCAGGTTCGCGACCAGGTCGTGACACGGAGTCAGGTGCGGTTTATCGAGATTCAGCACGATCAGGTCGGCGCGGGCCCCTTCGGCTAGCACGCCGATCTCGCCCTTCATGCCGATCGCATCGGCCGCCCGCGTCGTCGCCATCCGCAACACTTCGTACGCCGGCAATACGCACGGATCTCCGGTAGCTACTTTCTGCAAAAACGAACCCGTACGCATCTCGTCCCACATATCCAGGTCGTTGTTCGAACTCGGCCCATCGGTGCCGATGCCGACGTTGGCGCCCCGTTCGAGCAACCGGGCGACCGGAGCGATCCCGCTCGCGAGCTTCATGTTGCTCTGCGGATTATACACGACGGAAACGCCCTGCCGGGACAAGATCTCCATATCCGTTTCGGTCAGGTGGACGCAATGCACCGCCAACGCGCGGTAATCGAAAACACCGAGATCGCGTAGATGCTCCACCGGCGTTTTACCGTATCGTTCGCGAATCGTTTCCACTTCCGACAAAGTCTCGGCGACATGGATATTGACGCCTACCCCGTTGCGTTCGCACAGTTTCAGCGATTCGCGGATTTGTTCGGGCGTACAGGTGTACGGGGCATGCGGAGCGACCCAAACCCGGATGCGATCGCCGGCGGCGCCGTTATACCGTTCAATCATCCGCTGCGTCCGTTCGACGTAACCGCGGAACGCCAGGAAGGATAATGGATCATCTGCGCAGACCCACGAGACAACCGCCCGGATTCCGCTGCGGATCGCCGCCTCGGCGACCCGGTCGGCATACCAGTACATATCGACGAAAGCGGTCGTACCGCCGAGCAGCATTTCGGCGATTCCCAGCTCGGCCCCGCTGTAAATATCGTCGCCGTCCAGTTTCGCCTCGAACGGCCAAATCTTTTCGGTCAGCCACGGCATCAGCGGCAGGTCGTCGGCATAGCCCCGCATCAGGGTCATCGACACGTGGTTGTGCAGGTTAATCAGACCCGGCATCACGAGCCGTCCGGCGCCGTCCGCCACCTGCAATCCTTCTCCTCGCTCCCGCTCGTAACGTTCGATCCGCTGCGGGGAGTCGCTCACCAACGCGATCCGGTCGCCGCTGATGGCAACCGCGCCCCGGTAATATTTCGGTCTGCCGGGCTGTTCCGTCATCGGAAGCACCAGGCAATTTTTTATCAATAGTTCCACAATCGTCCGACACTAAATAACCTACCCGTCCGTCAAAGGGCGGGCCAAAACAAAAATAATCAAATATCCGGTAATTTCCTCCTACGGAACGACGTTTCCGCGGATCGTAACGATATACTGCTTTTCGGGCGTATTCGTCAGGATTTTGACGGCTTTCAGAAAAGAGCCGTCTTGCTTGGCGGGATCGTAAACCACCGTCACCGTACCTTTCCGTCCCGGAGCCACCGGTATTTTCGAAACGGAAATCCCGGCTCACGGCTCCGCCCTTTTCACCGACCTCGCCCAGATCGTACGTTTTGGTCTCGAAGGCGACGGCAGGCTGGGCGCAAAGCTCCCCGCCTCCGAAAACGACACATATCAAAATCAACAGATACCTCATACGCTGTTACGGCTATACTCCGTTCTGCGGAGAACGACGTCACTGCATCCGGAAATTGTAGGTAATGGTTCCCGACTGCGAAACCGGAGCGTTCTCGTCCACGTTGAACTGCGCGCGGCGGGCCGCCTGCAGCGCGGAATTGACCAGCGAACTGTTCTGCGTCGTGGAACCTTTCGAACGATAGGTCGCCGCAGTGACTTTCCCCTGCTGATCCACCATGATTTCGATCACAACGCGTCCCTGGTCTTTAGCGCTGTAATCGGGTTTCGGAAGCATTCCGACCAGCGATCGCCCGGACAGGCTCGCCGAATTGCCGCCGGGGCCCGTCCCGGTTCCTTCGTGGCTTCCTTCCGGCGTTCCGGCCGGGTTCCCCTGATTGCCGGCCCCGGTTCCGGTTCCTTCGCTCGCAGCTTTGCTGCCCTCGGTGCGGCCCGGAAACAGCGCTTTACGATTCACCTCGCGCGGCTTCTCCACCGGCTTCTGTTCGGGCTTGGGCTTGGCCTCGACCTTCTTATCCTCTTTTTTCGGCGTTTTCTTTTCGTCTTTCTTCTTCTCCCTAACTACGACGTCGGTCTCCTCGAAGTCCTGCGTCAACTGCTCGTCCTCGGCAGCCTGCTGCGGCGGAGCCTGTTGCTGCGGTTGCTGCGGAGCCTCGGCAGCCTGGTCGTTCATCGCGAGGTCGGCTCCAGGAGCAGCCTCCTCGACATTCCCGAAATTAATCATCAGCCCCTCGCCGTTGTCGGGAGGCGGAAGCAGTTGAAATTTCAACAGCAACAACAACAGCAACACCGACACTGCGTAAATCAGCGTCGCTATTCCGCCTACGAGGCGCTGCTGCGTACGGTCTTCCGGCTGAAAGTCAATCATCGGTTATTCCGGTCTCGTTGCCAAAATCAGTTTGAACTTATTCTTCATGGCGATGTTCATCACTTTCACCACCTCTTCGATCGGAACGCTTTTGTCGCAGTGCAGCGACACGGTAGGATCTTCCGTTCCGGTCAGTTTCGCGACCAGCGTCTCTTCGAGCCGATCGAAGGAAACGGGCGTCGTCTCGATGAAATAGCCCAGATCGGAGTTGATCGAAACCGTCGTGTACGGTTTCTCCTTCAACTGATTGGAACTCTTCGGCAACGTCAGCTTCACGGCGTTCGGATTGATCAGCGTGGTCGAGAGCATCATGAAAAGCAGCAGCAGGAAGATCAGGTCCGTCATCGACGAAGCGCTGAACCCTACATCTACTTTCGATCCTCTTTTAATGGCCATAATCGTGCGATTTTAATTCTTGTAACAAGTGTTGTCTTACTGTTCGATCGGCTGGTTCAGGATATCCATGAACGCAATCGAGTTGGCCTCCATCTGAAATACCAGCTTCTCGATACGGGCCACCAGGTAGTTATACCCGAAATAGGCCGGCACGCCGACCGTCAGACCGCCGACCGTCGTCACCATCGCCACGTACATACCGCTGGCCAACACCGTCATATCGACCGTTCCTCCCGCCTGCGACATGTTCATAAAAGCCTGCACCATGCCGACCACCGTACCGAGAAACCCGATCATCGGCGCGCCGCCGGCGATCGTCGCCAGAATCGGCAGACCGTTTTCGAGCTTCGACACTTCCAGGTTGCCTACGTTTTCGATCGAACTGTTCACGTCGCTCAGCGGACGGCCGATCCGCTCGATCCCCTTTTCGACCATCCGGGCGATCGGAGTGTTGGTGGAACGGCAAAGTTGGATCGCCGCGGAGATTTTCCCGTCGAAAATCTGCTCGCGGATCCGGTTCATGAAATTCACGTCCACGGCGGAAGCCTTGCGGATCGCCCAGAACCGTTCGAAGAAAATAAACACGGCCACGCCCCCTAAAATCAACAAAGGCCACATCAGGAAACCACCGGCCAGGAAAAGCTCTCCGAAACTCATCGTTTGGGCAGCCTGCTCGGTCGCCGCAGCGGCAGCGGCCGTGGCGGCAGCCACCGGTTCAGTTGCTTGCAACAAGATCATCATATCTACAAATTGTTATTTTAAATTTTGAAAATACGCTTCCGTTTTCAATTCACAAAAATACGTTTTATTATGAATCCTACAAACATTCGCCGGCCCCGAGTTTTCGTTTTTTTTCACCCCGGATACAATCGGTTATCAGGCAAAACGTTAACCTCAGGGGCAAGCCGGATTTTGTTCCGAAGCACGCGAAAAATCGCACGTCTCGGCATCCGTCCGGCTTCACTTCAGCCTACGTATCCGCTCTTGTAGGCGGCGCAAACCGCACCGGGCAAGCGGTGTTTCGCCGAAAATCCGCCGGAAACCGGCCTCGTCCAATCCCAACCAGTCGTCGATGTCCAACCGTTCCAGTTCCGCAAGCGGTGCGAAAGAGTCGTGCACGGAGACCGGGGCTTTGCGGTTGTAAGGACAGGCCCTTTGGCATACGTCGCACCCGAACAGCCAGCCGTGCAGATCGCCTTCGTCCCCGTCGCCGGCTTCGATCGTCCGGCGGGAAATGCAGCGCCCCGCGTCGATCGTCCGGTCGGGACGGATCGCCGCGACCGGACAGGCGTCCACGCAGGCGCGGCAGGTTCCGCAGCCGTCGCGCACGAACGGCGCGTCCGACTCCAATTCGGCCGTCGTAACTACCTCGCCCAGCAACAGGAACGAGCCGGGCCGGGGATTCGCCAGCAACGAATTGCGTCCGATCCAGCCCAGGCCGGCCTCGACCGCCCACGACTTTTCGGCCAGCGGAGCGGTATCGGTAAAAACCCGTCCGGACGCCCCGGGCACGAGTTCCCGCAGGTAGGCCGACAATTCGTTCAACCGTTCGCGGATCGTCAGATGGTAATCCCTCGAATGCGCATAAGAAGCGATGCGGGAAGCCACCTCGTGCGCCGACGGCGGGCGGTGGTAGCCGACCCCGCAAACGATCACCGAACGGGCGCCTTCGCAGAGCGCCCCCGGATCGAACCGTTTGCCGGTATTCCGGCGCAAATACTCCAAGCCGCCGTCGCATCCGTCGGCGAGCCAATTCTTAAACCGATCGTACTGCCGCTCCAGCGAACGGCAGCGGGCAATCCCGCACAGATCGAATCCGAGCGACAAAGCCTTCCTGCGGATTTTTTCGGAGTTTGTCATTTTTGCCGTTTACGGTTCGGGTTATTTGCGCAAAAGTACGATTTATAAAACAAAAATCTTTACATTTGCATTTTACATTAGGGAGTGTTTATCGCTTTTAACAAACGTATCAATTATGTTCAACACGCTTCTGGAATTATATCAGCACAGCATCCACGCTTACAGTTCCAATAAGTGTTTTTCGATGTACGGCGGGGAGGCGCTCACGTACCGCGATTTTGCAGACCGGGTAGACTCCCTGATCGAAACGTTCGTCGCATCCGGTCTCAGCCACGGGGACAAGATCGCCCTGCTGAGCAACAACATGCCCAACTGGGGAGCGGCTTATTTCGCCGCCGCGATTTCGGGCATGGTCATCGTCCCGATCTTGCCGGACTTTTCCGGAGCGGAGATCGACCGCATCATCCTGCACTCCGAGGCGAAAGCCCTGGTCGCTTCCGACAAACTCTATACGAAAGTATCCAAGGAAGTTATCGCACAGCTACAGGTCGTAATTCGCTCGATGAACCTCGGGGTCATATCTTCCCATTCGGACGCTCCGCGCGGAACGATCAGGGATCCGAAAGAGGAAGACCTCGCCGCCATCATCTATACTTCCGGAACGACTTCCCGGCCCAAAGGGGTCATGCTGTCGCACAAAAACCTTTGCAGCGAACTGGCGATGGTCAGCATCCTGCAACCGGTTTACCAAAACGACGTCTTCCTGTCGATCCTGCCGCTGTCGCATACTTACGAATGCTCGCTGGGCATGTTGCTGCCGTTCATGTGGGGAGCCTCGGTGATCTATCTCGACAAAGCGCCCACCGCCGCCGTACTGCTGCCGATCCTCAAAGAGGTACGGCCGACTATCATGCTGAGCGTACCGCTGATTATCGAGAAAATATACAAAAACAAAATCCTGCGCCAACTGTCGGCCAACCGCCTGATGCGGTGGCTGTATCGGAAAGAGTGGGGCCGCAAATGGCTGCACCGCATAGCGGGCAAAAAACTGATGAAACTATTCGGCGGCCGCATCCGCTTTTTCGGGATCGGCGGGGCAAAACTCGACGGAACCGTCGAGCGCTTCCTGTTCGAAGGGAAATTTCCGTACGCGATCGGCTACGGGCTGACCGAAACGGCTCCGGTACTGGCCGGCGTCAACCCGTCGATGGTACGCCACCAGTCGACCGGTCCGATGCTCGAAGGCGTCCAGGCGCGGCTGGACAACGTGAATCCGCAGTCGGGCGAAGGCGAAATCGTCGTCAAAGGGCCGAACGTGATGATCGGCTACTACAAAGACCCCGAAGCGACCGCCGACTCGTTCACCTCGGACGGCTGGTTCCGCACGAAAGACCTCGGCCTATTCGACCAGGACGGATACCTCTACATCAAGGGACGGCTGTCGAACATGATTCTCGGCCCGAGCGGCGAAAACATCTATCCCGAAGAGATCGAAGACCGCCTAAACAATATGCTGTACGTGGCGGAGTCGTTGATCATTTCTCAGGGAGGTAAACTGGTCGCCCTGATCTATCCGGACTGGGAACAAGTGGACAAGGCAGGCATCCAACACTCCGAAATCGAAGAGCTGATGCAGCAGAACATCGACCAACTGAACACTGAAATGCCCGCCTACAGCAAAGTATCTTGCTTCAAGCTTTATCAGGAAGAATTCGAAAAGACACCGAAACGGAGTATTAAACGATATTTATATCAACCCGCAGAGGAAAACTAAATAAATAAATCGTACCTTTGTTTTCTGTTAATTTACAAACAGCTCATATGAACAAAGGGAAAATTACTGTTGTCGGCATTGGACCGGGAAATCGCGATGACATAACGCCTGCGGCATTATCAGCCATCAGGCAGTCGGATGTGATCATCGGATATAACTATTATTTCCAGTTTATACAGGATATAATTCACCCGGATACCCAATGTATCGATACTGGGATGAAGCGCGAGAAAATACGTGCCGAAGAGGCCTACAAATACGCTTCGGAAGGTAAAACAGTGACAGTGATCAGTTCTGGTGATGCCGGAATCTACGGGATGGCCCCGTTGATATATGAAATGCGGACGATGAAAGAGGCGCCGCAAGTGGAGATCGAGGTAGTGCCCGGTATCAGTGCGTTCCAAAAGGCGGCTTCGCTTCTGGGGGCACCTATCGGGCATGATCTCTGTATCATCTCCCTCTCCGACCTGATGACTCCCTGGCTACGGATCGAAAAACGTATACGGGCCGCCGCTATCGGCGACTTCGTGACAGCCATCTACAATCCGAAAAGCGAAGGACGCTACTGGCAGTTACATCGTCTCAAGGAGCTGTTCCTCGAAGAACGTGCACCCGAAACACCGGTCGGCTATGTCCGTCAGGCCGGACGCGAAGAGCAGGTCGTCAACCTGACCACGCTGGCAGAGTTCGACCCTGAGCAGGTCGACATGTTCACTGTCATCCTGATCGGGAACTCGCAGTCATATGAGGCCGACGGTAAATTCATCACACCACGCGGCTATTACGGGGAGATCAAGATGAAAACAGATGTCGGGATCGGCCAGGACATCATGATCCGCAGCTTTCGCACCATCGAGAAAGAACTCAAGAACAAAGAAATACCGCTCGACAAGAAATGGGCTTTGCTCCATGCCATCCACACGACAGCCGATTTCGATATGGAAAATATCCTACGGATCGACGATCATGCGGTGGCTTCCCTTTACGGGAAATTCAGCCGGGGCGAGGTGCGCACCATCATCACAGACGTCACAATGGCTGCTTCCGGCATCCGCAAAGGAGCTTTGCAGCGTATGGGAATCGAGGTGAAATGCTATTTGCAAGACGAGCGCACCGTACAACTTGCAACAGAAAAAGGGATCACCCGCACACAAGCTGGCATCCGGCTTGCCGTACAGGAACATCCCAGCGCTTTATATGTATTCGGCAATGCGCCGACCGCATTAATGGAACTTTGTGACCTGATAAGGAAAGGGAAAGCCATTCCCGCCGGCATTATTGCCGCTCCTGTCGGTTTCGTACACG
>OGME01001846.1_pt1 | contig 11200 bp, 8 predicted proteins | sample 1572981 | NCBI WGS metagenome assembly OGME01 (sample SAMEA2581902, study PRJEB24529) | metagenome | biome: Human gut stool | place: China | collected 2011
TGCTTGCGGCGGGAGAGGTTCACGGTGCCGTCGTTCATCTCGTGGACGGAATCCAGGCTCTTGCCGGTGCCGATGGCCACGCAGCTGATGGCATTTTCGGCCACCACGGTGTGGATGCCGGTGCGGGCGGTGATGAGCTTGTCGAAGCCGTCCACCAGGCTGCCGCCGCCGGTCATGACGATGCCGTTGTTGGCGATGTCGGCCACCAGCTCCGGGGGCGTGCGCTCCAGGACGCCGTGAATGGCCTCCAGGATCCGCTCCACGGGCTCCTCAAAGGCCTCCAGCATCTCGGTGGAGGTGACGGTGATGGTCTTGGGCAGGCCGGTCATCAGGCAGCGGCCCTTGATCTCGATGGTGGTCTCCTCCTCCTTGGGGAAGACGCAGCCGATCTGCATCTTCATCTGCTCGGCGGTGCGCTCACCGATGAGGATGTTGTGCTTGCGGCGCATATATTTGACGATGGCTTCGTTGAACTGGTCGCCGGCCACCTTGATGGAGGCGCTTTCCACCACGCCCTTCAGGGAGATCACGGCAATGTCGCTGGTGCCGCCGCCGATGTCCACCACCATGTGGCCCTCGGGCTTGGTGATGTCGATGCCGGCGCCGATGGCTGCGGCCACAGGCTCCTCGATCAGATACACATGGCTGGCGCCGGACTGCAGGCCCGCGTCCACCACGGCGCGCTCCTCCACCTCGGTGATGCCGGAGGGAACGCAGATGATGACACGGGGCTTGAAGATGTGGTGGAAGCTGCCGCTGACCTTGCGGATGAACTCCTTGAGCATCCGCTCGGTCATGTCGTAGTCGGAGATGACGCCCTCACGCAGGGGACGGATGGCCACGATGTTGCCGGGGGTACGGCCCAGCATGGCCTGGGCGTCTGCGCCCACGCTGAGCAGGCGGCCGTCGTCCTTGTTGATGGCCACCACGGAGGGCTCATTGAGCACAACGCCCTTACCCTTGACATATACCAACACCGATGCGGTACCCAGGTCGATACCGATATCCTTTGCTAAAGAACACATAATGCTGCACCTCATTTTTCTGATATGGACCACGGCCCCAGGGAGGGCCATTTAATTCCTGATATCCTATTATAATGGCGCTTTTCCCATTTTGCAAGAGAATTTGTGGGTTTTTCCAAATCGTAATCTTTTGTTCATAATTTGTAACCTTTGGGCCGGTGCTTCATTATGGACAGGCGGCGGGGATTTTATTCCTCCCGGGTGACGGCCAGGGTCAGACCCAGCACGTCGGCGGCTCCCGCCTGGCGCAGGACCCGGGCGGCCTCCCCCAGGGTGGACCCGGTGGTGCAGATATCGTCCACCAGCAGGAAGCGCTTTCCGGCGATGCGCTCCGGATGGACGGCCTCATAGGCCCCCAGGACGTTGGCCCGGCGGGCGTCGGCGTCCTCCAGGCCGGACTGGGGCGGGTTGTCCAGAATTTTGCGCAGGGTCTCCTGGGGCTCCACGTGCCACTCTACGCACAGGCTCCCGGCCAGATACCGGGCCTGGTCAAAGCCCCGCTTGCGCAGGCGCTTCCGGCTCACCGGCACCCAGGTGATGGCGTCGAACTCGCCGCCGAACTCCTCCGCCGCGCAGCGGGCCGTCAGGCTGCCGAAGCAGGGCAGGCCGCCCATGCGGCCCTTGAACTTGAAGTCCAGAATGGCCCGGCGGACGGAGTCCTCGTAATACAGAGGCGCGGCCACCCGGCCCCAGGAGGTCTGGCGGACGGCCCGGTCCCCGGTGTAGGGCAGCTTCTTTTCGCAGCCGGCGCAGATCAGCTCCTTATTGCCGATGTGCTGATTGCAGAAGGGGCAGCGCCGGGGGAACAGGAAGTTCAATGCCCCCTGCTCCAGCTGGTTCAGCCGTTCGTTGAGATCACTCATGCCCATGGCTTGGTCCTCCTTGCTTGAGTCTGCGGCGCAGGCCGCTGTATCGCCGGGTGCGGCGGTCGTTTTCCGCCATGCGGCCGGGGATGGCGTCGTCGCCTACCATCACCAGCAGCTCCCTGGCCCGGGTGATGGCGGTGTACAGCACGCCCCGGACCAGCAGGTTGGGAGCCGCCGGGGCGGACACCAGCACCACCGCCCGGTATTCGCTGCCCTGGGCCTTGTGGACGGTCATGGCATAGGCCATGTCCAGCTGGCTCAACAGGTCGGCGGTGTATACGCTGGTGCGGTCGTCGAACCGGATGGTCACCAGCTCGCCGGAGGGGTCGATGTCCTCCACCGTGCCCACGTCGCCGTTGAAGATGCCGCTGCCGGCCTCGCCGTCGTCCTTTTCCCAGAGAACGTCATAGTTGTTCCGGGTCTGCATCACCCGGTCCCCCACCCGGAAGATCATGTCGCCCCAGGTCTTCTGGCGCTTGCCCGGGGCCGGGGGGTTCAGAGCTGCCTGCAGGGCCCGGTTCAGGCTGACGGTGCCGGTCTCCCCCTTGCGGGTGGGGGTCAGCACCTGGATCTGCCCGGCGGGAATGCCCATCTTGTCCGGCAGACGGGTGCGGCACAGGTCCACCACCGTCTGCACCAGCCGGTCCGGCGAGCGGCGGCACAGGAAGAAAAAGTCGCTTTGCTTGTTGCTCAGGTCCGGGGCCTGGCCCCGGTTCACGGCGTGGGCGCTGCGGATGATGGCGGACTGCTCCGCCTGGCGGAACACCTCCGTCAGGGTCACGGAGTCCACCGCGCCGCTGCGCAGGATATCCCCCAGCACGTTGCCGGGGCCAACGGAGGGCAGCTGGTCCGGGTCCCCCACCATCACCAGGCGGCACCCGGGCTTCAGGGCCGCCAGCAGGGCGTCCATCAGCGGCAGATCCACCATGCTCATCTCGTCCACGATGACGGCGTCGGCCTCCAGCAGGTCCTTTTCGTTTTTCTTGAAGGTCACCTCGCCGGTGAGCTCGTTGAAGGTCATGCCCAGGCAGCGGTGGATGGTCTGGGCCTCCCGGGAGCACAGCTCGCTCATACGCTTGGCCGCCCGGCCCGTGGGGGCCAGCAGCAGCACCGTCAGGCCCATGCGCTCCAGCAGGGTGACGATGCCCCGGGTGGAGGTGGTTTTGCCGGTGCCGGGGCCGCCGGTCAGCAGCAGCACCCCGGACCGGGCCGCCAGCGTCACGGCCTGACGCTGGTGAGGAGCATAAGCAATGCCCTGCTGGCGTTCCATCTCGGTGATGATCTTGTCCACATTTTTCCCGGTCTGCCGCGGCGCATCCCGCAGGGACAGCAGCCGCCGGGCCACCCGGGTCTCCGCCTGATACAGGCGCAGCAGATAGCAAGCCTGGACATTGGCCACCTGCTCCTGAACGATGACGCCCCGGGTCAGCAGACCGTCCAGGGCCGTCTCCAAGGCGTCGGTGTCCGCGCTGATGAGCTGGGCGGCGGCGGACAGCAGCTTGTCCCGGGGCAGGAACACATGGCCGTTGTTCAGATTGTGGGACAGCTCGTATGTAAGGGCGGCCTCCACCCGGCAGGGGCTGTCGCCGTCGAAGCCCATGCTCAGGGCGATCTCGTCCATGGTGGAAAAGGCCACGCCGTAGGCCTGTCCCGTGAGAAGATAGGGGTCCTCCTTCAGCCGGGGCAGGGCCTGGGCCCCGTAGGCCCGGTACAGCTGCATGGCCAGAGGCACCGGCAGCTCATACCGGGCCAGAAATTCCATCACCCGCTTCAGCCCCGTCAGCTCCCGGAAAGCGGCGGACAGCTCCATGGCCTTCTTGGCGGTGATGCCCTTGACGGTTTGCAGCCGCTCCGGCTCCTCCTCGATAACGGCCAGGGTGTCCGCCCCAAAGCGGTCCACCAGCCGCTGGGCGGTGGCGGGGCCGATGCCCTTGAGAATGCCGGAGGCCAGATAGGCCGCGATGTCCTCCTCCGTCTCCGGCATGCGGCGCTCCACGGATTCCGCCGCGAACTGGGGGCCGTAGCTGGGGTGGTTGGTCCACACGCCGGTGACGGTCATCCCCTCGCCGGGGGCGGCGCAGGGGATGCACCCCACCACCGTCACCAGCTCGCCGTCGTCCGTCAGCAGGGAGAGCACGGTGTAGCCGTTGTCCTCATTCTGAAAAATCAGGCTTTGTACGGCGCCCTCCACCGTGCTTCGTTCGGCCATAGCGGCCCTCCTTATGGTAAATGGTCGGGGATCTCCGCCGCCGTCAGCAGCAGAAGATCGTCGTATCGCTCCGTCAGCTCCCGGGCCCGGCGCAGGTCCGCCCCCTCCAGGCCGCAGTCGCACAGCACGATGGGGACCGCCCCCCGCAGCTGCCGCCGCAGGTCCAGCATCTGGGCCGCCGGGGCGGCAAAGTCGCAGCCGGGCCGGGCGGGGATCAGCAGCATCACCCGGGCGGGCTCCCGCCGCCGCAGCCAGCCCGTCAGCAGCCAGAACAGGGCCGCCAGCCCCGTGGCCGCCAGAAAGGCCAGCACGCCGTCTTGCAGCACCTCCATGATATCACCTCGATATCAGTGTATGCCCCGGGCGGCAGGCGGGTGAGAGGCTTAATACTGATAGCCCCGCTTTTCGTCCCGGAACTCCTCCACCCGGGCCCGGTAGGCCTTCATGGCGGTGTCCTCAAAGGCCAGGTGCACGTCCTTGGCTCCCATCTGCTCCAGCAGATACCGGGTGAAGGGCGGGTTCAGAGGTAGCAGCGGCCCGATGAGATAGGTGGCCATCAGGCCGCCCCGGCGGAAACCCTCGGCATAGGTGCCGGGGTGACGGCCCACGCCCCGCTCCACCCGGAACAGGGCATCCGTCAGCTCGCTGTTGGGATAGGTGTGGCCGAACAGGCTCTTGAAGCCAACAATTTCCATATCCTGGAAGCTCCCCAGCAGGAAGCTGTTGTGGCGCTTCATCATGTGATACTCGGCGTGGGTGGGGAGAATGCCCAGGCCGTCGAAGGCGCGCTTGCCGTCAATCATCACATATTCGCCCAGGGCGTCCAGGGCGTTGCCGGTGGCCAGCATCAGGCCGCCGCCGTCCACATAGCGCTCCAGCTCCGCCTTATAGGGGGTCAGGGCCTGGACCATCAGCTGCAGGCCCCGCTCGGTGGCAGAGCCCACGTACACCAGGTCCACGCCGCCGTCCGGAAAGGCGGGGCGGTCCTTCAGACCGGTTTCCACCACCTCCATCTCCGGGCAGGACTGGCGCAGATAGGTGACGTTCATCAGGTCGCCGCAGAGGTTGGCCACCTCGGGGAACAAAATCTCGGTTTTCATGCCTGCACCTCCTGCTCCGCCGCCCGGGAACGGGCGATATCCTTCATCTGGTCATATACCTGATAGGCAAGCTCCAGGGTGTCCGTGCCGTAGAGCACATACAGCTCGTCGCCGGGCTCGTAGGCCATCATGGCCGCCGCGTCGTGCTCGTCCTTGGCGCAGGCCAGGCGGTCCTCCGGCACGCCGGCCATCAGGCAGCGGAGCTTGTAGTCCTCGCACCGCAGACCGGTGCACACCACCCGGACGATGCTCTCGTCCGCCAGATACTCAAAGTCCGTATCGTAGAACCAGCAGACGTTTTCCGACCAGTGGGGCACGTCCGTCAGGGAGTTCATCAGCAGCATGACTTCTTTCTTGCCGGGGCGGGAGGCGATATACTGGAACACCCGGGAGCAGGCCAGGGCGTTCTTGTCCTTGGCCATTTCCCGGACCAGGGTGACGTTTCCGGCCTGTTCCACGTTGTGGCGGCTTTCGGTGATGGCGGACTGGGACAGCACCCGGGCGATCTCGTCATGGGCGTAGCCCAGCTGACGCAGCACGGCGATCACCGTGACCATGTTGTAGACATTGAATACGCTGTCGCAGATCAGGGTATAGGGGTATTCCTTGCCGCCCTCCCGGATGGTCATGGCGCCGCCGGGGATATCCACGTTGGTGGCCAGATAGTCGCTGTCCGGGGAGTGGAAGCCGCAGTCCTGACACACGGCCCGGCCGATGTGGTGATAGCGGCGGTATTCATAGCGCAGCTTCCCGGCGCACTTGGGGCAGATGCGCACGTCGTTGATGTGGTTGACGCACTCCACGGTGTCCGAGGGTAGGCGGTCGATGCCGAAGTAGACCCGGGGATTCTCCGGGGCCAGGCCGCAGGAGATCAGGTCATCGGCGTTGAGCACCAGCTTAGAGGCGGCGGGGACGCTGCGGCTGATGATGCCGGCGATGAAGTCGGCGTGGGCGTTGCGCATGATGCTGTCCCGGAACAGGTTGGTGACGGCGATATAGTCCGGGGTGATGTAGGGGTACACCCGGACGCTGGAGCGCTCGTCCACCTCCAGCACGGCCATGTCATAGTCCTTTACCCGGCCCGCCAGGTTGCAGCCCTTCAGCAGGGCGGTGGCGATGCCGCTGGCCACGTTGGAACCGGCCCGGTTGATGAGGACCCGGTGACCCGCCTTTTCCAGGGTGTCCGCCAGGAGATTGCTGACGGTGGTTTTGCCGTTGGTGCCGGTGACGGCGATGATGGTTTTGGGACGGCCCACATACTTCAGAAAGTCCGGGCACAGCTTCAGGGCCAGGGTGCCGGGGAAGTCCGTTCCGTTGTGGCGGGTGATCTTCAGCGCCGGGACGGACAGCTTCGCCATCCACAGCGCAAACAGGAATCGCAGTTTACCCATTGTGTTCAAGCCTCCTTGGTAACAATCGCCGCCGCCCGGCAGCTGCAGCCGTCGGCATTTTCAAATTTCAGGGGCATGGTCAGGAACGTGAATTCCCAGCCGATGAGCTGCGCCAGCCCCTTGAGGTTCTCGGTATTCACCAGCCCTGCGGAAAACAGGGTCAGGTGGTTGGGGTAATCCACCGTGTCGCAGGGGTCCAGAGAGATGGAATCCTCTCCCACCCCCTTCAGGGGCAGGCCCGCCACGAACCGGGCGGCCTCCTCGGTCAGACACGGAAACCCTTCATAATAGGCATCGGTGCCCCAGTATTGGTCCCACCCGGTGCAGAACAGCAGAAAGTCCGCGTCCCGTATGGCAGCCTCGTGCCGCAGCAGCAGGTCCAGGGGAATTTGGGACAGGCCACGGCAGTCCAGCACATAGCCACGGCCCACAAAGCGGTCCGGACCGAAGCTGTCCAGGGTGGGGGCCCCGTCCATCATGTGGGCGGGGGCGTCCATGTGGGTGCCGGTGTGGGAATACATATGCAGCAGGGTCTCCCGGTAGCCGCACTGGGAAACGGTGCAGGCGGTGGTGAGCCGGGGCGGCTCCGTGCCGGGATAGACGGGCATATCCTCCCGGATGGTGTGGGTCAGGTCGATAACGGTCATGTTGAGGTCCCTCCTTCGGGCGGTGTTTCGCGGGTGTGCAGGTATACCATCAGGGCCGCTATGTCGGCGGGGGATACGCCGGAGATGCGGCCCGCCTGGCCCAGGTTCTCCGGCCGCAGGGCGGCCAGCTTCTCCCGGGCCTCCAGCCGCAGCCCCTGGATATGGCTGTAATCCATGTCCGGCGGCAGGCGGCGGCGCTCCAGCTTCTCAAATTCCTCCACCTGCTTTTCCTGGCGGCGGATGTAGCCCTCGTATTTCACGGTGATCTCCACCTGCTCCCGGACGGCCGGGGGCAGACCCGGCGGGGCCGGGTCGAAGGGAGTCAGGTCGTCATAGCCCACCTGGGGCCGCCGCAGCAGGTCAATCAGGCGGCAGCCGTCCGGCACCGGGGCGGTGCCCAGGTCCGTCAGCAGATCGTTCAGGGCTGCCGAGCCGGGGACGCCGGTTTTCTCCAGGCGGCGGATCTCCCGCTCCACGGCGGCGTATTTCTCCTCCACCCGCCGCAGCCGCTCAGCCGATACCAGGCCGATGCGGCAGCCGATGGGGCACAGGCGGCGGTCGGCGTTGTCCTGGCGCAGCAGCAGGCGGTATTCCGAGCGGCTGGTCATCATGCGGTACGGCTCCTGGGTGCCCTTGGTGACCAGGTCGTCGATGAGGGTGCCGATGTAGCTTTCGCTGCGGCGGAGGATCAGCGGCTCCCGGCCCAGCAGGGCCAGCGCCGCGTTGACGCCTGCCACAAAGCCCTGGACCGCCGCCTCCTCGTATCCGGAGGAGCCGTTGAACTGTCCCGCGCCGTACAGGCCCCGGACCGTCCGGGTCTCTAAGGTGGGGCGCAGGGCCGTGGGGTCGATGCAGTCATATTCGATGGCGTAGGCCGGACGCATCATCTCCGCCCGCTCCAGGCCGGGGACGGAGTGCAGCATGGCCAGCTGCACGTCCTCCGGCAGGGAGGAGGAGAAGCCCTGGATGTACATTTCCTCCGTGTCCAGGCCCATGGGCTCGATGAACAGCTGGTGCCGCTCCTTGTCCGGGAAACGGACGATCTTGGTTTCGATGGAGGGGCAGTATCGGGGCCCCACCCCCTGGATGACCCCGGAATACAGGGGGCTTTTGTCCAGGTTCTCCCGGATGATGCGGTGGGTCTCCGGGGTGGTGTAGGTCAGCCAGCACACCGCCCGGTTTTCCGGCGGGGCCGGGGTCTCGAAGCTGAAGGGCAGGGGAGAGGGGTCCCCTTCCTGGAGCTGCATTTGAGAAAAGTCGATGCTCCGGCGGTTCACCCGGGGAGGGGTGCCGGTTTTGAACCGCCGCAGAGGCAGGCCCAGGGCCAGCAGGCTCTCCGTCAGAGGGCCGGCGGCGTGAAGGCCGTCGGGGCCGGATTCCTCCACGCAGTCCCCCACGATGGTACGGCCCCGGAGATAGGTGCCGGTGCACAGCACCACCGCCCGGACCCGGTATACCGCCCCGGTGCGCAGCACCACGCCGGTGACGCGGCCGTTTTCCGTCCGCAGGGCCACCGCCTCCGCCTGGCGCAGGGTCAGGTGCTCCTGCCGCTCCAGGGTGTGCTTCATCACCTGCTGATAGGCCCGGCGGTCCGCCTGGGCCCGCAGGGACCACACGGCGGGACCCTTCCGGCGGTTGAGCATCCGATACTGGATGCAGGCCCGGTCCGCCGCCTGGGCCATTTCGCCGCCCAGGGCGTCCAGCTCCCGGACCAGGTGGCCCTTGGCGGTGCCGCCGATGGCGGGGTTGCAGGGCATATTGCCCACGGCGTCCAGGTTGATGGTCAGGCACACCGTTTCCAGCCCCAGGCGGGCGGCGGCCAGAGCCGCCTCGATGCCGGCGTGTCCCGCGCCGATGACGGCGATATCAAATTGTCCCGCGTCAAATTCTCTCATACAGGCTCCTTATGCGCGCCGCAGGGTCAACACCGCCACCTCCGGGCGGTTGAACAGGCGCACCATGCCGCCCAGGCCCCGGGAGACAAATACCTCCGCGCCCCGGCAGGTGTAAAATCCGTTGGTATAGGAGGGCAGCAGCGTACCGCCGCTTCCCAGCAGCCCGTCGGTAAAGGGCAGACGCCACAGACCGCCGTGACCGTGGCCCGACAGGGTCAGATCCGCCCCCAGGGCGGCATATTCCGATTCAAACAGGTTGTTCCGGTGGGCCAGCAGCAGCCAGAAGCCCTCCGGGGCGGCGTCCCGGACCTCCCGGGCCACCTGCTGGGGCGTCTTCTGGTCGGCGTAGCCGTTGGGGTCGTCGATGCCCGCCAGGAGCAGGCTGTCGCCGCCCCGCTGAAGCGTCACGAAGCCGTTATGGAGCCAGGTGACGCCGCAGTCCGCCAGCAGGGCCGCCGTCTCCTGCATCTTTCCGGCGGCCCACTCGTGGTTGCCGGAGACGAAATAGCAGGGGGCCAGGGCCGTGAGCCTTTCCAGCAGAGGGCGCAGGTACGCCGGGTCCGTCCACTCGTCCACGAAATCCCCCACCAGAGCGATGACGTCCGGGTGGGCGGCCTCCACCGCCGCCGCCAGGCGGCGGTTTTCCCGGCCGAACTGACGGCCATGGAGGTCCGACAGCACCACCAGCCGTCCGCCGTCCCAGCCCGGGGGCAGACGGGAGGAGGAAAATGCGTATTCCTCGACGGAGAGGGTGTAGTTCCCCCACCAGAGTCCGGCTCCGGCCAGGGTCAGGGCCGCCAGCAGCAGCGGCAGGGTCTTCTTTCTGCGTTGTTCCTTGTGGGCCACGGCGGCACCTCCTTTCCCGCTGTCACTTATTATATAATAGGTTCCCCGGGGTTTGCAAGTCCTTTGTTGTGCATAATAGCAAAAAATGATGAGCGGTTTTTATGAAAAATGTAGATTCTCACCCTTGCAAAACCGGGTCGGGCGGGGTATACTATAACCGTGAAAAGAGAAGAAAGGAGCGTGATACAATGACCAACATCTTCATGAAGGGTGACCTGGATGACATGATCTTCGAGGGTTCCGACTGGCAGCCCAGCGAGCGGTAAGTGATCCGGCTATACCAAGGAAGAAGCCACGCCTGTGCGTGGTGATTTTTTTTACAGAAAAAGCGTTTTACGAAGGGATGCGCCGCAAGGCGCTTTTTTTGTGCCCATTTATGGGGCCCGTCTGCGGCGGCACAGGTCCGCGATGATGAGCGCGGCGCAGCACAGCAGCACCGCCGCCAGAATGAGAATGGCGCAGCTGCGGAAGAACGCCTCCGGCAGGATCAGGATCACCGGGTCCGTGGCCGGGTCAAAGAGCCAGTTGTCCTTGCCGGGGAAGAAGATACTGTGGAACACCGTGAAGGCCCGGTCAAAGTCCAGGGCCGCCAGGACGCCGGCTATGGCCAGCGCCCCGCCCAGGCCGCAGCCGGCCCAGAAGCCGGGACTGTGGCCCGCCAGGGGACACAGGGTCAGGCCCTTTTTCCGCCGCAGAGCGTACAGCACCAGCAGCACCGCCACGCACACCGCCAGCACCCGAAGGTCCAGCAGAAACAGCCGCCGCACATCGGCGAAGTGGCTGGCCCCCTCCGGGGAGAAGGACAGCACACCGGCGGCAAAGTCCGGGCGCTTGCCCAGGCAGTAGTCCATCACATCGTCAAAGGCCGCCCCGATCTGCTCCGCCGTCAGGCCGCTGCGGGCGGGGATGCCCAGAGGCTCGATCTGGGCCCGGTAGAAGGGCCGGATCAACAGCGGCAGGGCGATGGACCCGGTCAGGATGGTCAGGGCCATGGCAAAGGCCGTGAAAACGGACAGCAGCTTCCTCATGAAATATCCTCCTTCTTCCGGCCGGACAGCACCAGCAGCACCTGGCCCGGCAGGTAAAACAGCCACATACCCACCTGGGCAAAGGCGGCAAGCCACTCGGGAAACAGCTCCGGCTGGTTATGAACGCCCACGCACACGTCGCACAGCAGGAACAGCCACAGTCCCCAGGCAAACAGCGGCATGGAAAGGGAAA
>OGME01001858.1_pt1 | contig 11134 bp, 7 predicted proteins | sample 1572981 | NCBI WGS metagenome assembly OGME01 (sample SAMEA2581902, study PRJEB24529) | metagenome | biome: Human gut stool | place: China | collected 2011
GAATGATTAGTAGGATCATATAAACCGCAACAAATCGCGCCGGGCAGGAAGTCTTTGCTGAAAGATCACTCGATCTCGAACTGGTCGCTCAGACGCTTCTCGAACAGCTTGCTGACTTCCAGCAGAGTCTCATCGTCCTCGACCACGTCGAGATACTCGCCCTCGTCGTCCTCGCCGACGCTCAGGATGACCAGCTGGGCGTCCTCGTCCAGGTCTTCCTCATTCTCGGCGTATTCGACAACGGCCAGGTAATGCACGCCCTTATGGTCCAGAGCGTCGATCACTTCAAACGTGACCTCATTGCCGTCCTCGTCCTCGAGGGTCATCAGGTCGGGCTGATATTCCTCTTCGGTCTCAGCGGCGGACTTGTTCATATCTTCTGCCATAAGTCACGTTCTCCTGTCAAATATCTAAAAAATGGAATAACTGTCACACCCTGCCCTCTCTGCTCCTTCTGAGCTGTGGGTTCCGGGTACGCCTATAGTGTAGCGTTTTTTTGCCCGCTCGTCAAGATGTTTTTCGCATAGAAATCCAATAACAAATTTTCACGCTTTTCCCTCTCGCTTCCCGGGCCGGAATGTGATATACTATAGCGATAGCTTTTGAAAAGCCATCTTTGCTATAATATATGGACAGGGAGGCCCGATCATGAGAGCCTTGAAAAAAATAATGGCGGCACTGGCCCTGACGGCAGTTCTGGCCGGGTGCAGTGCGGACAATATCCTCTCCAGCATCCAGGGCGGGAAGGCCGGCACGGTGCAGACGGTCAGCCGCCCGGCGGTGGAGTCGGCAGAGCTGCAGTTCACCCACCCGGCGGTGGGGGACACCATCGCGGTGTTCGATACCTCGGCAGGCGTGTTCAAAGCAGTGCTTTTTTCCACCGAGGCCCCGCAGGCTGTGCAGAATTTCACGACTTTGGCCCAGCAGGGCTTTTACAACGGCCTGACCGTCACCCGGGTGGAGAAGGACTTCGTGGTGGAGGCCGGGCAGGGCGCGGACGGCAGAGGCACCACCATCTGGAACGGGAACCGTTTCTCCGCCGAGACCACCGATAAGCTCCACCACTATTCCGGCGCACTCTGTGCGGCAGCGGACGCCTCCGGCGACTGCGCCAGCGTCTTCTATGTCATGGAGACCCTGCCGGGCAGCAGCTCGGTGACGCAGGAGCTCATCGACCAGATGAACGCCGCCGGCTGGCGGGCCGACGTGGTGAGCGCCTATCAGACAGCGGGCGGCGCACCCTACCTCGACTACACCGACACCGTCTTCGGGCAGGTGTACGAAGGGATGGAAGTCGTGGACACCATCGCCCAGACCGGCGTGGACGAAACTCAGCGCCCGACGGAGGCTGTCACCATCAACAGCGTGAGCATTACGAAATACGAATAAGAAGCTGCTTTTCCGCCCTCCGGGCGGTGGGACGGCTGCAAAAAATCACCCGCCAACTGGCGGGTGATCTGCGTTTATGGGGAAATCAGACGAGATGCGGGGAAAATCGGGAAGAGATCAGAGATTCCTGCCCACCCGCAGGGAGATGGCAACATAAGTCTGGCCGCGAATGATCCGGGCCGCTACGCCTGCCTTGGTATAGTTGCCGTTCAGGGCAAAATCCAAGGCTTCGTTTTGATCGCTACCTTTGATTTGATCGATGATCTTCTGCAGCGTGGTATCGTTGTAGTCATATTTGGCGACCAGAGTGAGGGTGGCGTTCTTATTGTCGTTGTCCCACTTGGCATCCACCTTGTTGAAGAACTGGTATCCGCGAGCATCGCCCTTCAGCTCAAGCTCCAGAGCGTCCAGACGGGCGTTTGCAACAGTACGCATCCCATCGTCATTGGCCAGGGCCACGGCGCGGCCGTTGTTGATGGCCCGCATCACATGGGCCTCCGGGCCGGAAGAACCGCCGCCACCGCTGCAGGCGGTCAGGAGCAGAAGGGTCAGTGCACCGGCCAGAAGCAGGGCAGTCAGCTTTCTCAGTTTTGTCATGTGGGTCGCCTCCAATCGTTTTTGTTTTGGTGAGTCCAGTTGTTTTTTCTCATGAAGAAGCGTCCTCTCCGGCCATCTGGTCAGGGGGTTCTTCTACCCTCATTTTATCGGAGAAGAGCCGGTGCTGTCAAGCCGGAAAACTATACAAATTCGGCTCGGGAAAATTGTGAAAACAAACCGGAAAACGACGATTTTATGCGGACTTTGCAACAAACTGTCCGGACTTCGCAAAGAAACTTTGCCGCGGGGGCAGCGGGGGCGTTCAGACCTCCCCCGGGTGCTCTTTCCGCCACTGGATGTAGTCGTCCAGGATGACCGTCGCGCTTACCGAGTCGAGGATGCTTTTCCGCTTCGCGCCGAAGGTGCCGCTCTCGTCGAGGAGGTCAGCGGCAGCGCAGGTGGTCTGGCGCTCGTCCCACATCCGGACGGGCAGGCCGCTCCAGATCTCAACGGTTTTGGCCAGCTTGCGGCTCTTGCGGGCGCGCTCGCCCTCGGTGCCGTCCATGTTCAGCGGCAGGCCGATGACGATGAGCTCGGCTTCGATCTCTTTTGCCACCTCGCAGACCCTGGCGGCAACTTTGTCCCGGGCCTTGACGGTGATCTGGGGCGTGATGGGGGAAGTCAGGAACTCGGTGCGGTCGCAGGTGGCGAGGCCGGTGCGGCTGTCGCCGTAATCTACTGCTAAAATTTTCATGCAGGTGTCCTCTTTCTGAGATGATTTTTTCTTCATTGTACCACAGAATAGATGTCGCTGCAATTTTGTGGTACAATGATAGCTGATATTAAGTCTGAGCGCGAGGCCCGGTCTTTTGCGCCACAGTGGGCCTCAGGCGTCCAGCACGACCAAAACCGGCTTGCCAATGGCTCCCCCTTTGGGGGAGCTGTCACGCCGCGGCGTGACTGAGAGGGCAAGGACGCGGACAGCGAGACTCAGGCGCAGCGATGGTATCGCCCTGACAAAGGCTTCTGCTTATCGCTGTGCGGTGGTTCTGTCATGCCGGGCTAGCCCTCTCCGTCACCTTCGGTGACACCTCTCCCAAAGGGAGAGGCTTTTGGCTCCCACGATAGAAAACTGACCCAACGGAGAGATTCATCATGTTAAAACTACTTTTAGGCGGCTCCGGCAGCGGAAAGACCACCCTGCTGTACCAGCGCATCCGGGCGCGGGCCGAGGCGGGGGAGAAGAGCATCCTGCTGGTGCCGGAGCAGTTCACCTCGTCCACCGAGGGCCGCATCCACCGGGAGCTGGGCGACGCGCTGAGCGGACTGGTGGAAAGCTTTTCCTTCACCAGCCTCGCCGAGCATATCTTGTCGGCGGAGGGCGGCTCTGCCGTCCAGACCCTCAGCGACGCGGGCCGTGCCGTGCTGGTGCGCCGCGCCCTCGAGGAACTGCAGGACAACGTCCATTACTATTACCGCCACCGCCGCTCGGCCGCCTTCTGCCAGATGGCCGCCGAGACCATCGACGAGCTCAAGAGCGCGGGCCTCTCGGGCCGGCAGCTCTATGAGCTGGCGCAGGACTGCGGCACCGACAGCGCCAAGCTCAGCGAACTGGCCCTCATCTTTCAGGGCTACGAGACCCTTCTGGCCGGGACAGGCATGGACCCCTCCGACCGGCTGGAGCTGGCCGCATCCCGCCTCGAGGCCGCACTGGCCCGGGGCGAACTGCCGGAGTTCCTGCGGGACAGGGCCGTCTTTATCGACGAGTTCGACACCTTCAACGCCCCGAAAAAGCGGCTGATGGGCGCCCTGCTGGCCTCGCTGCCCACCGTGACGGTGGCCCTCTGCGACGACGGCACCCCCCTCGTGCCGGGGGACATGAGCCTTTTCTCCGGCGCGAAGCAGGTGGCGGCCCAGCTGCGCCAGCTGGCCCGCCGGAACGGCACTGAAGTGGCCGTGCCGGAACTGCTGCGCCGGGATATGCGCCACGCCGACGCCCCCGGCCTCGCCGCTGCGGCCCAGCTGCTGGCCGCGGGCCGGTGTGACCCGCCTCCGGCCTGTCCGGAAATAAAATTATTCGCCGCTCCCAGCCGGGAGGAAGAAGCCCGTGCCGCCGCCGCTGCCATCCGCCGCCTCATGCGGCAGGGCGTCCGCTGCGGGAAGGTGGCGGTGGTCTGCCGCGACATCTCGAAATACCGCGCCGCCGTCAAGTACGAGTTCCGGATGGCGGACATCCCCCTCTATTGCGATGAGCCGACGACGCCCGAGTTCAGCGCCCCGGCCACGGCGGTGCGGTGTCTGCTGGCCATTGCCCGGGGTGCGGAGCTGACGGAACAGCTCACCACCCTGGCCAAGACCGGCCTCTGCGCCCTCACCGAGGAAGAGGTCTGCGCCCTTGAGAACTACGCCTACACCTGGTCGCCGAATGCGGCGGCGTGGCGCGCGCCTTTCGAGAAGAACCCCCGGGGCTTCGGCGATGTGGAACCCACCGACGAGGACAGAGAAAACCTTGCCCGGGCTGAAAAGGCCCGCGCCCTTCTCATCACCGCCGCCGACGGCCTGCGCGCGAAGCTCCGCTCTGCCAACGCCGAGCAGATGAGCCGCGCCCTCTACTTCTGCCTGAAGGAGCTGGGTGCGGAGGACGCTCAGGCCGCGCAGGTGGAGGCCATCCGGGCCGAGCGGGGCATCCCCGCCGCCGAGGAAGCCGCCCGGGAGTGGAATGTGGTCATGGGCCTGCTGGACGAGATGGCAGGCCTGCTGGGCGGCCAGAGCGTCACCATCCCCGAGTATGAAGAGCTGTTCGGGCTGCTGCTGCGCTCGTCCGACCTCGGCCACATCCCCCAGACGCTGGACGCCGTGGTGCTGGCCAGCGCAGGCAAGATGCGCCTTGACGCACCGGACTATGTCTTTGTGCTGGGCCTCTCCGAGGGCGAATTCCCCGCCGCGCCCGGCGAGACGGGCCTGCTGACCCACGCCGACCGCGACGCCCTGATGGCGCAGGAGATCGAGCTTCCGGACTGCTTCGAGAACCGGGTGGTGCGGGAACAGGTCTGCTTTTATAAGGCTCTCACCGCCCCGGCAAAGGGGCTCTGGCTCAGCTGGCCGAAGGGGCAGGGCCAGACCCTCTGCGCCGCCCTCGAGCCCATCGTGGACGTGCTGAGACCGGGTGCGCCGGAACTCGACCTGACCGACCTTGCCGCCACTGCCGCCGACGGCCTCGACGTGCTGGGCGGCGGCTGGCCCCTGACGGAGATCGAGCGCGCCAGCCTCACCGAGGCTCTTCATGCCCCCGGCGGGGCAGAACCCGAGGGCCTCGCCCTCCTGCGCCGGATGGCGGGCCGCGGTCCCCGTCAGGTCAGTGACCTCGAAGCGCTGGAAACGCTGCTGGGCCGGCGGCTCCGCATCTCGCCCAGTCAGCTCGAAAAATACTACACCTGCCGGTACGGCTATTTTCTGCAGTACGTGCTGGGTCTGCGACCCCGGAAGCGGGCAGAGCTTTCCGCCGACCAGAGCGGCACCCTCATGCACTGGGTGCTCCAGATGGCCCTCGACCCCCACCCCGGCCCTGACAACCCCTGCGCTGGCTTACAGCCCTTCCTCGACCTCGACGACGAGGCCATGGCGGCGCTGGCCGGGCTTCTCGTAGATGAGTACGCAAAGCGCTACCTCCCCGAGGACACGGCCCGCTTCGCCTATCTGCTCTCCCGCCTCAAAAAGAGCATGACGGGCCTGCTGTGCTACCTGCGGGACGAGCAGCGCCAGTCCAGCTTCAAACCGGTGGCCTGTGAGCTGAAGATCGGCCCCGGCGAGGACGCCGTGCGGGGCCAGACCTACCGCCTCTCCGATGGCCGGACGGTGCAGCTCATCGGCACCGTGGACCGTGCCGACGAGTGGATCGAGGACGACGGCACCCGCTGGGTGCGGGTGGTGGACTATAAGACCGGCACGAAAAAGCTCGACCTGCGGGAAGTCTACTGCGGTCTCGACTGTCAGATGCTGCTCTACCTGTTCAGCCTGACCCGGGACGCCGACGGACGATTCACCGGGGCAGAGCCTGCGGGTGTGCTGTACCTGCTGGCCGACCCGGCCCCCGAGACGACCACCCGGGGCAAGGCTGCCCGGAGCATGGAATACAAGCTGGACGGCCTCGTCCGGGACGAGCAGAAGGTCTTTGACGCCATGGACGCCGAGGAGACGGGGCGGTATCTGCCCTTCAGCTTCCGGGGCGGTGTACCCAGCCCCTACCAGAAAGAGAAACGCGCCGACAAGGCTAAGCTCTCCCGCATCCAGCTCCATCTGGACGACCTCGTGACCCGGATGGGCGAACAGCTCTACAGCGGCTGCATCGCCGCCGAGCCGCTGGTCACGGGCCGCAGTCCCTGCCGGTGGTGCGACTACGGCTTCATCTGCTGCCATGAGGACGGCATCGGAGAGCGGGTGCTGGACGCCCCTGCAAAGCCGTTTGAACCGCCAGAAAATTCAGATAAAAAGAAGGAGGAAGACCAGTGAGCGAGACAAAATGGACCCCGGCCCAGCGTGCTGCCATCGACGACCGGGGCGGTGCGCTGCTGGTGAGCGCCGCCGCTGGCAGCGGCAAGACCGCCGTGCTGACGGAGCGGGCCGTCCGGCTCATCACCGACCCGGAACATCCCGTGGACGCCGACCGGCTCCTCATCGTCACCTTCACCAACGCCGCCGCCGCAGAGCTCCGCGCCCGCATCGGGCAGGCGCTGCTCCGCCGCAGTCAGGCAGAACCGGGCAACACGGCTCTCCGCCGCCAGCGGATGCTGTTGCAGAGAGCCCCCATCTGCACCATCGACGCCTTCTGCCTCGACCTGCTCCACAAGCACTTTCAGGCGCTGGACATCCCGCCGGACTTCACCCCTGCCGACCCCGGCAGCGTGGAGATGCTGCGGAACGCGGCCCTCTCCGAGACGCTGGAAGCGGCCTATCAGGATGCGGACTTCTGCGCCTTCGCCGACCTCTACGGCAAGGGCCGCACCGACAAGGCGGCGGGGGAGGCGGTTTTGCAGGTCTATGACTTCCTCCGCGCCCTGCCCGACTACGATAAAAAGCTGGACGAGATGCTGGCCCCGTGGCAGGACGAGAACGGCTTTGCCCGCACCTGCTGGCATGATATTCTGATGCAGGAGGCCGCCCGCTCTGCCCGGGCTGCGAAGGAGCTGCTCTGCGCCGCGCTGAACGACTGCAAGGCGGACTTCGTGACTGCGCAGGCCGACGCCGAGGCCAGCAAGAAGACCCCTGCCGCCAAGGAAAAGGCCGTGGCGGCAGCGAACGAGAAGTTCGCCGAACCCCTCGAGCGGCTGGAAAACTCCGCCGCCCTGCTGGGCGAGGTGGAGCGTCTGGCCGGGGCGGGGGAATGGACGCCCCTCTACGACAGGCTGACGCCCTACGTCCTCGGCATGGAACAGGCCCCCGGCCTCAAAAATATGAAAAAGCGGCTCACCGGTGAGCACAAGGACGCCGTCAAGACCCGGGCCGACGAGGCCGCAAAGCTCTTTGAGAAAATCGAAGACCTCATCAGTTGCAGCCTCGACGAAGCCGAGCTTGACCGGAAAGCCGCCGAACCCTGCCTCCGCGCCCTCTTTGCCGCCGTGCGGGACTTTGACGCCCGCTTTGCGGCCCGGAAGCGGGAGAGAAGATTGCTGGAATTCAGCGACTTCGAGCATCTGGCCCTGCGGCTCCTGCGGGACGCCGACGGCCAGCCCACTGAGCTGTGTCAGGGCATCCGGCAGGGCTACGCCGCCGTCATGGTGGATGAGTATCAGGACACGAATGCCCTGCAGGACGCCCTTTACCGCTGTCTCGCCAGCCCGGCAGGGGATGACCTCTTCCTCGTGGGCGACTTAAAGCAGAGCATCTACCGCTTCCGTCAGGCGGACCCCAGCATCTTCCGGGAAAAGCTGGAGAGCTGGCCATTCCTGCCCGGCGGCGAGGCCCGCCCCCGGCCCGAAGACGGCAGGCCCGGCGAGAACGCCATGCTGGCACTGGATGCCAACTTCCGCTCTGCCCCGCAGGTGGTGGCGGGCATCAACTTTATCTTCGAACAGCTCATGACGCCTGCCCTGGGCGACACGGCCTACGGCGACGGCCAGCGCCTGGTCTGCGGCGCACCCGGCGCGTACGAGGGCAGTGTGGAGGCTCACTTCCTGCCCGACGATGCCGCCGAGACGGACGCAAAATATATCGCCGACCGCATCGAGGCGATGGTGGCTTCCGGCGAGCCGGTGCGGGACGGCGGCACCACCCGCCCGGTGCAGTACGAGGACTGCTGTGTCCTGCTGGCGGCGAGAGGCGACTTTCCGGCCTACGCCGAGGCCTTGACGGCCCGGGGCATCCCGGTCTACGCCGACGCCCGGGAGAACCTGCTGGACGCGCCCCACATCCGCCCCCTCATCGCCCTGCTGCGGGTCATCGACAACCCCGCGCAGGACATCTACCTCGCTGCCGCCATGCTGGGGCCGATGTTCGGCTTTACGGACGACGACCTCGTCCGTCTCCGGGCCGGAGCGCAGACACCCGATCAGCACACCCGCATCAGCCTCTACGGCGCAGTCCTGCAGGCCGTCCAGAGCGGGGCGGAGGATGATTTCACCCGCCGGGTGCAGGCGTTCTACCGGCGTCTGACGGCCCTGCGCCGGATGGCCCGGAGCGTGCCAGTGGAGGAACTGCTGGAAGAAATTTTTGTTTCCACCGGCTACCTCGCCGCCCTCGGTGCCATGGAGAACGGCCAGCGCCGCCGGGAGGACGCGCGGCGCTTCGCCTCCTTCTGCGCCGGGGCGGGCGCGGGCGGCATCTCGGCCCTCGTCCGTGCTATCGACGCGGCCACGCTGGCGGGCTCCACCGGGCAGGAGACTGCCCCCGGCGGGGCGCGGCCCGGCTGCGTCACCATCATGACCATCCACCGCTCCAAGGGCTTGCAGTTCCCGGTGGTGTTCGTGGCCGACACGGCCCGGCAGTTCAACGCCGCCGACACCCGCCAGCCCGTCCTGCTCCACCGCGTCTGCGGCGCGGGCCTCCGTCTCCGTCCCGAGGGCGGCGAGGGGGCCTATAAGACGGCGGCCTACACCGCCCTCTCCACGGTCCATGCCGCCGAGATGCGGAGCGAGCAGATGCGGCTTTTGTACGTGGCCCTCACCCGGGCGCAGGATAAGCTGATCTTGACGGTCCCGCTGGGCATTGGCCGGACGTCCAACCCCTTCGCCAAAGCTGCCGCCTTCCTCGCCGCCGGGGCGGGGGAGACCCTGAACGCTCAGGCGGGCAGCTTCGCCGACTGGCTGCGGGCGGCACTCCTCGTCCACCCCAACGGCGGGCCTCTCCGCCGTCTGGCGGGGAACCTCGAGCTGCCCTTTGCGGACACCGGGAGCACCATCGCCCTCACAGTGCAGGCCGATGTCCTCCCGCCCGAGGAAGCCCCCGCCGAGGCGGAAGAGCCGCCCCGGCCCGAGGCCGACCCGGCCCTTGTGGAGACGCTGCGGCAGGGCTTCGGCTGGCGGTATCCGGCGGCAGCGCTGGCGGACATCCCGGCCAAGGTCAGCGTGACCAGCCTCGTCCACGCTGCGGAGCAGACCACCCTCGAGCGCCCGGGCTTCCTCTCGAAGGACGGCCTCACCGCCGCCGAGATGGGTACGGCTCTCCATGCCTTCCTCGAACACGCCGACTTCGGGGCGCTGGCCGCTGTGCGGGACGCAGAAGACGCTGCCGTTCTGGATGCCGTCCGCGCCGAACGGGAGCGTCAGGCGGCGGCGCAGCTCACGCCCCCCACCATTGCCGGGAAGCTGGATGTCTATAAGATACTCCGCTTTGTGCGCAGCGAGGCGTTCCGCCGCATCTGCGGGGCAGAGGATGTGCTGCGGGAGCTGGCTTTTATCACGTCGCTGCCCGCCGCCGAGGTCATGGCCGCTCAGGGCCGCGCCCTGCCCGACGGCCCTGCCGCCGACGCCGGGGTGCTGGTGCAGGGCATCGCGGACATCGTCCTCGTCTACCCCGACCACCTCGAGCTTCTGGACTACAAGACGGACCGCCGCAAGACCCCTGCCGACTTCGTCCGCGCCTACCGCGCTCAGCTGGAACTCTACGCAAAGGCCATTGATAAGCGCTTCGCCCCCCGGCGGGTGACTTATAAAGGGATATATGCGCTGGAGCTGGGGGAGCTGATAGAGGTATAAATAAGAAAGCAGGGCGCAAAGCCTCTCCCTTTGGGAGAGGTGTCACCGAAGGTGACGGAGAGGGCAAGGATGCTGACAGAGAAGCACAGGCACAGCGATAGGATCGCTCTGACAAAGAGTCTGCCTATCGCCGTGTGTCGGCTCTGTCGTGCCGGGCTTGCCCTCTCAGGCGCTTCGCGCCAGCTCTCCCAAAGGGAGAGCCTTGAAGCCGCCCCTAAACATAAAATTTCAAATTCCCGCATAAAAATGCTTGACAGCCTCCCCGGGGTGTGGTAAAATACCCGAGTAAAGAAAGCAGCTACGGCCTGTGCCGCGCTCGCCTTGAGGGGTAAGGACCCCCGGGCTATACCCTGAACCGATTCGTCTTGAAGACCGAATCGCGCTTTTGAGTGAATTTCGCGCGGCTGTCCCGAAACTGGGGCGGCCGCGTTTTCTATGCCAAAAAACGCAACACTATGGACTATTGTTTGGAGGTGCATTCATTATCGCTACCGCTGGAAAGTCGAAGGAACTGGAGATCAACGGTCAGATCCGTGACCGTGAGGTTCGCCTGATCGGAGCCGACGGCGAGCAGAAGGGCGTGGTCAGCATTCAGGTGGCCATGCGCGCTGCTGAGGACGCCGGACTTGATCTGGTCAAGATCGCCCCGCAGGCTGTCCCGCCTGTGTGCAAGGTGCTGGATTACGGCAAGTACCGCTTTGAACAGCAGAAGAAGGAGAAGGAAGCCAAGAAGAACCAGAAGGTGGTCGAAGTCAAAGAGACCCGCCTCTCGCTCAACATTGACACCAACGACTTCAACACCAAGCTGAACCAGACGGCCAAGTTCCTGGCCGCTGGCCACAAGGTAAAGGCCTCGATCCGTTTCCGCGGCCGTGAGATGGCGCACAGCGCACTCGGTGCTGACGTGCTGAAGCGCTTTGCTGAGGCTCTGCCTCAGGCAAGCATGGATAAGCCGCCGGTCCTCGAGGGCCGCACGATGTCCATTCTGCTGATCCCGAAACCCAATAAGGACTAATTTT
>OGME01001860.1_pt1 | contig 11130 bp, 7 predicted proteins | sample 1572981 | NCBI WGS metagenome assembly OGME01 (sample SAMEA2581902, study PRJEB24529) | metagenome | biome: Human gut stool | place: China | collected 2011
CCCGGATTGTGATTCCGGTTGTCGTGGGTTCGAGTCCCATCTCCCACCCCATCCTTTCCAAAAGATCCTGCAGGTCGTGCGGCCCGCGGGATTTTTTGCATTTGGGATATTCACTAGAGCTTCAATCACGAAAAAAAAGCGGAAGCCTTCGACAGCAGCTGTGCGCCGAAGAAACTTCCGCTCAGGCAGTCAGCCTCCAAATCAATTAGGCCTGTTTGAGGAGTTCAAGCAGCTCATCCACATGCGTTTTGGCTTTGACGCCGCGCAGGGCATGAATGATTTTGCCTTGAGGATCAATGACAAATGTGGAGCGCTCAATCCCGAAACACTTGCGGCCGTACATCGTTTTTTCTTTGAGTACGCCATAAAGGTTGCAGACGGTTTCTTCCTTGTCGGAGAGCAGCGGAAAGTTGAGGTTCTGCTTGTCGCGGAACGAGCAATGGCTCTTCACGCTGTCTCTCGAGACGCCGAGCACCTCATAGCCCAGAGCCTTGAAGTCGGCGAGATGGTCACGGAACCCTTGAGCTTCAGTCGTGCAGCCCGCCGTATTGTCTTTCGGATAGAAATAGAGCACGACGCCGTTGCCGCGCAGGGCCGAGAGCGAAACCGGCGTACCGGCGTCGCTCTCGAGCGTAAAGTCCGGTGCTTCCATGCCGGCAGTAAGTTCTGTCATCACTTAGTCTCCTTGAAATAGGTCGCAGTCAAACCGTGCGGGCGGCAAAGCACCCGCTGACGGTGCGATGAGTGTTCATTCTAAGAACGTTGAACTGGCCCAAGCCTTTTTCAAAGCAACGAAAGGAAACAGAAATAGAGCGGTCAGAACGCTGCCACAGTGCGGTTCACGCCGGAGAGCAGCTGTGCACCGGAGGCGATCATTTCTGGAATACGGCTCTGGGCAAGGTATTCTCGCGCCGCTTCCGGAAGCAGAATTTCGCTGCCTGTCGACTGCATGTAGTCGTGAAAAACGTCGGCTGCAGTTGGCAGAATCCATTCGCCGTTAGCTTGTCTGACCGATGTTTCATGAAGGCGCGCGGCACTGGTGCCGCACGTCCATACTTTGTAGTTGCGCATATAGGTGCAGAGGCAGCACTTTTCTTTGGCCGGCATTTCAGATGCAGGTGTACCGTTGGCAGCGGCTTCCTGACGAAGACGCCATTCTTTCAGATAGCTGCAGTCACCATGATTGAGAAGATATCCGTAGGCCTCACAATTTGGCCGAATGTCACCCGTTATGGCCGGAGACTGACGAAGCATGCGCATCGGGTAGCCAGTGGGTGAAAGGTGGTTGACGACGATGTCTTCAGGCTTCGCATTGAAATAGGCTTGCTTGACGGCATAGGGCAGGCCGCTCTCCTGCGCAACGGCAAAACGGGTTGCAGCCTGAATGCCGTCACAGCCGGTATCGCTCATCATCTCGGCGGCTTCCCCGCCGGTGAAAATGCCGCCAGCAGCAATGACCGGAATATTGAGACCGCTCTTGGCAAGAAAAGCCTTCACGTCCTTCACAATGTCGGCAAGCGAATAATTTGCCCAGTCCATGCCGAAGCCGAGGTGGCCGCCGGCAAGCGGGCCCTCAACCACAACATAGTCCGGCAGCCGTCCTGTGGAGGCGCTCTTCTTTAAAAAGAGGTTCAGCGCCCGCGAAGAGGAAACAATGATGCCGATGAGCGCATCTTTAAAGCGCGGGTGATCTGCCATGAGTTTCATGCTCGAGAGGTGAAGACCGGCCGAAAGTGTGATGCCGTCGATGCCGCCGTCAAGTGCGGCCGTCAGGCGTGCACGCAGAGTGTCGAGCCCCGCATTCATCGTGAGCTTTTCCATGCAGTTGATCAGGACGAGACCATGGCCGGTAGCGCGGCTCATGACGTCGCTCACATAGCGGCGGGCCGCCTCCTTGACATTGTCAAGGTTGAAAGTCACGGCGCTCTTATCCATGTTGTCGCGTTCAGAGGCCGTGCGTTTAGCCTTTTCGGCAGTAAAGCGCGTACCGAATAGACGATCCGAAAGGTCCATCAGCATCGCGTCGGAAAGGTGCGCGATGCCGCCGAGCCGTTCAACGGCCAAAGCCAGTTCGGCTGTGGAGATATTGGTACCCATGCCGCCAAGCATCAGCGGGAGGAAGCTTCGTCCGCCGAGCATGAGACGATGGTTCTGAAGTGCAGTTGCGTGCGTCATATTGGCTCAAATCCTTCTGTTCTGTTTTTTTCCGGCCGTTCTGATGCAGAAAATCGTTGCAATTTCGGGGAAATATCTGTATAGGAAGCTTCGTTTTTTTACCTTGCTGTGTGCTAAGGCGAATTGACGGCATACGACTGCAGGTAGATTGAAGCATCCTGTTGCATAATGCGAAGCTTGATATGAAGGGCGAACACGATATTCAGGTCTTTGTGCTCGGCAAGGACTTCGCATTCGCTCCAATTCCGCAACGCCTCACTGCCTTGAGGCTGCTTACGCAGTCCTGAGGTGGAAGAAACACACAAAAAGAATCATGGAACCCTACGCCGCTGGCTGGCTTTCGATCGTTCCGCCGATCGTTGCCATTGCACTTGCGCTGCTCACGAAGGAAGTGCTTTCCTCACTTCTGATCGGTATCCTTACGGGCACGCTTATCTACGCGATCGGCACCGACGCCAACATCATCATGGGAACGCTCGAAACGACGTTCAAGCTGATGGGGGATAAGGTGGACTTCAATATCCTCATCTTCACGTCGCTCTTGGGCGCTTTGGTCTATGTCGTCGGCATGTCGGGAGGTACAAAGGCATACGGCAACTGGGCTGTACAGCGTGTGAAATCGCGTCGTGCGACGCTTATGTCGACTTCAGGTCTTGGCATCCTGATCTTCATTGACGACTACTTCAACTGCCTTTCCGTGGGCACTGTGATGCGTCCGCTCTGCGATCGCTACAACGTTTCGCGCGCAAAACTTGCCTACATCATCGACTCGACAGCCGCGCCGGTCTGCATCATTGCACCGGTGTCGTCTTGGGCTGCCGCGGTGGGCTCTTCACTTAAAGGCAATGCTGTCTTTGAGTCCGACATGGCTGCTTTCATCGCATCGATTCCATGGAATTTCTATGCGCTGCTGTCGATCTTCATGGTCTTCTTCATCATTTTCACAGGACTCGATTTTGGGCCCATGCGTACGAGTGAAGAGAAGGCGCTTCAGGGGAATGTCGGCGGCATTCAGGGCGGCAGCGCTGAACCGCCCAAAGCCAACCCGAGAGGAACGGTAATGGACATGCTGGTTCCGATCACTGCACTGATCATCTTTGCTGTTCTGGCATTGATGTATTCGGGCGGCTATTGGGGCGCGGATCCGGCGTACCACAGTTTTGCTGCATCCATTGGCAATTCGTCGGCTGCTGCCGCGCTGGTGTGGGCAGCCTTCGGTTCTGTTCTCGTTGCGCTTTTGCTCTACGTCCCCCGTCGGCTGGTGCCTTTTGGCGATTTTATGCAGGGGTTGGTGGAGGGCATGAAGCTCATGCTTCCGGCCAATATCATTTTGGTGCTTGCCTGGACGCTTTCGGGTGTCTGCCGAGACCTACTGTCAACGCCGCAGTTTGTTGAATCTTTGGTTTCTACGGCAGGCGGGGGCTTTTCAGTGTTCCTTCCGGCTGCGGTATTCATCATCGCGGCTTTTCTCGCCTTTTCGACGGGTACTGCCTGGGGTACGTTCGGCATCCTGATTCCAATCGTTGTGCCGGTGGTTCAGGGTATTGATCCCACGCTCACGATTGTTGTTCTCTCTGCTACGCTCGCGGGTTCGGTTTTCGGCGACCACTGCTCGCCCATTTCAGATACCACGATTCTTTCGTCTGCAGGTGCCGGCTGCAATCATATTGAGCATGTTTCAACACAGCTCCCTTATGCGCTGCTTGTTGCATTCTGTTCGGCGGTGGGATATCTCGTTGCAGGCCTCTCCGGCGGGAATCTCTGGCTCTCGTTTGGCACGTCTCTGGGGCTCCTTATTGTTGCAGTGATCGTGCTTCACAATATGCGCCGTCGCAAACCTAAGATTCAGGCTGCCTAATCGCAGCTCAACATCTGCGCAGACTAACTGGATATACCGGCTAGGTTGGCACATAAAAGAAGACCCGCTAGGATTTTTTTCCGGGCGGGTTTTCTATTTAACGTATTCAGGATTACACAAGTATTTTATGCAGTCAGTAGACAGCAGCAAAGAGATATATCTGTTAATACTTGGCTTGATGAATAAATGAACCGACGTGAGCGGAATTCATTTATTAAATGATGAGGTGAGAAACATAATCTTTACAAGTCGTTGCTTGATGAGAAATTAAGCACTCAAAATAATGAAGTTCATATTTCATCTAATTGGATGTAAAGATCGGGCATCATATTAGTGATAGCGCAAGTATCCCAAATTGTATAAGCATAATCGCTAGTTGATTATAGCTGTCAGTGATTGTTTATATCAATGGCTTGATTTGTTGCCTGATAAACATGATTATAGAAGACGGGTTTTATCGCTGTCTTATGTTCATCAATATGAGCTATGTATTTAAGAATGATTTTCATTATTGAAAACAAAAGATTTATTGCTACACCTTGCATCGGGGTTGCATAATGAGCGAAGAACAATGGATACATTCAAGCTAAAAACATGAAAAAGTGATGTATCTGCGATGTACAAAAGATGATGGGTCAGAGGGGATGAGATGAAAAATGTATCTATGAATGGCATTTTCTCGAGGAATGTGGAGATATTTATTTCTCTAGCTAAAACAAAGTCATTTCAAAAGACGGCGTCAATTTTTGGATTGTCAACCTCTTCTATTTCGCGTGAACTAGTAACGCTTGAAAATAAATTAAAGGTTACACTCGTAGATCGTTCTTGCCGTCCTTTGATATTGACTCCTGAAGGGCGTAAGTTATTAAGCGAACTCATTCCTATAATGAATGAATCGCAACGGGCAGTTGCTTTGGCACGAGAAGCTTCGAATTTCCATCCAAGCTTAAGAATTGGTTTTATAGATAGCTTTTCTTATGATGTTGTTCCACAGTTCATTACTGTGATGCAGTCAAAAATATCAAAGTTCATATGTTTGACTGGAGGTGCAGACAGACTTGTAGAGAGACTTTTATCTCATGAGGTGGATGTAATATTAACCATTAATCCTTGTTTTGAAATTCCAGATTTAAGGCGTCACCTCCTTCTGCGAGAACCCTCTGTTCTTATTTTTCCAAAATCACAATATGATTTTAGAAGATATTTTAGAAGTTGGGAAGATTTAGCGCATTGTGGCCTACCATTTATTCGTAATTATTCTTTCAGTGGTGGAGGGCAATTGGAAAGTCAACATTTAACTACTCATGATTTAAAGTTAATGGGAACTATTCAAACTGATAATAATGGACTTCGCATTAAATTGGTTTCTGACGGTAAGGGATGGGCAATTGTTCGTCCACTTACTCTTTTACAGCATGAAAAATTATTGAGTAAGCTGACGATTTACTCGGTTCCCTCACCATTAATAGAACGAAAGGTTTATATTCTTGGACGGTCCAACATTTCTGTTGACCTATATAGAGATATTGTTGATAGTCTTGCTAATATTTTAAACTCTGAAGTAATCCCAAGATTAACAGAGATTTTCTCCCCTACTATTGTTAAATCGATTGAAGTGTATCCGTATACTAATAAATAGTAAATGAATTAAAAGTGTTGGAAGGTTAGTCTAAACGGGATGAATGCATGAGCTGCAATTTAAAATTGCATAGCATGAAAACTTATTGATCCTATAGAACATTCTTTTACGATTGAAGCGTAGGGGATGCTTCGACTCTAGAGGAATATATTGTTTCTCTTGGCATTTCCTTTTATAAGGAGATTTTGCCATGTCTCTGCTTGTTTCGCTTCTTGCTGCTGTTGTTGTGTTTATCGCTGGCTGGGCAGTGATAAAACGTTATCCAACAGTGATTGTATTGTTTGCTGCAGGGTTAATAATGATTGGTCTCGCTATTCTGTTCGGGGCTGATTCTATTCTTCCTAAAAATGCTAAAACTACTGGATTAATCTGGTTTGATGCTATTGATATCATTCGGCTTGCCGCTATTAAGCAGGTTGCCGGTATTGGCATGATTATTATGGTTGCAGGTGGTTTTGCAAAATATATGGAAACCATCGGCGCTTCTGGTGCGCTTGTACATGCATGTATCTCTCCGCTGAAAGCTCTTCATAGCCCCTATATTGTTTTGGGGCTATGTTATCTTGTTGGTGCCGCCATGGTGCCAGTCGTTCCTAGTCACGGCGGTATGGCGATGTTGCTTTTAACGACGATGTATCCCATTCTTTTAAATTTGGGAGTTTCAAAAGCTGGTGCAGCAGCAGCAATTTTTTGTTCAGGCACTATCGGAATGGGGCCGGGGACAGGAACTGCACTATACGCTGCTAAAATCGCAGATATTGAGCCTATTGTATATTTTGTCCATTACCAACTTCCAGTGGCTATTCCAATGATTTTGGTGATAGCAATTTTGAATATTTTTGTTCAGAGGTATTTTGATCGTCGAAATGACGATGTTTATGAAGAATCAATATTTGCATCTGATAAGGTATTGAAAGTAGGCCCTCCAACTTATGCAATTTTGCCTGTTTTGCCTATTGCTTTATTATGTATCTTTTCAAAATTTGGTTATTCAGCAATTCAATTAAATACGGTAACTGCACTTTTATTGAGTTGGGTAATAGGCGTCATTGTCGAACTGATTCGGGTTCGAAATGTAAAGCAGGTTTTCCAAGATGCTATGGCTATGATCAAAGGCATGGGATCATTGTTCTCAACGATCGTGGCTTTGATTATTGCTGCTGAAGTATTTGCAACGGGCATCAAACTGTGTGGGCTGATCACTTTGCTTCTTGATGGCGCAAATGCAGGTGGTTTGGGGATAACAGGAATGTCCGCAGTCCTTTCAGGGCTGATTGCAGTGGTTTCCTTCCTGACAGGCAGTGGTGTTGGTGCGCTGACAAGTTTGGGTTCAATTGCCACCGATGTTGCGAACGGGTTGGGCGGAAATGTGACCCAGCTCATCTCATCTATGCAGTTTACTGCTGGTCTTGCAAGAGGTATTTCTCCAGTGGCAGGCGCAACAATCGTTGTTGCCGCTGCTGCAGGTGTGAGTCCAATAGCCATTGTGCGTCGTACCGCTATTCCGATGGCAGGTGCTTGGATAGTAATGATGATTGGAAATTATTTACTCTTAAATTAAATAAGTCCGCTTGGTTGCTGATTATTTTTAATTGGGGAATTTAAATGAATTCAAATAATCATATTACTGTTGATCAAATTAAGAATGATGCCGAGGTTATCAAAAAAGAACTGGTGGAGTGGCGGCATTATTTGCATGCTCATCCCGAGCTTTCATTTAAAGAGGAAAGAACCACTCATTACATTGTAAATAAGCTAAAAAATTTTGGATATACAGATATTCAAATTGGCTTTGGACCATTAAAAACTGGAGTTATGGTTGAGATTGGAAGCGGAAGACCTTGTGTCATGCTTCGTGCTGATATCGATGCCTTGCCAATTCAAGAACAAACAGGGGTTGAATTTTGCTCTCAATCTAAAGGTGTATCGCACGCTTGCGGGCATGATGCGCATATAACAAATCTTCTCGGTGTGGCTAAGCTTTTGAAGAAATATGAAAATTCCATTAAAGGAAGGGTGAAGCTGCTTTTTCAGCCGGCAGAAGAAACTAGGGTTAAAATATACGAAAAACCTTTATCCGGAGCGGGTTATGTTGTTCGAAGCGGTGCTATTGATGATGTGGATGCCATTTTTGGCATGCATGTTTGGGGGATGTTTAGTAAAGGAAAAATATACGTTAAATCTGGTCCAACAATGATGGCTTCGGGTCGGTTTAACTTAAAGGTTATTGGGAAAGGGACTCACGGTGCAAGTCCGCATTTGGGATGTGATCCGATAACAACGATATGCCAAATCGTGGATGGCATTCAGACTGTGGTTTCTCGAGAAGTGAGTCCTTTGGAACCTCGATTAATTACTGTCGGGACGATCCATGGTGGTACAGCGACTAACGTTGTGCCGCAGGAGGCAATGATTTCTGGCACTCTTCGTGCCGCTAGCGAAAATGTCGTTAAATTTATGGGCAAAAGGTTGGCGGAAGTGGCAGAAGGAACGGCTAAAGCTCATCGATGCTCAACAGAGTACGATCTGCTTATCAACGGGCCAGCTGTTGTAAATGACTCGGAAATGGTTGTGATTGTTCGGGAGGCCGCAACAGATGTATTGGGGACCGAACGCGTCTGTGATGTTGAAATGTTGACTGCAAGTGAGGATTTTCGAGAGTATTCTGCTCGACGTCCTCCTGCTCTTTATTTTATGGGAATGTTTGAGCCTGAAAAAGGAGTTGGCCAGCCTCAACATGACCCAGGTTTTATTGTCAATGATGATGTGTTAGTAGATTCTGTAGCAGTGATGACTTCGATAGTCTTTACTTACTTTAATAAAACAAGTGAAAATCACTTTGGACAGAGCACTCAGACAATATGATCGGGAATTTGTTAAGAGTTTGTTATTGGCGATTTTGAACGGACGATCGTTCGTCTGTGAGCTGATCGTTAGTCTCTTCGGATGTCTGGATGGCCGTAATCGCTGATTCATGAGGCTGCGGCGGCTGAGGTTCTTGAATAGCCGCCGCGCCGGCTTGTACAAAGACGCCCAATCGATCGACAAACTTCACGATTAATTTGGCGAAAAGCCCGACCAGAACTGCCGACAAGACGGTTCCTTCACGTACGCCGATGAGTTCTCCCGCGCAGACAAATCCAATGCCGGCAGCAATCAAGGAGAGTGTGACGTCGTTGACGATCTTCACTGAACCGAAGGACTTGCGTGTGACCGCGGCGGCTGCCAGTACGAAGCCTTCCCCCGGCTGGACAATGGTTTTTGATCGAATCTGCATGACAATGCCAAGTGCCAGAACGAAGTTTCCCGAAATGCTCATCAGGAGGCCCGTCCACCATCCGGCCGGTGCATGCGGCGAAACAATCGCCATCGCCAGGTCAATACAGATGCCAAAAATGAGAACAGTCGGTATTTGCAGAAGATTCCAGAGCGAAAACCGCCGACGAAGGAGCAGCACCTGACCCGCAACCAGAAAAATGTTCACGAAAAAAGTGGTTGTGCCAAATGAATAGCCCGTGAGCACAGTGAAGACATATGGAACCGTGCTGATGGGGGTGGTACCGAGGTCTGCCACCGTTGTGAGCACTACGCCAAGAGCCGCTGTGAACATGCCGATGAGCAGGAGCAGCAGACGAAGCGACAGATGTGCAAAGCGGCGAGAGGAGCCAACGGGTGTTTGGCGGGGCACTGGCGGCATGAGGAAAACGGTCAGTCAAAAGACAAAAGAGCCGACGTGTGCCGGCTCTGAAAACAGAAATAATATACCGCATTGAAAACATTGAGATGCTGCTTGGGGAGAGCGTGCCTGAGCCAGGCCCTGTTGTTTCCTGAGTGACAGTCGTTCAATGTCGCGTGAGAGCATCTCAAACAGTCGAAATGAGGAGAAGAAAGTACGAGGGCGAATTCGCAGATTGACGGAGCGTGATGGATTCGGACCTTCATGCTTTTCGCTGCTGCTTGAAGGAAACCGCCGGCGGCAAAATCTGTGGAACGTCGCAGGATTAGGCAGCCGTTCGATATCCGACGGCCTCTCACGAAGGAATTGGTTGTCGTTATTTGGATCGGCAGAGACCCGATGTTTTATGCGGCAGGTTCATCCTGAGCGCGATGCCATTCAATCGTTCCGCTTGTCTGCAGTTCATCTTCGGCACCAGGCAGCTCATTGATAAGCCGCCACTCGAAGCCGAGTTTCCAGGAACCATCTTGATCGCTCATAGTGGGAATCGAAGCCGGCAGCGTAAGCCGCAGGCGCAGTTTTGCGCCGGGACGGATAACAGCTCGGAACTTCAGTGTCTTCACTTGAGCGGGAGCCGCATCGGGCGGTACTTGGGTGAATTCTCGGGCTGCAGTCTCAACGAGAAGAAGCTGTGCCACGCCGGGAAGAATCGGCATGTCGGGGAAGTGTCCTCTGAACCACGCCAGTTGGAGCGATGCCTCAAAACGAAGTGTGAGCACTCGCTTGCCGTTCTCAACCGTGTCCGTCTCTATCAGCCATTCTGGTCGGCGCTGATCAAAGAGCGTACGCAGACAAGCTACCGTGACTTTTCCCTGCGGATCAGCAGGCAGCTGATCGACAAATCGCCAGCGCCGCGGAAGCGCAACAGCAGGAAGCGATCGCTTCAAGTGCGTCTTCAAGGGCTCGAGCAGTGCGGCTTTGCCTTTTGTAAACAATAGTTCGCGGCCTGCCGGCGTAAGCACGACAGCCGCATGGAGTGCATCGCGCTGAGATTCTGCACGGATCGTTTCCAAGAAGACTTTGCTGTTGGAGACGAGACCGGTTTCAAGCAGCAGTTTTTCCACTTCAGGGAGCGCTACGCGTTTGCCTTCAATTTTGACGATGCGGTCAGCCCGGCCGAGGAGTGAAAACAAACCGTCTTGCAGCGCAATGCGGTCTGCACCGTCGATCCAACCTTCATGGTCAAGGTGGCGGCCGGAAAGCGCAATGAGTCCCTCTCCGGCAGGCAAATAGCGGCTTTCGACTTTAACGGCTGCCTGGATCCCTTCAACGGTCTTCCAAGCTGACGCGGCAACGGCGGATTTTTCATTATCCGTAAAACGTCGCTGCCGCCAAGCGATGCCGCCGGTTTCAGTCGAGCCGAGCACTTCAAAGGGAAAGTGCCCAAAGGCGCATTTGGCGTTTATTGCGCCGGCATCATCGAGCGGGCCGGTCGATGAAAAAACAGCTGCCGCAGTGCCTAGTGACGGTGTGAAGAGAGACTCGTCGCCGAAGCGCTTCAGATGCGCAGGCGAACTGATGCCGACAGCCTTGCGTCCTCGCACAGCGCAATTTTCAAGAGCTGCCTCAAGCGACTCAGGATAGGGAAGCCTCGGGCCCACTTCAATGCCGCGTTCTTCCATCAGCGGCCACATCAAGCGAAAGAGCAGCCCATAGATATGCTGCGCGCTTACGGTGCCGAGCACTTCAAATTCGCCCCACGCAGCCGGTGATTGGCCGGTA
>OGME01001863.1_pt1 | contig 11099 bp, 10 predicted proteins | sample 1572981 | NCBI WGS metagenome assembly OGME01 (sample SAMEA2581902, study PRJEB24529) | metagenome | biome: Human gut stool | place: China | collected 2011
GACAGGCGGGCATCGTCATCCTTGAAATAGAGTGTCTCCCGCATACCGGGGGGCATCTGGTCCACAAAGCAGAAAATGCAGTGGTTGGCGCAGGAGCGCATTTCGTCCATCAGAACGGTGTCGAAATTCAGGCCCAGGTCCCGGCCCTCGGGCTTGCGCAGGGACACGGTCCGCACGGCGCCGGAGGGCTCCCGCAGCTCCAGGCGGCAGTCGGTATCGTAGCCGTAAAAGCGATAGTCCAGCACGTCGATGATCTCGTGGCCGTTGATGGTCAGCAGCTGCTCCCCGGCGGCGATCCCGGCCCGCTCCGCCGGGCTGTGCCGGTCCACGGAGGTGATGATGGTGCTCATTTGTTGTTCCTCTTTAGCTCTGGCGGCATAATACCGCAGTTTATCCAAACTATTATACCCAAGTTTTCCCGGTTTTGCAAGACCGATTCCGGTCATTTCTGCCGGGAAAAAATCACCCCTTTTCTTTTGACAAAATATACGCTATAATATGATTTTAGATTGACTTACACCGGGAGGGAATCATATGTCCTCACAGCTGCTTGAGATATTGAACGGCGTGAAAACCATGTCCATTGTGGGCATGTGCAAAAACGCGGGAAAAACCACCATGCTCAACTGGATGCTGCACCATGACCGGCTCCGGGGGACCCTGGGACTGACGTCCATCGGCCGGGACGGCGAGTCCACCGACGTGGTGACGGGCACGGAGAAGCCCGGCATCTTCGTCCGGGAGGGGACGCTGATCGCCACGGCCCGGGATATGCTGCGGCTGGGCGATGTGACCACGGAGATCCTGGCCACCACCGGCATCCCCACGCCTCTGGGCGAGGTGGTGATCCTCCGGGCCCGCAGCGCCGGAAACGTCCAGCTGGCGGGGCCGTCCATCACCAGCCAGCTGCGGGAGGTGTCCCGGATGTTTTTTGAGCTGGGGGCGGACAAGTCCATCATCGACGGGGCACTGGGCCGGAAATCCCTGGGAGCCCGGGCGGTGGCCGAGGGCGTGGTGCTGTGCACCGGCGCGTCCTATCACATGAGCATGGAAAAGGTGGTGGCGGACACCGCCAACATCTATCGCATCATGAACCTGCCCAAGGCGGCGACCCTGCCGCCGGAGGCGGAGGACGGCCTGGAGAAATGTCTGAAGGAGCACGGCGAGGCCCTGGCCCCCGGAGCGCTGACGGACTCCATGGTGGTGCCCCTGCTGCGCAGCGGGGTGCTGCGGGGCGGCCGCCTGGTGGTCAAGGACCCCAGCCGGGTGCTGCTGACGCCGGATACCCTGGATAAGCTCCGGACCCGCCAGGTGCGGCTGGAAACCGCCGAGGCCGCCCGGACCCTGTGCGTCACCATCAACCCCGTGTCCGCCTATGGGTGGAAATTCGACAAGGACGAGTTCATGGCCCGGATGAAGGAGGCCGTGGACGTACCGGTCATCAATGTAAAGGAGGAGCTGGCATGATCGAGATCCGTTTCGAGGAAAGAGAAAAAATCGGCCTGCAGTATATTCTGGAGAGTCTCCATGGGTGCAGCCCCTTTGGCCAGGAGCGCATCCGCCGCCTGCGGTACTATACCCCGGACGAGCGGGAGGAGCTGGAGCAGGAGCTGCGCAACGTGGAGCGGGCCGCCGCCCACGCCGGGGAGCTGAAGGACCTGTATGACCAGATCTGCGTGGTGCTGTGCCAGATGAAGGACATCCGGGGCTCCCTGCGCCGGTGCCGGGAGCTGGAGGTGCCGGACCATGTGGAGCTGTTCGAGCTGAAGGGCTATCTCCAGCGGCTGGAGACCCTGCGCCCCCTGTTTGAAAAGCTGCGGGACACGGCGGGCCTGACGGGCCTTGCCTTCCACGATCCGGCGGCGGCCCTGGCCATTCTGGACCCGGAAAACACCCGCAGCCGGGGCTTTTACATTCCCGACGCCGCTACCCCCAGACTCCGGGAGATCCGCGCCGCCAAGAAGCAGGTGGAGGAGCAGCTGTACCGGGCCCAGACCGATGCGGAGAAGGACGACCTGCGGCAGAAGCGGGTACGCATCTGCGCCGAGGAGGACAGCGAGGAGATGAAGGTCCGCCGCTCCATGGGCGCGGCTCTGGCCCCCATGGCCGACGACCTGATGGCCGATGCCGACACCGCCGGACGGCTGGACTTCCTGATCCAGAAGGCCTTGTTTGCCCACCGGTTCGGCGGCGTCCGGCCGGAGCTGACCGACACCGCCCTGGAGCTGACGGATATGATCAACCCGGAGCTGTGCGACCTGTTACAGGAGCAGGGCCGGGCCTTTGTGCCGGTGTCCATCTCCCTGGACCGGGGAGCGGCGGTGATCACCGGCGCCAACATGGGCGGCAAGTCCGTGGCCATGAAAACCGTGGCCCTGAACGTGCTGCTGCTGCAGGCGGGCTTCCTGGTCTGCGCCAGAAGCGCCCGGATGCCCCTGTTCTGGAGCGTGCATATGCTGTTTGACGATCTGCAGTCCATCCAGTCGGGCCTGTCCGGCTTCGGCAGCGAGATCGTCCAGTTCCAGAAGGCCCTGGCGGAGGTGGAGCAGGGCTACTCCCTGTTCCTGCTGGACGAGTTCGCCCGGGGCACCAACCCCGACGAGGGAGCCATCATCGTCCAGGCGGTGACCCGGTATCTCAACGACGTCAACGCCATCTCCCTGCTGACCACCCACTATGACAAGGTGGCCGAGCACGCCCGGGTCCACTATCAGATCATCGGCCTGCGGGATGTGGGCCCCGAGCAGATCCGCCGGGAGCTGGCCGCCACCAACGAGGACGGCGTGGCCGTCATCGCCCGGCACATGAACTATGGCCTGTACCGGGTGGAGGGCCGGTCCGACTGCCCCCGGGACGCCCTGAACATCTGCCGGATGCTGTCGCTGAAGCCGGAAATTCTGGAGAAAATCGAACAGAGCTATTGACGCCTTCACAAGGGGAAATGTCCGCGCACGGCGGACATTTCCCCTTGTGCGTTCTGTCGCCCCCGGCGTTTATTCAGGGGAAACGGAGTGCGAAATTTTGTCAGATGTGCAAAAAAGTTATTGTGATTTCTGTCACAAATTCTATTGACAAATTCGAGGCCATCGCGATATAATGGGTGCAACAGAAGTTCATACTACAATCAATAGAGGCGCGGGAGACAGGGTACTGCTTCGCAGGGGACAGACATCCGGTATAACCGGAGCAGGAAGGGGCCGCCCGCCGAAAGGACAATGCCGGTCTGTGACCTTGCCCTTGGGGACGTCTGCGTAAGCGGCGTTACTGTCATGTTATCGTGTTTGTAACATGGAGCGCTATTGGTCAATGACCTTGACCGATAGCGCTCTTTTTATGCCCGAAGGAGCGCCGGAGAGAAGGAAGGCCTGTTTGCAGCAAGGCTTCTGTTGAAGGTGATCCCAAAAAATCTGAAGGAGGAAAATACTTATGGAAAAGATGACTTCTCTGCTGCGTCTGCGTATGAGCGCCAAGGATGCTCATTACGGCGGAAACCTGGTGGACGGCGCACACATGGTGCACCTGTTCGGCGACGTGGCCACCGAGCTGCTGATCAAGTGCGACGGCGACGAGGGCCTGTTCTGTGCCTATGACAACGTGGAGTTCCTGGCTCCCGTGTACGCCGGCGACTACATCGAGGCTTATGGCGAGATCGAGAAGGTCGGCAACACCTCCCGCACCATGAAGTTCGAGGCCCGCAAGGTCATCGTGTCCCGTCCCGACATCAGCGCTTCCGCTGCCGACGTTCTGGAAGAGCCCATCGTGGTCTGCCGCGCCCACGGCACCTGCGTGACTCCCAAGGACTGCCAGCGCAAGAAGATCGAGAAGTAAGGGAGCGGCAGAAATGGAAAAGCTGATTATCACCGCCGCTATCTGCGGCGCCGAGGTCACCAAGGCGCAGAATCCCGCCGTGCCCTACACCGTGGAGGAGATGGTCCGCGAGGCCAAGTCCGCCTACGAGGCCGGTGCCGCCATTCTGCACATCCATGTCCGCGAGGACGACGGCACCCCCACCCAGGACCGCGAGCGCTTCCGGGTGGTCATGGACGCCATCCGCAAGGAGCTGCCCGACGTCATCATGATCCCCTCCACCGGCGGCGCCACCGGCATGTCCCCCGAGGAGCGTCTGCAGCCCACCGAGCTGTTCCCCGAGATGGCCACGCTGGACTGCGGCACCTGCAACTTCGGCGACGAGGTGTTCGACAACACCATGCCCACCATGCGCGCTTTCGGCAAGCGTATGCTGGAAAACAGCATCAAGCCCGAGTACGAGTGCTTCGAGCTGGGCCACATCGACACCATCCTTGGCATGGCCAAGAAGGGTGAGGTGCCTGCCCATCCCATGCAGTTCAACTTCGTCCTGGGCGTCCACGGCTGCACCCCCGCCACCGTGGAGAACCTGGCCTTCTTCGCCAGCAAGATCCCTGCCGGCTCCACCTGGACCGTGTCCGGCGTGGGCCGGGCCGCCTGGACCATGGCGGCCGCTGCCATCGCCATGGGCGGCAACGTCCGCGTTGGCTTCGAGGACAACATCTATCTGGGCAAGGGCCAGAAGGCCGCGTCCAACGGCGAGCTGGTGGCCAAGGTGGTCCGCATCGCCAAGGAGCTGGGCCGCGAGATCGCCAACCCCGCCGAGGCCCGCGAGATCCTGAGCCTCAAGCCCCTGCAGTAACCCGACAAACAATTAAGAGAAATATACTAGGAGGATTTTTACAATGGCTGAACTGAAAGGCAACAAGTACGGTACCCATCGCGTTATCGAGCCCAAGGGCGTTCTGACCCAGGCTGCTTGGAAGGTCGACAACGACATGTCCAAGGTCTATTCCAACGAGATCGTCTGCGATGTCACTTCCCTGAACATCGACTCCGCTTCCTTCACCCAGATTTCCGAGGCCTGCGGCGGCGACGAGAAGAAGATTGGCGAAATGATCCTGGGCATCGTCGCTGAGCGCGGCAAGCAGCAGAATCCCGTCACCGGTTCCGGCGGTATGTTCAAGGGCGTCGTCGCTCACATCGGCGAGGACCTGAAGAACAAGCCCGGCTTCGACCTGAAGGAAGGCGACAAGATCGTCTCCCTGGTGTCCCTGTCCATGACCCCCCTGAAGATCGAGAAGATCCTGGCTATCCACAAGGATATCGACCGCGTTGACATCGTGGGTAAGGCCATCCTGTTCGAGTCCGCCCTGTATGCCAAGATGCCCGAGGATATGTCCGAGCCTCTGGCCCTGGCCGCCCTGGACGTGGCCGGTGCTCCCGCTCAGGCCCGCAAGCTGCCCAAGGAGGGCGACAGCGTTCTGATCCTGGGCGCCAACGGCAAGTCCGGCGTTCTGTGCGGCTGGGAAGCTATGAAGAAGGTCGGCCCCAACGGCAAGGTCGTGGGCGTGGTCCGCAATCCCAAGCAGGTCCCCGGTCTGCTGGAGCTGGGCGTTTACACCGACGTCATCGTGGCCGACTGCACCAAGCCCGTTGAGGTTATGGAGGCTGCTCTGGCTGCCAACGACGGCAAGGAGTACGATCTGTCCATCTGCTGCGTGAACATTGAGTCCTGCGAGATGTCCGCCATCCTGCCCGTCCACGATGACGGTCTGGTGTACTTCTTCTCTATGGCTACCTCCTTCACCAAGGCTGCCCTGGGCGCCGAGGGTATCGGCAAGGACGTCACCATGATCATCGGCAATGGCTACACCAAGAACCATGCCCAGATCACCCTGGACGTGCTGCGCGAGAACCCCAAGCTGCGCAAGCTGTTCGACGAGAAGTACTGCTAAACGAAGTTACGCGAGTGCAGGGCGGCCGGGTCTCTGGCCTCCCTGCCCTCGCCCTATCCATCTTTTGGAATCCATTTTTATTAAGGAGATACGAATATGAAGACTCGCAATGGTCTGTTCGCCGATGTCCCCGAAAATCTGTGGAATGACTGGCATTGGCAGGTTGCCAACCGCGCCGAGACGGTTGAGGATCTGAAGAAGTACATGAACCTGACCCCCGACGAGGAGGAGGGTGTCCGCAAGACCCTGGGCAAGCTGCGCATGGCCGTGACCCCCTACTATCTGTCCCTGATCGATCTGGACGATCCCTTTGATCCCATCCGCAAGATGGCCATCCCCCGGGCCGAGGAGCTGGAGTATGCCGACTATGAGGACGCCGATCCCCTGCACGAGGATACCGACTCCCCCACCCCCGGCCTGACCCACCGCTATCCTGACCGCGTGCTGCTGCTGATCACCGACCAGTGCTCCATGTACTGCCGTCACTGCACCCGCCGCCGCTTCGCCGGTCAGAACGACTGCGAAGTGCCCATGGCCCAGATTGACAAGTGCATCGACTATGTGGCCGCTCATCCCGAGGTCCGTGACGTCCTGCTGTCCGGCGGTGACTGTCTGATGGTCTCCGATGAGAACCTGGAGTACATCATCAAGCGCCTGCGGGCCATCCCCCACGTGGAGATCGTCCGTCTGGGCTCCCGCACCCCCGTGGTGTGCCCCCAGCGTATCACCCCCGAGCTGTGCGCCATGCTGCGTAAGTATCATCCCATCTGGCTGAACACCCACTTCAACACCCCCAAGGAGTTCACCGATGAGGCCGCCAAGGCCTGCGCCATGCTGGCCGATGCCGGTATCCCCCTGGGCAACCAGTCCGTGCTGCTGGCCGGCGTCAACGACTGCTCCCATGTGATGATGGAGCTGGTCCACGGCCTGGTGAAGATGCGTGTGCGTCCCTACTACATCTATGCCTGCGATCCTTCCCTGGGCCTGAGCCACTTCCGCACCCCCGTGTCCAAGGGCATCGAGATCATGGAAGCCCTGCGCGGCCACACCTCCGGCTACTGCATCCCCACCTTCGTGGTGGACGCCCCCGGCGGCGGCGGCAAGACCCCCGTTATGCCCAACTATCTGATCTCCGAGACCCCCCGCAAGGTCATCCTGCGCAACTTCGAGGGCGTCATCACCTCCTATACTCAGCCTGAGCACTATGTCCAGAACTGCCACTGCGACGTCTGCACCGGCAAGAAGAAGGCGGAGAAGACCGGCGTGGCCTGGGTTGCTGAGGGCACCAAGCAGCGCTATCTGGAGCCCACCAAGCTGCTGCGCAACGAGCGTCACGTGAAGAAATAAGAGGTAAAACTATGGAAAGCAAACTCGGCTTGAACTTAGAGCTGGTCAACCAGGCCCGCCAGTCCGCCGCCCATGTGGCAGACGACACCCAGCGGTTCATTGACCAGCACACCACGGTCACCGTGGAGCGCGCGGTTTGCCGCCTGCTGGGCATCGACGGCGTCAACGAGATGGACGTCCCCCTGCCCAACGTGGTGGTGGACCACATGATGGCAACGTCCTTCCTGCCTATGGGCGCGGCGTGGGCCATCGGCAACGCCATGCTCGAAACCGGCAAGGATCCCCAGGCCGTGGCTGAGGCCATCGACAAGGGTGAGCTGGACCTGTCCAAGGTTCCCGCCCACTCCGACGAGGAGATCCGCGCCGCCATCACTCCCGTGGTCAACGCCACCGTGGAGCGCATCAACAAGAACGTTGCCAAGCGCAATTCCTATCTGAAGGAATGGGGCGACAAGGAAGGCCCCTACCTGTATATCATCGTGGCCACCGGCAATATCTATGAGGATATTATCCAGGCCAAGGCCGGCGCCAAGCAGGGCGCCGACATCATCGCCGTCATCCGTACCACCGGCCAGTCCCTGCTGGACTATGTGCCTTACGGCGCCACCACCGAGGGCTTCGGCGGCACCTACGCCACCCAGGAGAACTTCCGCCTGATGCGCGCGGCCCTGGACGAGGTGGGCGAGGAGCAGCACCGCTATATCCGGCTGTGCAACTACTGCTCCGGCCTGTGCATGCCCGAGATCGCCGCCATGGGCGCTCTGGAGCGCCTGGACGTGATGCTCAACGATGCTCTGTACGGCATCCTGTTCCGCGACATCAACATGCAGCGCACCATCGTGGACCAGTACTTCTCCCGCGTGATCAACGGCTATGCCGGCGTCATCATCAACACCGGTGAGGACAACTATCTGACCACCGACGACGCCATCACCGCCGCCCACACCGTTCTGGCCTCCCAGTTCCTGAACGAGGCCTTTGCCAAGGACGCCGGTATGCGCGAGGAGCAGATGGGTCTGGGCCACGCCTTCGAAATGGACCCCGCCGTGGAGAACACCTTCCTCTACGAGCTGGCCCAGGCGCAGATGGCCCGCGAGATCTTCCCCAACGCCCCGCTGAAGTACATGCCCCCCACGAAGTTCATGACCGGCAACATCTTCCGCGGTCACATCCAGGATGCCCTGTTCAACATGGTGACCATCCTCACCAACCAGCGGCTGTGCCTGCTGGGCATGATGACCGAGGCCATCCACACCCCCTTCCTGTCCGACCGCTTCCTGGCCATTCAGAACGCCCAGTACATCTTCCGCACCATGAAGGACCTGGGCAGCGAGCTGACCTATAAAGAGAACGGCATCATCCGCAACCGTGCCAACGAGGTGCTGACCAAGGCCACCGATCTGCTGAAGGAGATCGAGAAGCTGGGCCTGTTCACCACCATCGAGAAGGGCATCTTCGCCGACGTGAAGCGTCCCAAGGACGGCGGCAAGGGCCTGGCCGGCGTGGTTGTGAAGGACGACAAATACTTCAATCCCTTTATTGAAGTCATGAAAGGGAAGGTGGCAGCAGAATGAGCAGCGGACTGTATAATACCCACAAGATCGATTTCGATACCACGCTGGACCTGACCCGTCTGAAGCCTTACGGCGACACCATGAACGACGGCAAGGTGCAGACCAGCTTCACTCTGCCCGTCAAGGACGATGAGCGGGGCGAAGAAGCTGCCCGCCAGATCGCCAAGAAGATGGGCCTGGAAGAGCCCAACGTGGCCTATCACGCCGCCCTGGACAAGGAGTTCACCTTCTATGTGGTCTACGGCAGCTGCGTCCACTCCGTGAACTATGAGGACATCCACGTCATCACCGTGGAGTCCGATGTCATGAGCATGGAGGACACCAACGACTATATCCGCGAGCATATCGGCCGGAAGGTCGTTATGGTGGGTGCATCCACCGGCACCGATGCCCACACCGTGGGCATCGACGCCATCATGAACCGCAAGGGCTTCGCCGGTCACTACGGCCTGGAGCGCTACGAGATGATCGAGGCTTACAACCTGGGTTCCCAGGTGCCCAATGAGGAGTTCATCAAGAAGGCCCTGGAGCTGCACGCCGACGTGCTGCTGGTGTCCCAGACGGTGACCCAGAAGGACGTGCACATCCAGAACCTCACCAACCTCATCGAGCTGCTGGAGGCCGAGGGCCTGCGCGACAAGTTCGTTGTCTGCTGCGGCGGTCCCCGTATCACACACGAGCTGGCCAAGGAGCTGGGCTACGACGCTGGCTTCGGCGCCGGCAAGTATGCCGACGACGTGGCTTCCTTCGCTGTGACCGAGATGGTCAAGCGGGGCATGAAGTAAAATAAACCATCACGCCAGACGGTCACTTTTTCCGGTGGCCGTCTGGTCGTGTTGCCAAACAGACAATTCGCCACATATCGGACACTGCCCAAGTTTTTTGACGGCGAACCTGTCTGCTTGTGAAAAAATCGACCAATCATCTCTTGTATTTTCCACACAGAAGTGTTATGATTACAAGTGAGAAAATAGAAGGGATTCTATTTTTTGGGAGAACGACAAATAACAAGGAGGAACTGAAATGGCAAAGAAACCTGTTATCACTGCCAAAGAGGCAGCGGCTATGATCCCCAATGGCGCCACCATTATGTGCGGCGGCTTCCTGGCCTGCGGCCAGGCCAGAGCGATCGTCAAGGAGCTGGTGGCTCTGGGCACCAAGGACCTGACCCTGATCGCCAACGATATGGGCCGCGCGGTGGGCCCCAAGGGCGAGGAGTTCTTCGGCATCGCTGAGCTGATCCACAATCATCAGGTCAAGCGCGTCATCGCCACCCACGTCGGCATGACTCCCGAAGTCGGCCAGCAGAACACCGAGGGCACCCTGGAAGTGAACCTGCTGCCCCAGGGCACCCTGGCCGAGTGCGTCCGCGCCGGCGGCGCTGGCCTTGGCGGCGTGCTGACCCCCGTGGGCATCGACACCCTGGTGGAGGAGAGCCCCTTCTGCCTGGGCCGCAGAACCATTGAAGGCAAGGATTACCTGCTGATGAAGCCCATCCACGCTGACTTCGCCCTGCTGGGCACCTATAAGTGCGACGAGTTCGGCAACTGCTGGTACAAGGGCACCATGCGCAACTTCAACGTTGTCATGGCCACCGCCGCCGACACCGTCATCGCCGAGACCGAGTATCTGGTTCCCGTGGGCGAGATCGAGCCCGAGAACATCCACACCTATGGTATGTGTGTTGACTACATCGTGGAAGGAGAAAGAAAGTAATGGAAAAGAGCGAGATCAAAGGCTTTATCGCCAAGCGCTGCGCCAAGGAGCTGAAGAACGGCGACGTCGTGAACCTGGGCATCGGCCTGCCCACCCTGATCCCCAACTATCTGCCCAAGGACGTGGAGCTGATCATCCACGCTGAGCTGGGTATCGTCTCCGCCGGCAAGTCCCCCAAGGAAGGCGACGACAATTACGATCCTTACCACGTGGTGGATGCCGGTGGTTCTCCCTCCTCCGTGGCTTTCGGCGGCGGCTTCATCGACTCCGCCTCCAACTTCGGCCTGATCCGCGGCGGCCATGTGGACGCCTGCTTCCTGGGCGCTCTGGAGGTCGACGCTGAGGGCAACCTGGCCAACTGGATCATCCCCGGCAAGAAGATGCCCGGCATGGGCGGCGCTATGGACCTGTGCGTCGGCGCCCGCAAGTGCATCGTCTGCATGGAACACACCGCCAAGGGCAACCCCAAGATCTTCGAGAAGTGCCGCCTGCCCCTGACCGCTTCCCACTGCGTCAACAAGATCATCACCGAGATGTGCGTGCTGGAAGTCACCGAGAACGGCCTGGTCATGACCGAGATCAACCCCGAGTTCACCGTCGAGCAAGTGAAGGCTGCCACCGCTGCCCCCATCACTGTCGCCGAGAACCTGAAGTCCATGATCGACTGATTGATAGAATCCCTGCAAACAGAGGGGCT
>OGME01001866.1_pt1 | contig 11089 bp, 9 predicted proteins | sample 1572981 | NCBI WGS metagenome assembly OGME01 (sample SAMEA2581902, study PRJEB24529) | metagenome | biome: Human gut stool | place: China | collected 2011
GCGCTTCGGCGATTCTCTGCCGACAAACGCGGCGGCGCGGGAAAACCCCGCGCCGCCGGAATGGTCTGTTTTTTTACTTGGCCACGGCGTCCTTCAGGGCCTTGCCGGCCTTGAAAACGGGGGTCTGGGAAGCGGGGATCTCGATGGTCTCCTTGCTTCTGGGGTTGCGGCCGGTGCGGGCAGCGCGCTTCTTCACCTCGAAGGAGCCGAAGCCCATGAGCTGCACCTTCTCCTCCTCATGCAGGGCGGCGGTGATGGTGCCCAGGGTGGCGGCGATGACAGCCTCGGTGTCCTTCTTGGACATGCCGGTCTTTTCCGCCACGGCGGCGATCAGTTCGGTCTTATTCATGATAGTCCTCCTAAAAAATTTCCTTGGTCAAAATCTATCCCAAAGCGATGAATATCGCATCAGAAACCTGGGTCAGATGGGGGCCGCCTTACTTGGCGGCGTTCCACAGGTCGGTCATTTCCGCCAGGGTCAGGTTCGACACGCTGACGCCCCGGTCCCGGGCCCCCTGCTCCACCGCCCCATAGCGGCGGATGAACTTTTCACAGGCGGCGTTCAGGGCGTCCTCCGGGTCCACTCCGGCAAAGCGGGCGGCCTTCACGGCGGCAAACAGCACGTCCCCCAGCTCCTCGGCCACGTTGGCGCCGTCCTGCACCGCCTGGTGCAGCTCGCCCACCTCCTCGTCCAGCTTGGACAGGGCCCCCTGGATATCCGGCCAGTCGAAGCCGTCGTCCGCGGCCTTTTTCTGGAGCTTTTCCGCCCGCCACAGGGCAGGCAGGGACCGGGCCACGCTGTCCATGGCCTGGGTGGTGGTGCGCTGGTGCTTCTCCCGGCGCTTGATGGCGTCCCAGCTGACAAGGACCGACTGGGCGTCCTTTTCCGGCTCCGCGCCGCCGAACACATGGGGGTGGCGGAAGATCAGCTTCTTCACCACGCCGTCCACCACGTCCTCCATGGTGAACCGGCCCCGCTGGCGCTCGATGTCCGCGTGGAACACCACCTGCATCAGCACGTCCCCCAGCTCCTCCCGCAGCAGGTCCGCATCGTCCCGGTCGATGCCCTCGGCGGCCTCATAGGCCTCCTCCAGCAGTCCCCGGCGGATGGATTGGTGGGTCTGCACCTGGTCCCAGGGGCAGCCCTCCGGCGAGCGGAGCACCCGGATGATCTCCAGCAGGTCGTCGTAGTCGTATCGCGCTTTCTCCTTAAAATGTACCATATTCCCGCTCCTATTGCAAGTCCTCTTATCGGCAAAATAGCCTGATGAGGCTGTTTTTCGTGAAAAATGTACGGAATTTTCGTCTATTTCAGCCGCAGCCAGCGGACAAGACGCTCCCCGCCGGGCAGGGCCATGGCCTCCTCCTGGCCCACGGCCCCCAGCAGCAGCGCCGCCCCAGCATAGATCGCCGCCGCCAGAGCCACCGCCAGCAGGGTGGCCAACCCCCCGGGCGGCAGGTCTGCCAGCAGCCGGTGGAGCCACCATGCCGCCGCTCCCATCCCCAGGGCCGCCAGCCCCGGCCGGGAAAATACCCGGAAATAATCGGGCCTTTCCGGCACATACCGGGCGATGGCCCCCAGGTTCAGCACCGTGATCAGGGCATAGCAGCACAGGGTGCTCACCGGCAGGCCCCGGATGCCGTAATCGGGGTTGGAGATCATCAGATAGTTCAGGGCGATCTTCAGCCCGCCTCCGGCCAGCAGAGTCCAAAGGGGGACTTTTTCCCGGCCATAGGCCTGCAAAATCCCGTTGGACAGGGCCATCAGGCACACAAAAATGCTGCCGACGCCCAGAATTTCCAGGTGATACGCCGCGGCCTCCAGGGTGGCCGCCCCCTTGGCGGGGTACAGCAGCTCCAGAATGGGCCGGGCCAGAACGCTGAGTCCCACCCCCGCCGGCAGGGCCAGCAGGGCCGTCAGCCGGAAGGCGGCGGCGGTGTGCCGCCCGGCGGCGGACCGGTCCCCCCGGGCCAGAGCCGCCCCGATGGCGGGGATCAGGCTGATGGTCAGAGGATAGATAAACGCCGCCGGAAGGGCAAACAGATTCCCGGCATAGCTGTAGGTCCCGTAGAGGCCGGCGGCCTCCGGCTCCGTCAGGCCCCAGGTGTTCTGCAGGATGCCCATGGTGATGGACTGGTCCAGCAGGTTGATGACGGAAAGGCTCACGGAGCCCACGGTGATGGGCACCCCGATGGCCAGCAATTGGCGCAGAATATCCCGGCTCTGTCCCGGGTCGTCCCGGCCCCTGTCCCGGGACAGATGGGTCAGTGTCCACACGGTCAGGGCCAGCAGGGACAGAATCACCCCCGCCGTGACCCCGGCGATGGCTCCAGCGGCGGCTATATGGGAGGGGTACCCCTGCCGCAGCAGCCACCAGGCAAGACCCAGGCCCACCACCAGCTTGCTGCCGGATTCAATGATCTCGCTGGCGGCGGTGGGACGCATATCGCCCATGCCCTGGGTATAGCCCCGGATCACCGACACCAGACACACGCACAGCACCGCCGGAGACAGCACCCGGATGGCGTCCTCCGCCCGGGTGTTGTGCATCCACCCGGCCAGGTCACCGGCCAGGAAGAACATCAGGCCGCTGCTGAGAAGCCCCAGCAGCAGAAACAGCCAGAAGGCCACGGAGACGATGCGCCGCCGCCGGTTTACCCAGCCCAGAGCCTCCGCCTGGGACACCAGCCGCGACAGGGCCAGAGGAAGCCCGGCGGTGGACACCATCAGCAGCAGGTTATAGATGTTATAGGCGGCGTAAAAATAGTTCATGCCCTGCTCGTCCAGCAGGTTCCCCAGAGGGATCTTGTACAGGGCGCCGATGGCCTTGGTTACAAGCATGGTGACCGTCAGCAGGGCGGCGCCCCCTAAAAATGACTGCTTCCCCCTGGTCATGGACCCTCCTCATTTCATTTCTTCATATTTTCATGGAATGCCCGGAAGGCCGCCAGATTCTCTGCAATCTTCTCGGGACGCTGGATATACTCCGTGGGGTACTTGGCGTGGAACACCCGCTCAATGCGGCCCCGGACCGGGTCCACCATCTTGGTGGAGCCGCCTGCGCCCAGGGAGAGGATGCTGTGCAGCTCCTCCATGATATAGATATTATACAGCCCCTCCGCCCCGGATATGCACCAGCCCACGTTTTCAAAGCTGCCGGACATGTACTTCTGGCGATACAGGTAGTACGGGGAGAACCCGGCGGCCCGCAGGGTGGGGTCGGCATAGTCCAGCATCCGGGCCACGTCCGCCGCCGTGGGGATGGGCAGCCCCTCCAGCAGGATGCGGCTGCCCTTTTTCAGGCTCAGGGTGTGGACGGTGATGTTGTCCGCGCCGAAGGTCAGGCACTTGTCCAGGGTCCGGCGGAAGCCCTCCGGCGTGTCGGCAGGAAGTCCCGCGATCAGGTCCATGTTCACATGGGGAAAGCCCATGGAGGCGGCCAGGGCCATGGTGTCCTCAATGTCCCGGGCGGTGTGGCGGCGGCCGATGGCCTGGAGCACGGTGTCCTCCAGGGACTGGGGGTTGACGCTGATGCGGTCGGCCCCGTGGTCCAGCAGCACCTGGAGCTTTTCCCGGGTGATGGTGTCAGGCCGTCCGGCCTCGATGCAGTATTCCGCGCAGCCGGACAGGTCGAAGCTGCGGTTCAGGTGGGTCAGCAGCCGGTCCATCTGCCGGGCGGACAGGGTGGTGGGGGTGCCGCCGCCCATATAGAAGGACTTGATGCGCAGGCCCGTCTCCCGCACCATTTGGGCGGCGTCGGTGATCTCCCGGCACAGCACCTCTAAATACGGATCCATCAGCCCCAGGGATTTTTCCACCGACTGGGACACGAAGCTGCAATAGGCGCAGCGGGTGGGGCAGAAGGGGATGCCGATATACAGGGAGATGTCCTCCGGGCGCAGGTCCGCCTTGGCCCGCAGGCCCTCCTGGGCGGTCTCCACCGCCAGGCGGCGGCGGGAGGGAGAGACATAGTAGGTGTCTCCCAAAATGCGGCTGACCTGGGCGGGGGTCTTTCCCTGCTCCAGCAGACGGGCCGCCAGCTTGCCGGGGCGGATGCCCGTCAGCGCGCCCCAGGCCGGGGTGACGCCGGTGATGCTTCGGGCGGCCTTGAAGAAGCTGAGCTTCACGGCCTTCTGCCGCAGGCGCTCCCGCTCATACTCGTCCGTCACGTCCCGCAGCAGGGCCCGGGAGGTCCCCCGGCCCAGCCTGCCGCCGTGGGCGATCTCGGTGGTGGCGGTGGCGTATACCGGCCCCTGGTGCAGGTCCACCCGGGCCCAGTTGTCCTCCCCCGGCTCCGGCTCCTGATACACGGGCCGCTCCTCCGGGAAGAAGGCCAGCAGGCTCTGCTCCACCGCGTAGCGGTCGTCATGACCGCGAAAAACCAGTTTCATAGCCCCGCCCCTTACTTCATGCCCTGGCGGACATAGGGATTCACCCGGCGCTCATAGTCCAGGGTGGTGGGCTGGTCGTGGCCGGGGTAGACCCGGTAGGACCCGGGCAGATTCCCCAGGCGGGCCAGGGATTGCAGCATCTCCCGATAGTCGCCGCCGGCGAAGTCCGTCCGGCCGCAGGAGCAGCGGAACAGGGTGTCGCCGGAGAAGATCACATCCCCCACCACCAGGCACACGGAGCCCTTGGAGTGGCCCGGAGTTTCCAGCACGGTGACAGTCAGGCTCCCCAGGGTCAGAGTGTCGCCGTCGTGATAGTAGCGCTGGTTGTGCTCCGGCAGCCGGGAAAACACCAGCTCCATGTCCCCCACCCGGCCGTCCACCACGTCCTTTTCGTTGATGTACACCGGCAGGTCCGGGTACTGCTCTAAGATGGGGCGCACGGCGGTGGTGTGGTCAAAGTGGCCGTGGGTCAGCAGGATATACTGCAATTGGCAGCCGGACCTGGCCACCATGTCCAGCACCCGGGGGGCCTCGTCGCCGGGGTCGATCAGGGCGCAGACCCCTGCCGTCTCGTCGCTCAGCAGGTAGCAGTTGGTCATAATGGGGCCTACCATAATGGAATCAATTTTCATGGGTTCAACCTCCTGTTCAGGATAAAAGCGGGCGGACAGCGGCGTCCGCCCGGGAGAATGTGGAATACGTTACGCATTCAGCTGGTCCGTGTCCACCACCAGGGTCAGAGGTCCGTCGTTGACGGATTCCACCAGCATCTCGGCGCCAAACTCGCCGGTTTCGGTATGGATGCCCTTTTCCCGGCACAGGGACACGAACTTTTCATACAGGGGGATAGCCACCTCCGGCCGGGCGGCGGCCAGGAAGTCCGGGCGGCGGCCCTTGCGGCAGTTGCCGTACAGGGTGAACTGGGATATCACCAGGATTTCACCGTTGACGGTTTCCAGACCACGGTTCATCTTGCCGTCCTCGTCCTCGAAGATCCGCAGTCCCGTCAGTTTGTCCGCCAGCTTCACGGCCTGGGCCTCGGTGTCGTCATGGGTGATGCCCAGCAGGATCAGGAAGCCGGGGCCGATGCTGCCGATGGTTTTGCCGTCCACGGATACGGAGGCGCTTTTCACGCGGGTCAGCACTGCTCTCATGGTAATATAGTCTCCTTTTCGGTTAATATATTGTGTTTTTTCTCAGCCCGCCGGGCGGGTGACCCGCATAACGCCGGAAATCTGCTCGATGCGGCGCATGACGGTTTTCAGCTGCTGGCTGCTGGACACATCGGTATCCAGGGTGATCAGGGCGAAGCCGTCGGGGGTGGAGCGGGCGTTCATGGAGGCCACATGGGTCTTGGTGGAGGAGAGCACCGTGGAGATATCCACGATGAGGTTGATGCGGTCCTTGGCCACCACCTGGAGGGTGGTGCGGAAGGTGCCCTCCACGTCCTCGGCCCAGGACACCTTGATCCAGCGGCCCTCCTCATCGGGACGGCGGCGGGCCGGGTCGGCGTTGGGACAGTCCCTCCGGTGGACGGACACCCCGTAGCCCTTGGTGATGAAGCCCACGATGTCGTCCCCGGGGACGGGGGTGCAGCACTTGGAGAACTTCACCAGGCAGTTGCTGAGGCCCTCCACAATGATGCCCTTTTCGCTGTGGGTGCGCTTGGGCACGGCGGGGCGGGTGGCATCGGGGCGGCCTTCCAGCGGCACCTCCGCCTGGCGCTCCTCCTGGTGCTGGTGGAGAATGCGCTGGATATCCTCCCGGATGCGGCCGATGACCTTCAGGCTGCTGATGCCCCCGTAGCCGATGGCGGCGTACAGGTCGTCCAGGCTCTTATAGGTGAGCTTTTTCAGGATGCCGGGGAGGTTTTCGTCGTTGGTAAGCTCCTTCAAAGACACGCCGCAGCGCTTGAGCTCCGACTCGAAGGAGGCCCGGCCCGTGACCACGTTTTCGTCCCGGCGCTCCCGCTTGAGCCACTGGCGGATCTTGGACCGGGCGTTGCTGGACCGGGCGATCTTCACCCAGTCCCGGCTGGGCCCGTGGGCCGACTGGGAGGTGACCACCTCCACAATGTCGCCGTTTTTCAGGCGGCAGTCGAAGGGCACGATGCGACCGTTGACCTTGGCGGCCACCATGTGGTTGCCCACGGCGGAATGGATGTTATAGGCAAAGTCGATGGGGGTGGCCCTGGCAGGCAGGTTGATGACGTCGCCCCGGGGGGTGAACACAAATACCTCGTCGGCGAACATGTCCACCTTCAGGGAGTGGATGAACTCCTCGGCGTCGGCCCCCTCCTGATTCTCCAGCAAGCGGCGGACCCACTCATACCGGCCCTCGTCGCCGCCGCCCTGGCCGTTCTGCTTATACTTCCAATGGGCGGCGATGCCGTATTCGGCCACCTCATGCATCTCCTTGGTGCGGATCTGCACCTCGAAGGGAACGCCGTTCTGGCCCATGACGGTGGTGTGAAGGCTTTGGTACATATTGGGCTTGGGAGTGCCGATATAGTCCTTGAACCGGCCCAGCACGGGCTTGTACAGGTCGTGGATAATACCCAGAACGTAATAGCAGTCGGACACCGTGTCCACGATGACCCGGAAGGCGAACAGGTCATACACGTCGTCCAGGGACTTGTTCTGGGTGTACATCTTGCGATAGATGGAGTAGGGGTGCTTCATGCGGCCATAGACATAGCCGTCGATATGGGCCTCCTCCAGGCGCTGGGTGATCTGGTCGTGGATGGAGGACATGAAGCCGTCGTACTCCGTGGTCTTCTCGTCCAGGGCGTCCACGATCTCCCGGTAGCTGATGGGGTCCAGGTATTTCAGGGACAGGTCCTCCAGCTCCCACTTCATCTTCTGCATGCCCAGGCGGTGGGCAATGGGGGCGTAGATCTCCAGGGTCTCGAAGGACTTCTGCTTCTGCTTCTCCGGGGTCTGGTACTCCATGGTGCGCATATTGTGGAGCCGGTCGGAGACCTTGATGAGGATCACCCGGATGTCCTTGGACATGGCCAGCAGCATTTTGCGCAGATTCTCCATCTGCTCCTGGGCCTTGGAGGTATAGTGGACCCGGGTCAGCTTGCTGACCCCCTCCACCAGGTCCGCCACCGTGGGGGAGAACTGCTTGGCGATGTCCTCATGGGTGGCGGAGGTATCCTCAATGGTGTCGTGGAGCAGGGCGGCCTCGATGGACTCGGAGTCCAGGTGCAGCTCCTCGGCCACGATCTGGGCCACGGCCAGGGGGTGGGTCACAAAGGGTGAGCCGTCCTTGCGCAGCTGGCCCTGGTGGGCGGCGGCGGCAAATTCATAGGCGGCCCGGATCTTGTCGAAGCTGGCGGTGGGGTTATAGGCCCGCACCGTGTCCTCCAGGCGTTGGTATCGTTCTTCCATTGTCATAAGCGTCCCCCTCCTCGTGATGTGTCCAGCGCCTGGTGCAGGCGCAGCAGATATTCCGAACGGTCCAGGGCTACCTTCTTGCCCTGGCTGGTGAGATGCAGGCTTATGCTGTCGCCCAGGCGGCAGCACTGCAGCAGGCCCCGTTCCCGGAACACCTCCAGGCACAGCACCGTCCGCAAAAAGGGCTCCGCCCCCTGCAGCGCTCCGGACAGCCGCCGCAGCAGCGGCAGATAGTCCGTTTCCAGTCCGTCGGGGGGCACCGCGTGCTGCAGGGCCCGCCACAGGCTCACGCACTGGTCCCGGGAGGGCAGCAGGCGCACGGCGTCCCGGGGACGCAGCTCGTCCCCTCGCAGGCAGCGGTCCACCAGCTCCAGGGACTCCTCCTCCCGGGTGCTGCCGGTAAGGGAGGGACGGATATCCACCATCTGCATCTGGACGGTGCGGCTGCTGCGGAACTCGTTGATCTGAAGATAGAAGGCGGCGTCCACCCGGTCGCCGGGGGCCACGCCGCAGGTCTGGGCCACGGCGGAAAAGAAGATGCCGTCAAACTGGGCGCTGCCCTTGGTCAGGCGCAGCTTCAGGTGCCGGTTCTGGCCCACGTTCTGAAGCCGGTCCAACGTGGCGCCCCGCAGGCAGAACACCGGCCGGGCGTTGCCCGCCCCGTAGGGCTCCAGGGCGTCCAGGGCCTCCACCTCCGCCAGGGTCACCCGGCCCGCCTGGCCGATGGGCACGTCCACCTGCAGGCAGGACACCGGGGCCTTGCCGCCCCGGAACCGGCTGGCGTATTGGTTCATCCGCTGCCGGAAGGCGGGGATGTTCTTTTCTTCAATGGTAAAGCCCGCCGCCAGCTCATGGCCGCCGAAGCCCAGCAGCAGGTCGGAGCAGGCCTCCAGGGCGGCGAACAGGTTGAACCCGCCCCAGCTGCGGCAGGAGCCCTTGCCGGTGCCGCCGGACAGGTGGATCATAAAGCTGGGACAGGCGTATTTTTCCGAAAGGCGGGAGGCCACGATGCCCACCACCCCCTGGTGCCAGGTGTCGGAGGCCAGCACCAGGGCGCTGCGCTCCTGGGGCGGGGTCTCCTCGATCTGTTCCACGGCCTGGGAGTAGATCTCCTGCTCCACGGCCTGGCGCTCCCGGTTCAGGGCGCACAGCTCCCGGGCCAGGTGCTCCGCCCGGTGGGGATCGGTGCACAGCAGCAGGTCCGCCGCCATGTCCGCCGCGCCCATGCGCCCGGCGGCGTTGATGCGGGGGGCCAGGACGAAGCCGATCTGCACGGAGGTGACGGTTTTGTCGGACAGGCCCGCCTCATGCAGCAGGGCGTGGAGGCCGATGAAGTCCGACCGGCTGATGGACGCCAGGCCCCGGGACACAATGGTGCGGTTTTCGCCGGACATCTGCATCACGTCGGCCACGGTGCCGATGGCGGCCAGGGTGCAGTAGCGGGACAGCAGGGCCTCCTCCCTGCTCTCACCCCCCAGGGCCAGCACCAGCTTCAGCGCCACGCCGCAGCCGGCCAGGTGCTTGAAGGGATAGCCGCAGTCGGGCCGGTGGGGGTCCACCACGGCGCAGGCCGGGGGCAGCTCCTCCTTGCACTCATGGTGGTCCGTCACCACCACGTCCATGCCCAGGGAGTTGGCGTAGGCCACCTCCTCCACGCCGGTGATGCCGCAGTCCACCGTTACCAGCAGGCGGACCCCCTGCCCGTGCAGGGACAGGATGGCGTCCTTTCCCAGGCCGTAGCCATCCTCGATGCGGCGGGGGATATAGTGCACCACGTCGCCGCCCCGGGACAGGAGATAGTCCACCAGAATCACCGTGGCGGTGATGCCGTCCACGTCATAGTCGCCGAAAACGGCGATCTTTTCCCCGCCGGCCAGGGCGCGGCTCACCCGCTGGGCGGCCTTGTCCATGTCCTTCATCAGAAAGGGGGAATAGGGCAGGTCCCGGTCCCGCTCCAGGAAAGCGGCGGCCTCCTCCGGGGTGGTGATCCCCCGGGAGGCCAGCACCGAGGACACCAGATAGGGGTACCCGGCCCCGGTGAGCCGGTCCACTGCCCCGGCGGGCAGCTCCGGTATGCTCCACTGCTGATATTTCATGACAGGACACCCCTTTCCCGGTACTGCAAATAATATTTTATTATAGCAAACGCCGAATGACTTGACAAGGGGCGGACGTTGGATTTTCGGGGATTTTGCCAGCCGGTGTGCGCCTGCGGGAGACAGCCGGAAACCCGGACCTATAAAACGGACACATCCGGATAGAAAACCCGCCTATCCCCGAAGGGCATACCGGCGTAGAATAGACGCATATACCGCGCCGGTATGCTGAGGGCTTGACAAAAAACGACAGCCGTGATAGAATATCCTTACAATCCAAGGGGTGCTGGCGCAAGCCGGCTGAGATGTGACGTATTGCCGTCCGGTCCCTCGAACCTGATCCGGGTAATGCCGGCGTAGGAATGCGACTATATGGCTTTTGTTTCCGCATTGCCACGCCTCCAAGGCCCGCGATGCGGTTATTTTTTTCAAAGAGGAGAAATCACACATGAAAATCAACAAGACCCGCATGATCTGCGAGGCCGCCATCTTCATCGCCATGGCGGAGATCCTGAGCCTGATCAAGCTCTATGAGTTCCCCAACGGCGGCTCCATCACCCTGGAGATGCTGCCCATCATCCTGTTCGCCGCCCGGTACGGCTGCGGCTGGGGCTCTCTGGCGGGCCTGGTGTACGGCACCATCACCTACCTCATCGGCAACAAGTTCTCCGTTGACTGGACCACCATCATCTGCGACTACTTCATCGCCTTTGTGGCACTGGGCTTTGGCGCGGGCCTGCTGTCCCGCCGCAAGTGGAGCGTTTACTATGGCACGATCATCGGCGGCGTGCTGCGCTTCCTGGCCCACTACCTCATCGGCGTGTTCGTCTGGGGCAAGTGGATGCCCGACACGTTCCTCGGCAAGCCCATGACCAGCCCCTGGATCTACTCCCTGATCTATAACGGAAGCTACATGCTGCCCAGCATCGTTCTGTGCCTGGTGGTGTTTGCCCTGCTGTATAAGCCGCTGCGGAAGTATTTCACGTCGGCAGACCTGCTGGCGGCGTAACGCCTCTTACCCTCTCCGGGGGCGGGCCAAACCGCCCCCGGAAAATTTTTCAGAAACCGGAAAAAAAGTGTTGACAAACGCCGGAAAACGAGTATAATGAATCTTGTTCGTCAGGAACATAGCGGGATTGTGTAAAGGTAGCACAGCGGACTCTGACTCCGTATGTGAGGGTTCGAATCCTTCTCCCGCTG
>OGME01001874.1_pt1 | contig 11053 bp, 10 predicted proteins | sample 1572981 | NCBI WGS metagenome assembly OGME01 (sample SAMEA2581902, study PRJEB24529) | metagenome | biome: Human gut stool | place: China | collected 2011
GTAGGATTTGCAAAAAAATTCCAAAATGAAGGAAATATTAAAAAATGATTAAAAATAGTGGATACAATTTGCGGTTTTCCTTGCTATTTGGCGGACACTTATGTATAATAAAACAACGATTTTTGGAACGAAGCATAGAAAGGAACCGAAACATGAGTGCAAGTGTAAGAAGCATGACAGGCTATGGACGCGGCGAGCATATCGCAGAGGAAAGAAAGTTTACGGTGGAAATGAAATCCGTAAACCATCGTTATAATGATATGACGATTAAGCTGCCCCGTTCTCTGGCAGGTCTGGAGGATAAAATCAAAAAAAGAATCATGCATGAGGTATTTCGCGGCAAGACTGATGTGTATATCAGCTTTGAAACCTTTTCCGCAGCGGATGTAGAGGTAAAGCTGAACGAAGCACTGGCGGCGGCATATATCGAAAAGCTGAAGCTGATAGAAGAAAAATTCGGCATCTACAGCGAAAATAAGCTGGAGTTGGCGGCAAAATTCCCCGATGTGATTACGGTGGAGAAGGCACAGCAGGAGGAAGAAGTCATCTGGGAGGCACTGGTGCCTGCACTGGATGAGGCAGTGGAAAAATTCGTTGCCATGCGTACCGTTGAGGGCGAAAATCTGAAAAAGGATATCCTTTTGAAGGGCGAACGCATCAGGACGCTTGTGGCAGAGGTGAAGGAACGCTCCCCTCTGGTGGTTGTGGAATATCAGGAAAAGCTGAATAACCGCCTGAAGGATTTGCTGGGCGGCGTTGATGTTGATCCACAGCGCATTGCGACAGAGGTTGCGGTTTTTGCAGACCGCGGCTGCGTGGATGAGGAAGTGACCAGACTGGAAAGCCATCTGATTCAACTGAAGGATATTCTGGACGGTGGCGGACAGGTAGGACGTAAGCTGGACTTTCTGATTCAGGAAATGAACAGAGAATCCAATACCATCGCATCCAAGGCGAATGATATTCAGATTGTAAAGGCCACGATTGAACTGAAAAGTGAAATCGAAAAAATCAGAGAACAGATTCAAAATTTGGAGTAACAGCCTTTTTTCGCAATAAAAAAGAAAGGCTATTTATAGGATAAAGGGGAAATACACATGAATAAACAGGGTATTTTATTGATTATCTCCGGTCCTTCCGGTTCCGGCAAATCTACATTTCTGCGTTGCCTGAATCGTCTGGAAGAAACGACTGCAGGTACTGTTATTGTTGACGATAATGATATTACAGATCCCAAATGCAATATCCATAAGGTGAGAGAAAATATCGGCATGGTATTTCAGCAGTTTAATCTGTTCCCTCATCTGAGTGTTTTGGAAAATATTATGCTTGCGCCTGTGGACAGAAAGAAGCTGACAAAGGCGGAGGCAAAGCAAACAGCGGAACGCCTTCTGGCTACAGTTGGACTGGCGGAAAAGGCAGGAGAATATCCGCCGAATCTTTCCGGCGGACAGCAGCAGCGTGTTGCCATTGCACGAGCTTTGGCAATGAGTCCCGATATTATGCTGTTTGACGAGCCTACCTCCGCGCTTGACCCCGAAATGGTCGGCGAGGTTTTGGAGGTTATGAAGCAGCTTGCAAGGGATGGCATGACCATGATTGTAGTAACGCATGAAATGGGCTTTGCCAGAGAGGTTGCTGACCGTGTGATTTTCATGGATGGCGGCTATATCGTGGAGCAGGGAACGCCGGCAGAGGTGTTTGGCAATCCGCAGAATAAGAGAACGCAGGATTTCCTGAATAAGGTTCTGTAAATACAATCCTATCCATACAAAAACAAAGTCTCGGATTTTTTATCCGGGACTTTTTTATGTATACGTTTTTCTTTGCATAAAGCAGGAAGGTATTGGGAAAAGTGAAATTGAATTTAACAAAGATTTTACAAAACTCATGCGAAATGACAAGTGCAGAAAAGAAAATTTGTTAAGATTCTGTTCATTCGGTGGAAATTGCCAAAAACCGATGATTTTTCATTGCGGCTGTCTGTTGTTTATGATATCATTATTCAGGATGTAAAACAAAGGTTTTACATGGTTTTTAGGAAAAATTTACAATCGAATCGAAGAAAAAACGGAGGAAAAAATGAGTTCTATAGTAATTCCCTTTATTGGTGGTCTGGCGATGTTCATTTATGGCATGAACATCATGGCGGACGGCTTACAGCACGCTGCCGGCTCCAAAATGAAGAAGATTCTTGAAGTGCTGACGCAGAATAAGCTGATGGGCATTGCGCTGGGTGCATTGGTTACGGCGATTATCCAAAGCTCCTCTGCCACAACGGTTATGGTTGTCGGCTTTGTAAACGCAGGGCTGATGAATCTGACACAGGCAATCAGCGTTATCATGGGTGCGAATATCGGTACAACCATCACGGGTTGGTTGGTTTCCGCAGGCGAATGGGCAAAAATGTTCAGCCCCTCTACACTGGCACCAATTGCAGTTATGGTCGGCGTAATCGTAACGCTGGTGGGGAAAAGGCAGCAAAGCAAGGATGTAGCCGGTATCATCATTGGGTTTGGTATCCTCTTTATCGGCATGAATACCATGTCTGATGCGGTTTATCCCCTGAGAGAATCCGAGGTATTTAAGACAGCCTTTATTTCTATGGGCTCTAATCCTTTTCTGGGGATTCTGGTCGGCGCAGGCGTAACGGCGATTATCCAGAGCTCCTCTGCATCACAGGGTATCCTGCTCTCTCTGGCATCCGCAGGGCTGGTTCCTACGAATGCGGCAGTATTCATTATCATGGGGCAGAATATCGGTACCTGTGTGACTGCAATTTTAAGCTCTGTCGGTGCAAGCAAAAATGCAAAATGCGTTGGTACGATGCATCTGACCTTCAATATTGCGGGTACGATTATTTTCAGTATTCTTGCAATGTTTCTGTTTGCGAGACTGGACCCTTCCTATGGCGAGGGCATTATCAATATGACGCAGATTTCCTTTATCCATACGGTTTTCAACGTGGGTACAACGATTATCCTGATGCCCTTCAGCGGCTATATCATCAAATTTGCCATGAAGGTAAACGGCCTCAAGGCGGTGGAAACAAAGAGCGACGAGGCAGAGCTGGTGCATCTGGACAAGCGTATGATGTCCACTCCTTCTGTTGCGGTAGAGGGCGCAAAGCTGGAAACCATCCGCATGGGGCGTATTGCGAGAGAGAACCTTTCCTTGGCACTCTCTACGCTTTCTGACCACGATGAGGAAAAGATGGCAGATGTAAAGCAGAGAGAGTTTGTCATTGATAAGCTTTGTGATAATATTTCCAAGTATCTGATTGATTTGTGTATGCTGCATCTGAGCGATAAGGATAATGAAATGGTAACCTCCTTGCTCAACACAGTCAGCGACATGGAGCGTGTGGGCGACCATGCGGAAAATATCGTGGAATTGGCGGAAGAAATGAAGCAGGAGGGGATTTCCTTCTCCGATACGGCTTTGGAGGAGCTGAACGAAATGTCCACTACAACATTGGGGGCATACGACAATGCGGTGAAGGCGTTGGAGCTGGACGATATCACCTATGCCGTAAAGACCTCCTTCTTAGAGGATCAGGTTGATGCGATGGAAAAGAAGCTGCGCGCAGGGCATATCGAGCGTCTGTCCAATGCGGAATGCAGTGTTAACGCCGGGATTCACTTCATTGACCTTCTGGGGAATCTGGAACGTGTTTCCGACCATGCAATGAATATTGCGCAGGTTGTGCTGAATGAGCATAGAGCGGAAAAGAATTTCCATGAAGAAAAAAACGTGGAATGATTGACAATATAAAATGAGAACGGAGCCTTAGATTTTCAGGAGTCTTGCAGACCCCTTTGGGTCTAAGGCTTTTTTTGAAAGGGGGAAGCAATATGACGGCTTTGATGAAGATACAATCCTTTATTCAGGCGTATGTGAAGGCGATTGCGTCCATTCTGGATGTAGATGTTACGATTGTGGATAATGAATTGGTTCGTGTGGCTGGAACAGGCATTTATGCGGACGAGATTGGCGAAACTGTGACTCACGCGAATTTTTTTCATCATATTCTGGTTTCCGGCGAGAGCGGCAGTATTATGGACAGCATGGCGGATTTGAATTGCAAGGGCTGCGAAAAGCGCACAACCTGCAGAGAGCTTGCGAATGTTGCCTATCCTATTTTCAAGGAGGGGGCTGTGGTCGGTATCATTTCCATCATTGCCTTCAGCGAGGGGGAACGAAAAAACCTTCTGGAAAACAGAGGGCAGATGGAGGAATTTCTGAAATATATGTCTGTTTTGCTGGAAAGCAAGCTGTATACGGACGAGGCGAAGGAGCGTCTGGAGCAGCAGCTACAGGTAGTGCATGATGCGGAAAAGGGATGGTCCTTCGTTGGGGACAGCCAGAAAATGAAGGAAGCCATTCGGATTGGCAAGAAGGTCGCAAAATCGAATTCGACCGTTTTTCTGCGCGGTGAAAGCGGTACGGGGAAGGAGATTATGGCGAAGATGATTCATGCCCTGAGTGACCGCCGTGATAAGCTAATGATTTCTATTAACTGTGCAGCAATTCCCGAAAATCTGGTTGAAAGCGAATTATTCGGCTACGAGGAGGGCGCGTTCACAGGGGCGAAAAAGCATGGCTCTATCGGAAAATTTGAGCTGGCGCATGGCAGTACGATTTTTCTGGACGAAATCGGGGATATGCCTCTGCCTGTGCAGACAAAGCTGCTGCGCGTGCTGCAGGAAAGCGTGGTGGAACGGATTGGCGGCACGAAGCCGATTCCCATTGATATCCGCGTGATTTGTGCGACGAATAAAAACATCGAGCAGATGGTGGAGGAGGGGACGTTCCGCGAGGATTTGTATTATCGGCTGAACATTATCCCCATTGAGCTGCCGCCCCTGCGCAAGCGTAAGGAGGATTTGCCTGCGCTGATAGAGTATTACATTGCGTACTATAATCAGAAGCTGGGAAAGAGCATGCGCGGCGTTTCGCCTGAGGCGCTGCAGACGCTGACAAGCTATGACTGGCCGGGGAATGTGCGTGAAATGAAAAATATTATTGAATATCTGGAAAATATTGCAGAGGGAGAAATCATTCAGCTTTCGGATTTGCCCGACCATATCGTGATGCGCTCCGGCAAGGGCTTTGAGGATTGGTCTCTGGATGAGATTGTGGAGGACTATGAAAAGCGCGTGCTGAGCAGCATGGTGAAGAAGGGCGCAACGCTGGAGGAAAAAAATCAGCTGGCAGAAAATTTGAAAATCAGCCGTGCAACGCTGTACCGTAAGCTGAAAAAATATGATTTATTATAATTCTTAAAAATGAGAATCGTTATCAGAAATGAGAAATTTTTGTATATAAAAATCGCACCCGTATTTTCGGCAGAAAATAGGAGATTTTTTGTTGTAATACAGACAGAAAAAGGAATCTGTTTCTGAATGACGTACAGGAAAAAGAACAATCCGATAAGGATGAAAGTTGATTCTCATATATGAGAAAACAGAACAAAAAAACCGCCGAAAACAGGCGGTTTTCTTTTTGGCACGATTCTTGCTCTATATATCTGCGGAAGGAAAAATAAAATGATTGGGAGATATAGGAGGAAGAATTATGGATATGAATTTAGTAATCAATGCGATTAAAGCAGAAATGAAGCCCAGCATGGGCTGTACCGAGCCTGTTGCACTGGCATTGGCGGTTTCCAGAACCTGTGAGCATCTGGATGCGCCCACACAGAAGCTGGAAATGCTTATCAGCTCCAATATTTTCAAAAATGCGTACAGCGTACAGATTCCCAATGCAGGGACTTACGGCATTGAGCTGGCGTGCGTACTGGGGATGCTGCTGAGCAAGCCCGGCAATACCATGGAAATTTGCGCGGGCATCAAGCCTGAGCATGTGGAAAAGGCGAAAAAGCTCGTTGCGGAAGGCTTTGTGCATGTAAAGGTTCTGAAAAGCAGTCAGTTCTACATTGAATGTACTGCAACGGACGGCAAGGATACCGTACACACCATCACAGAGGACGAGCATGACAATCTTGTGTTCTGCGAAAAGAACGGCGAAGTGCTTCTGGATAAAAGAGTAAAGAAGGAAGCAGTCGAAAGCGAAGAAAAGGAAGGCACCTTTGATGTAACAAAGCACACCTTCTCTGAATTTTACAACTGGGCAAACGAGGTGGATGTTGCGGATTTGCAGTTCATTAAGGAAGCCATTGACATCAATATGGAAATTGCGAAAAAGGGCATGGAGAAAAAATATGCCTTCGGCGTTGGCCCTACCGTGCAGAATTTACTGGAAAAGGGCATGCTGAAGGCTGACGTTGTGACAGCAGTCAGAAGTATTCCTGCGGCAGCGGCGGACTTCCGTATGAGCGGCGGCAACGGTTCCGTTATGACCTTCTGCGGCAGCGGCAACCAGGGCATTTCTACCACACTGCCCATGGCGGTATTCGCAGATAAAATGAACATTCCCGAAGAAAAGCTGCTGAGAGCGGAATTCATGGGTATGCTGATGATTATGTATATGAAGAAATACGTTGGTCGTCTGAGCCCCGTTTGCGGCGCAATGTTGGCAGGGACAGGCTCTGCGGCAGGCATGGTTTACATGATGGGCGGCACGGCTGCACAGGTAAGCGGCGCAGTACAGAATATGATGGGCTCTGTTGCCGGCATCTTCTGCGATGGCGCAAAGGGCGGCTGTGCGGTGAAGGTTGCAGCCTGCGCGAGTGAAGCGGTTTATGCGGCAATGTATGCAATGGATGGCAGTGTCATCGGTGTTTCCGATGGTATCAACAGCACAAAGGCAGAGGATACCGCAAAGAACCTTGCAAAGCTGAGCCATGAAGCACTGGATACCCTCGATATGAAGGTAATCGAAATCATGCAGACAAAGAAATAATCAAAAGAAGATTCAAAAAGAAAATTCGATAAGAAAATTCGATAAGAAAATTCTGAAATAGCCAAACAAAAGCCCCTGTACCTTGAAAAGAAGGTGCAGGGGCTTTTGTGTCCGAGAAATTATAGCTGAATCATATCATCAATCATATTGCTGATTTTATCACGGCTGATTTTTTCGAGAATGGCTTTTTTCACAAAGCCGTCCTTCGTAAAGCCAAATTCGGCAATATATTCCTCCAGTAAAGCGTAGGTTTCCGCATCCAGCGTAACGGAAAGCTTTTTGGTTGTCGGTTTTTTCGCCGTTGCTTTTTTTGCTGTTGCTTTGGTTGTGGCTTTCTTTTCTGCCATGCACACACTCCTTTTTGGTTCATTTATTTGCTCGGAAGATAGGATGCTTCCTTCAGGATAAAGCCGCCCTCCACAGGCTGATAGGTCAGCTGCAGCTCGCCGCAGGCGGTATCCGGTGCGGTTTGCAGCAAAAGGGTTGCGGTCAGCGTGTTTTCCACAATGCGATAGGTTACCATATCACTGAAAACCAGCTTGCCATAGCTGCCTAAATCGGTAAAGGTATGTACGCCTTCCTTCGTGGAAAGCTGATAGGTTCCGTCCTTTTCGGTAATCAGCGGTTCTGCGATTTCACGGGGATCGGGTACGAAATATTCCTCTAAGGTTTCTTTATCGTAAGCAACAATGCCTTCCACATGGAAGCCGCTGCCTGCGCCAACTGTGAAAATCACATAAATTTCATCCTTGCCATCGTTATTTAAGTCTGCAAGTGTAAGTGTCGGTGCATAGCTGCCGTCCACCAGACAATTTAACTGAAATTGCTCCTGCACATCCTTTGAGGTTAATACGAAATTTTCGTTTCCCTTATACACCAAAGAGATGGATTCCTCCGGAATTTCCGCAACAACCGTTGCAGCTGGGGGTACGGTTACTTTTTTCAGCATCGTAGTTACCTCTGCCTCGGCAACTGCGGCAGAAGGGAGAACATATTCCTCCGTACCAAGGAACACACCACTGCCATACGCCCACTGAATTGCGGGAATGGCATAGGGTGTGATATCCGAAGCATCTGCAAAGCTGAGAATATTCGTGTTTTCTCCAACGGAAACATCATAGCCCTTATAAGCGGCATAGCGATAGAAAATGGCTGCAAGCTGTTCTCTTGTGATTTTCTGATTCGGCTCAAATTTTCCGTTACCGTAGCCGCTGACGATTTTGGCTTCCGCCGCCCAACGAACGGCATCTGCCGAAGTATCGGCAACGTCCGTAAAAGGCAGAGCATAATTGATGACGGGTGCGCCTTCCTGCTGCCACAGCAGGCTGATGACATCCTCTCTGGTGGCGGCATCTGTTGCTTCAGCAGCAAAAGCCGGTGCGGATGTACCCATAACCATAGCAGCACTGAGGGCGAGGAGCAGGGGGTGTTTTCGATTCATTTTGTTTCCTCCTTTATCAGAACTATGATTTTTCTTCTTTTCATCAGTATAGTGTGAGGGAAAAAAGAATGCAATAGATTTGAAAAAGTTTAAAGCTTTTGCAACAAAATTCACATTTTTTTACAAAGCTAGAAATGAAATTTTAAAAAAAGAAAAGGCTTCTGTTATGATTTTCGCAAAACGGCACATACTAGGCTTGTACCAAATTTGAGGAGGGATTTTTATGGAACGCTGCAATGAGTGTATCAAATGTACTGTTGAGCAGTGCAGACATCACCACAACACAAAGAATTACTGTACACTGGAATCTATTCAGGTGGGCACACATGAAATGAATCCGACCAAAGACCAGTGCACAGACTGTATGTCCTTTGCTGTAAAATAAGGAAATGAATGGAAGAAGCGGGTGCTTTGTACAGACAAGGTATCCGCTTTTTCTGTTGCATTGCGGCGGTATTTTATCGTACAATGGGAAGGAAACAGGAGGTAGGAGCATGAAGATTTATTTTGTACGTCACGGTGAAACGGATATGAATGCCAGAAATATGTTCTACGGCTGGTATGATGCGGATATCAATGAAAAGGGTATCGCGCAGGCGGAGGAGCTGAGAGCGGCATTTGAAACGATACATATTGATGCGATTTATTCCAGTGATCTGAAGCGCGCCTATCATACGGCGGAAATTATTGCGAACGGCAGAGAAATTCAGCCCGTTCCCGAAATTCGGGAGTTATATTACGGTGATTGGGAAAACCGCACATGGGAGGAAATGTCCGAAGCGGATTTAGAGGAGTGGCATGGCTGGCTGACCGATTGGGTGGACAGGAGGATGCCAAACGGGGAAGCCTTTATGGAATTTTATGACCGCGTGACAAGAGGATTGGAGCAGATTATCAAGGAAAACAAGAGCAAGCATGTTTTAATCGTATCACATAATGGGGCTTTGAGTGCCATGCACTGCCATCTGACGGGGGCAGGCCCCAAGGCGTTCTGGCGGTTCAATTCCAAGCAGGGGCATTACAGTGCGGTCTGGGTTTCGGGAGAAAAGCGGACGTATGACTGCATGAATTACCCTGCGGTGTGGAAGGAAAATCGAAAATAAGCTGTCCGCTTTACAAGGACAGACTGGCGCGAAAGCGTTGATTTTATCGAAAAAACAGGAATCGGGAAAAAGTTTTCTCTGTAAAGGAAAAATACTTGACAAGGGGAGATTTCTCTGGTAGGATAGACAAGGTGATTGTAAAGTAGTTATCCTTTACAGGAGGCAGGAAGAACATGGATGATATTTTGCAGCTGACTTTGCTTTATGATTTTTATGGCGAATTGCTGACGGAAAAACAGAAGCAGGTATATGAACTGCATTATCAGAACGACCTCTCCCTGACGGAGATTGGCGAGGAATTATCCATCAGCCGGCAGGCTGTCCGCGATCAGCTGAAGCGGACGGAGAAAATCCTTCTGGATTATGAGGAAAAGCTACAGCTGGTTTCCCGTTTTCAGGCACAGAAAAAAGCCGTGCAGGAAATGAAGCACATCATGGAGGGACTGGAAAAGAAAAATCCGGACGCATCTGTGGTGAAGGCAATCGCAAAAATGAAAAAAATCGCTGACGATATCTTGTCCTGAAAGGAGGTCGCGATTGATGGCATTTGAAAATCTTTCCAATAAGCTGCAGGAGGTATTCAAGCAGCTGAGAAGTAAAGGCGTGCTGACGGAGGCAGATGTAAAGGCTGCCATGCGAGAAGTAAAAATCGCCCTTCTGGAGGCAGACGTTAACTTCAAGATTGTTAAGGAATTTATTAAAAAGGTAACAGAGAGAGCTGTCGGTACGGAGGTACTGCAGGGGCTGAATCCCGGACAGCAGGTTATCAAAATCGTAAACGAGGAACTGATTGCGCTGATGGGCTCCACACAGGCGCAGCTGACCTTTTCCAGAAAGCCGCCCACTGTTTTCATGATGGTTGGTCTGCAGGGTGCAGGTAAAACAACCACAAGCGGCAAGCTGGCAGGGCAGCTCAGAAAGCAGGGCAGAAGCCCCTTGCTGGTTGCCTGCGACGTTTACAGACCTGCGGCAATCAAGCAGCTGCAGGTGGTTGGGAAAAATTACAACATTCCCGTATTTGAAATGGGCACAGAGGTCAGTCCTGTGGAAATTTCAAAAAAAGCATTGGAATATGCGGCACAGCAGCATCATGATGTTATCTTAATCGATACGGCAGGTCGTTTGCATATCAATGAGGAGCTGATGCAGGAGCTGCAGGACATCAAAACGGCAGTCAGACCGCAGGAAATTCTGCTTGTGGTCGATGCAATGACAGGGCAGGACGCAGTTACGGTTGCGGAAAGCTTTGACGGTCAGCTGGGTGTGGATGGTATTATTCTGACAAAGCTGGACGGTGACGCACGAGGCGGTGCGGCGCTTTCTGTCAGAAGCGTAACCAACAAGCCTATTAAATATATCGGTATGGGCGAGAAGATGGAGGATTTGGAGCCGTTTTATCCCGACCGAATGGCATCCCGTATTCTGGGGATGGGCGATGTACTTTCTCTGATTGATAAGGTGCAGGCGAATATTGATGAGCAGGAAGCGCTCGATATGGCAAAGAAAATGCGTGCCAACGATTTCACACTTGAGGATTTTCTTGCGCAGATGCAGCAAATTAAGAAAATGGGGCCCTTGAAGGATTTGCTCGGCATGATGCCCGGCATTCCCGGAATGGGCAAGCTTGATCTGGAATCGGCGCTCA
>OGME01001888.1_pt1 | contig 10981 bp, 9 predicted proteins | sample 1572981 | NCBI WGS metagenome assembly OGME01 (sample SAMEA2581902, study PRJEB24529) | metagenome | biome: Human gut stool | place: China | collected 2011
ACTACGAGATCGTGGGCGAGCCTGTTTCCGGCGCTGAGTTCGAGCTGATGCGCTATCATCACGTCTACCTGCCCAAGGAGGGTACCGTCATCCTGGGTGACCATGTCACGCTGGAAAGCGGTTCCGGCTGCGTCCATACCGCAGGCGGCCACGGCGTGGATGACTTTAATGTTTCTCAGAAGTACAACGTGCCCATCACTGTTCCTGTGGACGACGGCGGCTGCCTGACGGAGCTGGCCGGTAAGTACGCAGGTCAGCGTGTCTGGGCTGCCAACAAGACCATTCTGGCCGACCTGACCGAGGCCGGTGCCATCATGGGTCAGGTGCATATCAAGCATCAGTATCCCCACTGCTGGCGCTGCCACAACCCCATCATCTTCCGTGCCACCGAGCAGTGGTTCTGCTCTGTTGCCAAGTTCCGTGACGATGTCTACAAGGCCATCGACACCGTGAAGTGGATGCCTGACTGGGGCCACGACCGCATGAAGGGCATGGTCCGTGACCGCAACGACTGGTGCATCAGCCGTCAGCGTACCTGGGGCGTGCCCATCCCGGCTTTCTACTGCAAGAAGTGCGGCGCTTACCACATCACCGATGCCACCATCAAGGCTGTCAGCGCGCTGTTCCGCAAGGAAGGCTCCGATGCCTGGTACAAGTATGAGGCAGAGCAGATCATCCCCGCAGGTGAAGTCTGCGAGAAGTGCGGCGCTTCCGAGTGGACCAAGGATACCGACATCATGGATGTCTGGTTCGATTCCGGTTCCACCCATGCTGCCGTTCTGGAGGAGCGCCCGGAGCTGCGCTTCCCGGCCGACATGTATATGGAGGGCGGCGACCAGTTCCGCGGCTGGTTCCAGTCCAGCCTGCTGACCAGCGTGGCTGCCAAGGGCTGCGCACCTTATAAGTCCGTTCTGTGCCACGGCTGGGTCGTGGACGAGCAGGGCAAGCAGATGCACAAGAGCGCCGGCAACGGCGTGGAGCCCAGCGAGATCATCAAGGACTACGGCGCTGACATCATCCGCCTGTGGGTGGCTTCTTCCGACTACACCGTCGATGTGCGTGCCGGCAAGAACATCTTCAAGCAGCTGAGCGAGGCTTACCGCAAGATCCGCAACACCGCCCGCTTCATTCTGGGCAATCTGGATGGCTTTGACCCCAACACCGATTGTGTGGCAGATGACCAGCTGCAGGAGATCGACCGCTGGGCACTGGCTGCTCTGGATGACCTGATCGTGAATGCCAAGGCCGGCTACGATGTGTATGACTTCAATAAGGTCTATCACGCTGTCTACAACTTCTGCGTTGTTGCCATGTCCAACTTCTACCTGGATGTGACCAAGGACCGCCTGTACTGCACCAACGGTGTGGGCCGCAAGGCTGCCCAGACCACCATGTACAAGATCCTGGTCGCTCTGGACAAGATCATTGCCCCCATCCTCTGCTTCACCAGCCAGGAGATCTGGGACTTCCTGCCCAAGACCGAAGGCATGAACAAGTACGTTGTGTTCGAGGCAATGCCCAAGGCAGGCCAGTACGCTGCAGACGATGCCTTCAAGGCCAAGTGGGCACAGCTCATTGCTGTCCGTGACGAGGTCAAGAAGGTGCTGGAGCAGGCCCGTGCAGAAAAGACCATCGGTGCTTCTCTGGAAGCTTCCGTTACCCTGTACTGCAATGATGCCGTCTATGACCTGCTGAACAGCATTCCCATGGACGAGCTGGCTGACCTGATGATCGTCTCCCATGTGGAGCTGGTCAAGGGCGAGGGTGGTTCTGCCTCCGCTGTTGAGGGTCTGGGCGTTGCTGCTGCACACGCCACCGGCGAAAAGTGCGAGCGCTGCTGGAAGTATTCCGCAGACATCGGCACCCACGCCGCACATCCCACCCTCTGCGCACGCTGCGCAAGCGTGGTGGAAGCATAAGCCTTCCTGAAATAAACGCTGCGGCGCTCCTTTCGAGCAGGGAGCGCCGCTTTTTGGTATCAGAACACAGGCGGCAGCATGCCGCCGTTGGGAGTATTTTTATGGCATTTGTGATCTTCAATCTGCTGTGCGTTGCGGCGCTGGTCGGCCTCGATCAGGCCATCAAGTTCTGGGCTGTCAGCGCTTTGCAGCCGGTGGGCGCAATGCCGCTGATCCCCCATGTGGTGGAGCTGCGGTTCGTGCTCAATCAGGGCATGGCATTCAGCCTGCTCAGCGGCAAGCAGTTGTTTTTGATCGTTGCAACCAGCGCAGCGCTGCTGCTGGTTGCTTATTGGCTGTTCTTCCGCAGCCGGAACAACCGGCTGCAGCAGGCCGCACTCATCCTGGTGCTGGGCGGCGGCATCGGCAACCTGATCGACCGTGTGCTGAATGGCGAGGTGGTGGATTACATCAACCTGCTGTTCATGCGGTTCGCAGTGTTCAATTTTGCAGATATCTGTGTCTGCGTTGGTGTGGCACTCTGGGTGCTGGTCATTTTCCTGGAGGAGCTGCACGAGGATACGAAAAAGGGCCCGAAGGAGCAGTAAGCCATGGAGCAGCGTGAATACATCGTAGAAGCCGAGGGCGCAGGCCAGCGCATCGACCGCTTTCTGAGCGGCGAGGACACCGGCCTTTCCCGCAGTGCCCTGCAGAGCCTAGTGGCTGAGGGCCATGTGCTCTGCAACGGTAAGGCCCCGGCCAAGAGCCTGAAGCTCAAGGCAGGTGATATCATCCTGCTGGAGATCCCCGACGCAAAGCCCATCGAGGCTGTGCCGCAGGAGATCCCGCTGGACATCATCTATGAGGATGCGCACCTTCTGGTGGTCAACAAGCCCAAAGGGATGGTCGTCCACCCGGCTCCCGGCAACCCGGACGGCACCCTGGTCAACGCCCTGCTCTGGCACTGTAAGGGCAGCCTTTCCGGCATTGGCGGCGAGATCCGGCCCGGCATCGTCCACCGCATCGATAAGGACACCAGCGGTCTGCTGGTGGTGGCAAAGGATGATGCAACCCATATCGGCCTTTCCCAGCAGATGGCGGTGCACAGCGTGGAGCGGGCCTACAATACCATCGTCTATGGCGGCTTTGCCCAGGATGAGGGTTTTGTGGAGAGCAACCTGGGCCGCAGCAAGACCGACCGCAAGAAGATGGCGGTCTATCCGGCCAGTGAGCCCCACACAAAGTACGCCTATACCGGCTACAAAGTGCTGGAACGGCTGGGTGAGTTCACGATGCTGGAGTGCCGCCTGAAAACGGGCCGTACCCACCAGATCCGCGTTCACATGGCTTCCATCCACCACCCGGTGGCAGGTGACCCGGTGTACGGCCCCCACAACTGCATCACCAGCCTGCATGGCCAGTGCCTGCATGCAAAAACGCTGGGGTTTATTCACCCCATCACGGGGGAACACCTGCGGTTCGATTCTGAGCTGCCGGATTACTTCATCCGCTTCTTGACCACGCTCCGTCAGCGCACAGGAGGAAATACCCTATGAAAGAGACGACCATTGACCAGACCCTAGTCCTCTGTGATCTGGACAGCCTGCTGCTGGATGCCGCAGGCAATCTGCCCCAGCTCCAGCGGGATGTGCTGCAGCTTTTTTCCAGCAGGGGCGGCAGGCTGACCGTTTTCTCTCAGCGCTCGCCCCGGGCGGTCCGCTCTCTGTTGGGCGGGGTGCGGCTCAGTGCGCCCGCACTGGTCTGCGGCGGCACACTGGCCTACAACTTTTCGGAGGGCTCCGGCACCGCGCTGTGCAGCTTTGAGGGGATGGAGGAGTCTGTCCTGAAGATGCTGCCCTCCCTGTCCGGTGTGGGCATTGCCCTGCAGATGCGCGATGGCTCCACCCGCGCTGTGCGGATGAGCGAGGGGCTGGTGTTCCACCTCAAGCAGGAGTGGACTCCCTTTGTGCTGAGCAACGCCGCTGATGTCAAGGGTGAGGACGTTCTGCGCATCCTGTTTTATCAGGACAAAAAGCAGATGCCCATTCTGCCTACACTGCAAAAGGCGCTGGGGGACGCGGCAGCCTTCCTGCATGCGGAGCGCCTTGCACCGGATACGCTGGTGCTTACCCCGGGCCTTGTCTCAGGCAGTGCCATGCTCAATGCCGTCTGCCCTCCCTCCGGCTATGCTGCCGAGCAGCTGACGGTGCTGGCCGGCTGCACCCAGATGCTCGATCTTGTCCATCTGGCTGGGGAGAGCATTGTGCCTGCGGATGCCGCGCCTGAACTGCGCCTTGCCGCCAACCGGATGACCCTGACCGACCACGATACCGGTGCAGCGGCAGAGCTTTTGTATGGCATGGTGCGCCGTGCGGAAACTTCTGCGTAAAATCATTGTAAAGCTCTCTGCAAATTCTCCGCAGAGGGCTTTCTTTTTCAGAGAAAGTCGGGTACAATGGAATGAAGAAAGCCAGTCTCACAAAAACAGAACAGAGATTTCTGTGGACAGCGGCCCTTGTCTGCGCGGCGTGCGTCGCGCTGGCGTTTGGGTTTGCCGTTCCGCGGCAGACAGGGCCGGGCCGTGCAGCCGGGAGTGAAACACCGCTCATCCAGCTGGCGCGGGTCGATCTGAACACCGCCGGGCAGGACGCTCTCTGCACCCTGCCAGGGGTGGGGGAACAGCGCGCCCGGGCCATCATCGAATACCGGGAGCAGTACGGGCGCTTTGCCGCGGTGGAAGAGGCCGCCGCCGTGCCCGGCCTGACAGAAGCGGTGGTGGCTGAGTGGGATGGGCTTGCTTATGTGAGCTGAAGCGCTGCGGCGAAAGCCGCAGGTCAGGGAAAAAGGGAGTAAACTACTATGAAAGAGGATACGATCTTCATCAACCGTGAACTCAGCTGGCTGGACTTTAACCGCCGTGTGCTGGTGCTGGGCAAGGATAAGAATGTCCCGCTGGCAGAGCAGGTGAAATTCCTTGCCATCTATGGCTCCAATCTGGATGAATTTTTCATGGTGCGTGTAGGCTCCCTGCAGGAGCGCGCAAATCTTGCACGCAGTCAGAAAGACAAGGACAAGCGTGAGAACAAGACCAACATGACGGCCGAGGAACAGCTGAACGCCATCATGCCCAAGGTTGCCCATCTGCAGGAGGATTGCGATAAATACTACGAGAAAGCGCTGGAAAATCTGGATGCCTGCGGCTATAAAAAGGTGAACTTTGATGCGATGGATAAGGAGCAGGAGCGCTTCTGGAAAAAATACTTCCAGAACGAGCTGTTCCCCATCCTCAGCCCGCAGATCGTGGACAACCACCACCCGTTCCCGTTCCTGCGCAATAAGGAGATCTACCTGGGCGCTCTGCTCAAGGAAAAGGAGGGCCAGAGCCTTGGAATGATCCCCATCTCCAGCCAGATGGAGCGGCTGATCCTGGTGCGCCGGGAGGGCAAGACCGAGTTTGCCCTGACAGAGGAACTGGTGCTGCATTATGCGTCCCTCATCTTCGGCAAGGATGCTGTGCAGGAAAAGTGCCTGTTCCGCGTTACCCGCAACGCTGACATTGATGTAAAAGAGGGCATGATGGACCATGATATCGATTACCGCGAGATCATGGCCGACCTGCTCAAGCGCCGCCGCAAGCTGGCCGCTGTCCGCCTGCAGGTAACTCCCACGGCCCCGCAGGAGATCCTTCGTCTCCTCTGCGACAAATTAGAGCTGAGCCATAAGCGGGTGTTCGCCCAGAAGAGCCCGCTGGATCTGAGCTTCTTCTACAAGCTCACCGGTAAAATGGAGGCCGAGGGAAACCCTGAGCTGTTCTATCCCTCGGCCCGGCCCATGCTGCCGCCCCAGGATTATGATCTTGCCGCAGAGGTGGAAAAACACGATGTCCTGCTCAGTTATCCGTATCAGTCCATCCGCCCCTTCATCGCGATGCTGAAAAAGGCTGCGCGGGATCCGGAGGTTATCTCCATTAAGATGACCCTTTACCGGATGGCGCGGGAATCCCAGATCGTGCAGGCCCTGATCGAAGCCGCCGAAAACGGCAAGGAAGTGGTGGCTCTGGTGGAGCTGCGTGCCCGCTTTGACGAGCAGAACAACATCGACTGGTCCAAGCAGCTGGAAGAGGCTGGCTGTACCATTCTCTATGGCTTTGATGATTACAAGGTGCACTCCAAGCTGACCCTCATCACAAAGAAGGGCCCGCAGGGCTACAGCTACATCACCCAGATCGGCACCGGCAACTACAACGAAAAGACCAGCGAGCTCTATACCGATTATTCGTTCATCACGGCAGATCTGGGCATCGGTGAGGAAGCCTCCAACGTGTTCCAGAACCTTGCCGTGCAGAAACTGACGGAGACCACCGAGAAGATGCTGGTGGCCCCTCTGCGCTTCAAGAGCGTGCTGCTGGACGAGATGGACCGGGTCATCAATGCAGCCAAGCTGGGCCGCCCGGCATCCATGATCCTGAAAAACAACTCCATCTCGGATCGGGATATCATCCTGAAGCTCGAAGAAGCCAGCTGTGCGGGGGTTCGCATCGATATGATCGTGCGCGGCATCTGCTGTGTCCGCGCCGAGGTGCCGGGCAAGACCGAGAACCTGCATATCCGCAGTCTGGTGGGCCGCTACCTTGAGCATGGCCGCATCTACAGCTTCCTCGATGGCGTGACCACCCGCATCTATATCGCCTCCGGCGATTTCCTCACCCGCAACACCGAGTGCCGCGTGGAGGTGGGTGTCCGGGTGGAGGACCCTGTTCTCATCCAGAAGCTGAGCGATATCCTCCAATTGCAGCTGCGGGATAACGTCAATGCCCGGGAGATGCGGGCAGACGGCAGCTATCAGAAGGTGAAAGCGGCCCCCGGTGAGCCCCTTGTCAACGGCCAGATGGACATGTACGATCTGCTCCGGGATGACTGGCTCGCCCGGGATGCTGCTTCTGCGGCAGAACCGGAGCAGCCCGAGCCAAAGGCACCGGAACGGCCGTCTGAGCCCGAAACGAGACCGGAGCCGGTTCAGGTGGCGGAGCAGCCCGCAGAACCAGCAAAACAGCCTGCCACGGTGAAAGCAGCACCTGCTCCGGCTGTGCAGAGCGCACCCGCTCCGCACGCTGTTGATCGCGCGGAACGGCACGGCCACCCCAGCCTCTTCCAGCGGCTCCATGACTGGCTCCGCCGGTAAATACGGAACGAGCACCCTCTGGGAAATCTCCCAGGGGGTGTTTTGGTTCTCAGTGATCTTCCTTCTGCATACACTTTCCAGAACGGAGGGCGAAAAGATGCAGGCAAAACATGGACGAGCAGGGAAACACAAGCGATATCAACGGGCGGCGGTGCTGGCTCTGACGGTGCTGCTGATCATTCTGCTGGCGGGCAGGGTGCTCCCGGTCTGTGCGGGCAAAAATGTCCCGGCGGGAGCAAGCCTGAAACAGGCAAAGCCGGGGCAGACGCTCTGCTTCCCGCTGGAAACGGCGGCGTGGCGTGTCTCTGACCCCTATGGCTGGCGGAAGGATCCCTTTACCGGGGAAAAAGCCTTCCACCGGGGCGTGGATCTTGCCTGCGAGGAGGGCACACCAGTCCTTGCGGCACTGGACGGCGTGGTGACCGCCGCCCGCCGTGGAACCGCTTACGGCAACTATGTCCGGCTGACCCATGGGGACGGGCAGGAAACGCTCTATGCCCACATGCAGTATCTCTATGTCCGGGCCGGGGAGGTGGTTGCAGCAGGCCAGCGGCTGGGCACTGCCGGACAGACGGGCCGTGCTACCGGGGCACACCTGCACTTTGAATTTCTGACAGGCGGCATCCGGTGTGATCCTTCTGCCGCGCTGAGCCTGCCATGATGCGGCATCGGTTCCGGTATGGGCCGCTTGTGTTCCGGGACCCACTGCTGCTCTGCGGGGCGCTGTACGTTCTGCTCTATTTCGATGCAAGCGGGTTTCTGCGGCTGGGGCTGCTGGCGGCATTCCTGCATGAGTGGGGGCACATTGGGGTATATCTTGCCCTGTTTGGGCAGTTTCCGGTCATTGAAGTCACCCTTACCGGCTTTTGTATGCGCACCCGGGGCAGGGAAATGACCCTGTGGCAGACCGCTCTCCTTGCCGCGGCAGGCCCTGCGGTGAATTTGGTGCTGGCCGGGCTCTGGATGCTTCGGCTGGAACAGCGGGCCACCATCCGGGCCAGTGCCTTTCTGGCGGCCAACCTCCTGACCGGGGCCTTCAACCTCCTGCCCATCCCGCCGCTGGATGGGGCACAGCTGGCGGCGTGCGGCTGGTCGCTGCTCCAAAACAATGATTGCATTTCCCGGCAGAATCGGGTACAATAAAATGAATGAAGTAAAACTGTTCTGTCAATGGAGGAACTTGATGTTTGATCCCAAGCTGAAAGAAGCGCTGGGCCGGGTGCAGAAGCCGGGCCGTTACACCGGCGGCGAACCGGGCAGCGTGTATAAAGACAAAGAAAAGGTGGATGTCCGGTTTGCATTCTGCTTCCCGGATACCTACGAGGTGGGAATGTCCTTCCTCGGTGAGAAGATCCTGTACGAGCTGCTCAACAGCCACGAGAACTGGTGGTGTGAGCGGGCCTTTATGCCCTGGCTGGATATGAAGGCTGAGATGGAGCGGCTGGACCTGCCCCTGTACACTATGGAGAGCAAGGACCCCCTGACCGATTTTGATGCGGTGGGCTTTACCCTGCAGTACGAGCTTTCCTATACCAACATTCTGGCCATGCTCGATCTGGCGCATATTCCGTTCTACGCAAAGGACCGCGACGAGCACTGGCCCCTGATCGTGGCGGGCGGCCCCTGCGCCTGCAACTCGGAGCCCATTGCGGATTTCTTTGATGTCATCCAGCTGGGTGAGGGTGAGAACCAGCTGCCTTCCATCTGCGCCGAGATCGAGCGCGCCAAGAAAGAAGGCGGTGTCTCCAAAAAGGAGCTGCTGCGCCGCATTGCAAAGATCCCCGGGGTCTACATCCCCGCCTTCTACGATGTGACCTACTTTGAGGACGGCCGGGTCAAAGCCATTACCCCCAACGAGCCGGGCATCCCGGCGGTCATCACCAAGGCCATCATCAAGGATCTGAACGAGTTTGCTCCGCCAACGAACTTTGTTGTGCCCATGGTGGGGGCCATCCAGGATCGTGCCAGCATTGAGGTGCTGCGCGGCTGTGTGCGCGGCTGCCGGTTTTGCCAGGCGGGCTTCCTGTACCGCCCCATGCGCCAGCGGGATGCCAGCCTGCTGAATAAGGCGGCACAGGATCTGTGCGCCAACACCGGCTATGAGGAGCTGAGCCTGTCCAGCCTGTCCACCTCCGACCACGGCCAGCTGGAAGAACTGCTGGATGATCTGAATGAGTGGGCCCCCAAGGAGCACGTCAGCCTCTCGCTGCCCTCCCTGCGGATGGACAACTTCTCCCAGAGTCTGATCGAAAAGACCACAAAGGTGCGCAAGAGCGGCCTGACCTTTGCGGCCGAGGCCGGTACCCAGCGCCTGCGGGATGTCATCAACAAGAATGTTACCTGGGACGAGATCGAAAAGACCTGCTCACTGGCCTTTGCCAACGGCTATTCCTCGGTCAAACTCTACTTTATGATGGGTCTGCCTACCGAGACGATGGAGGACATCGAGGGCATTGCCGAGACCGCCCAGAAGGTGGTGGATCTCTATTACTCCAACCCCAGGCACGCCAAGGGCAGGGGCGTGCAGGTGACCATCAGCTGTGCCTGCTTTGTGCCCAAGCCCCACACTCCCTTCCAGTTCGTGCCTATGGACACGGAGGAAAGCCTGCAGGCCAAGCAGAAGCACCTGCTGGAGAGCGTCCACAGCCGCAAGATCAAGGTGAACTACCACGACAGCACCACCAGTTTTCTGGAGGGCGTTTTCGCCAAGGGCGACCGCCGTCTGGCTCCTGTTATTCTGGAAGCCTACAAGCGGGGCTGTTACTTTGACGGTTGGGAAGAGTGCTTCAAGTATGATACCTGGATGCAGGTGTTTGAGGATCTGGGCATTGATCCCAAGTTCTACTGCCAGCGTCCCATTGGGCTGGACGAGGTGACCCCGTGGAGCCATATGGACTACGGTGTGACCCACGAATATCTGGTGCGGGAGTACAACAAGGCCCTTGCCGCCCAGACCACCCAGCCCTGCAACCGCGCCTGCCATGGCTGCGGTGCCAATCATCTGTTAGGAGGTCCCTGCTTTGATTACAGTCAGAATCTCGTTTGAGAAAAAGAATGAGGCCTCCTACATCTCCCTGCTGGATCTGCAGCGGGTGATGCAGCGGGTGCTCAAGCGCAGCGGCCTGCCTGTGTGGCACACGCTGGGCTTCAACCCCCACATCTACATGACCTTTGCCTGCCCGCTTTCGCTGGGGCAGGAGAGCGAGTGTGAGTGCGTGGATGTCAAGACCGAGGCTGAGAACCCGGATTTTGCCCAGTGGCAGACTGAACTGAATGCCATCATGCCCACCGGCATCCGCATCACCCATGTGGGCCCGGTGCAGATGAAGGCTGACCTCATCGCCTTTGCCTGCTACCAGATCACCTACCCGGCAGCGGCAGCGGCTGTGCTGGAACAGTATAACGCGCTGGAAAGCGCCCCGGTGGAAAAGCACAGCAAAAAGGGCAAAAAGATCGTGGAGCTCAAGGATCACATCCCGCAGGTGGAATATACCACCGCAGGGGATCGTGTCTGCATGGAGCTCTGCCTGCCTGCCGCACAGGAGCTGAACCTGAATCCCTCGCTGCTCACCGGCTTTCTGGAAGAAAAGTTCGGTCTGCCTGCCGCCAGCGCAGGCATCCTGCGCAAGCGCTTCCTGACAGCGGACAGGCAGCTCTTTGCCTGATTTCCCGGGCAAAGAATGCCTTTTGGGCAGAACAGAAAATTTTTGGGATTATTTTGGGCAAATCGCTTGATTTTGCGGGCGTTTTGTGCTATCCTATTAGAGCGTTAGTGTCCGCTGATACCACAGCGGGGTTAATGACAATATCATTAAACGGGCGGTCCTCTGACGGCAAGGTGCCGTGTATGAACGTCTAAAAACAAATGGAGGATTCAAAAATGGACGCACTGAAGATTATTT
>OGME01001891.1_pt1 | contig 10922 bp, 12 predicted proteins | sample 1572981 | NCBI WGS metagenome assembly OGME01 (sample SAMEA2581902, study PRJEB24529) | metagenome | biome: Human gut stool | place: China | collected 2011
ATGCAGATCCATATGACCGGTTCTGTCCAGAGATCATGGTGGTACTGGTAACAGCTTCTCCTGTATTTCCGTCAAAGAATAATTTCGTAAAGGCATTAAGAGAGAAACATCCGGAGATCACCACCATTGTCCAGAATATCAATGGACGGGGAACCAGCATGGTACTGGGGGAAAAGGAGCATGTGCTGTATGGAAAAGGATATATTGTGGATACGCTGTGCGGCTGTAGCTTCCTTATTTCTTCCCGTTCGTTCTATCAGGTAAATCCGGTCCAGACGGAGAAATTGTATACAAAGGCTCTGGAACTGGCTGGACTGACTGGAAAAGAGACAGTTGTGGATGCGTATTGTGGTATAGGAACTATTGGTATTATTGCAAGCAAAAAGGCTGCCAAAATCGGTTGCTGATTAGCCTATCGCACGCTGCTGACCAGAATGATGATCAGCGCCATATATGCGCCGCTGACGACGGCCAGAAGGCCGCACACGATCATGCACGCCGCCCGCAGGCCACGGCGCTGCCGCAGCCGCAGCGCACCAATGACGAACCCGGCCACAGCCAGGACGAATATCACTGCCGCACCCCAGAAGGGCATACCATCACCCCTTCAGCGCGTCCAGCAGGTCCGTGAACACACGGAGCTGGCCCACAAAGCGCTGGGTCAGGCTGTCCGCCCGACCCTTTCCGGCGCCGAACAGCAGATCAACCGTCTGGATGGCCGCAAACACGCGGCCGTCGGCCTTGACGCTGAGATAGACGCTGCCCATTTTCAGCAGCTGGTCCATGACCCGGGGAGACAACACAGACTGCACCGCAGCGGGGTTGTCATATTGAATGCTGAACCGCCGGTCAAACTCCGGATTCTCTGAGTTAAAGCTATCCCGGCCAAGCAGGCGGGCCAGCTTGCCCTTGGGCGCTACCTGCACGTTGCAGGAGATGCTTCGCCCCAGGTCTGCCGCCATCCACTGGCCCTTGAAGATGGGAAGCTCACGATCCTCCCAGACCTCCGTCTCGGGATTCTGGTACGCCAGGGTGTTGGAAAGCTCCAGATTGCTGATCTCCAGCGGACGGCCATGGTATTTGCCGCAGACCAGGCCGCTGCTGCCCATGTTGTCGGCTTTTGGCAGTCCCAGCCCAGACTCTGCGTATTTTTCGTTGGAGATATGCGCACCGGGGCGGTACTCCGCCTCCTCCAGCACCTGCTCCATAGCCGCCTGGGCCAGACCGCCCTGGGCCGCATCCTGCAGCTTTTTGCCGCCAGCGGAGCCCATCAGCCCGCCGATGAGCAGAATGACAACACCTGCGACAATGACGGGCACCGCGCCGCCAAATCCTGCGCCGATGGCCGCAATCACCAGGCCCAGACCGGAAAAGAATTTGCCGAAGCCCGCCAGGGCACGGCCCTTTTGAATATTCTGTGTGCTGTTATCCATGCGCTTGCTCCTCTCCTTCTGCCCCAAACAGGGCTTCGCACCGGCACAGGGCTTCGATGATCCCCTGCAAATACCGCAGCGATAGCCGGTAGGCGTATCGCAGGCCATTCAAATCCCTGACGGCCAGGTTGCCCTCCGGCAGGTCCATCACCGGCAGCGTGGATTCCAGCGCCAATTCCAGGCGGTTTTCCTCCCAGCGGACAGCCGCCGGACGGCCCAGGGTTTCCAGCAGGGGCAGCAGCCCCAGACCGTCCCGGTCATATGCCGCATCCTCCCGCCGGTACAAATATCCGCCGGCAGGGGCGCAGTGTGCCGTTTCACACACCAGCCATACGCCGCCGAACTGGCGGACGCTGCGGGACATGCTGTCGCTGACGTCCCGGCCCACGTGCTCCTCAAAATTGTGGGTCAGCTCCACGTTGGCCGCGCCGAACCGGACGCCCTGGTGGACACCCTGGCGGTAATTCTTCACTTGACACTTTTCCCAGGGCTGAGGAATCATGTCGCCCCGGCGGATGTGTGCCTCATCAATCACCAGCCCCGGCACGTTCAGGGGCGGGCCAAAGGCGTTCTCCGTTTCCATGCGGAAATAGTCGCCCATCTGCTCCCAGACCAGCTTTCGCTGGCGGCTCTGGCCCCAGAAGATACACCCGGCCCCGGAGAACAGAAACGCGAACAGAGCCAACAGGCCCCACCGGATGTCGCCTGACCGCCACCACACAACGGCTCCCACAAGGAAGCCCAGCACCAGCAGCACCGTGCCCAGGGTCTGGACCCGGCTCCACACCGCCAGCCGCCGCAGAAGCCCCTGCTCCGCCAGGGACTCCTTGTAGCCGCAGGAGCACGCAGTGGAGCCTTTTTTCAGCGGTTTCCCGCACAGGGGGCATACATTCTTCTTCATTTTCTCATCCCCAGTTGTTCATCCAGTTATCGCCCCAATCCTCGGCGGGGTCGTAGTCCACCGGGTCAAAACCGGCGGCATACACCGGCCCATCCTGCCGATAGGCCAGGCCGTCCTCGTGCAGGGTGTAGCTGCCGGTGATGTAGAAGGCGTCGTGTCCGTCGCTGTACCAGCGGCACAGGTCGTCCTCGTCCAGCTCAAAGCTGGCCCCCGGCAGGCCGGTATAGGCCGCCACCTGGCCATAGGGGTAGAACACGCCGGAGAAGTCGCCGTTCGTTTCCCCATCCGGCAGCAGGGCGAAGCGGTCCGCCTCCAGGCCGGGGGAGATGTACGCATGGAAGCCGTCCATGGCCAGATAGGGGCCCTTGCCGTCCCCGGCGTCCCCAATGGTCCCGCTGCCGGCGGACAGGCGGGTGTAGCTCAGATACTCCATGCGCTGGGAGTCGATGACCAGAGTCTCGCCCAGGGCGTTCTGCCACACGCCGTCCAGCTGGGCAATGTCCCAGATGTCCACCCGGGCGTCGCTGCGGGTGAAGGTGAAGTGGTCGAAGGACTCCGCATCGCCGCTGCCGTTCTGGTTAGGCAGCAGCACGCCGTCATCCCGCAGGATGAAATCGTACAGGAAGCCATCGAAGTCGATCATGGGCACGTCGCCGGAGGTGTCATAGCGGCCCTGTCCCGTGCGGCCAGAGAAGGTCTGGTAGTAATAGCACCCCTCGTCGGCCACAAAATACAGAATGCTGCCGGAAGGGGAGGACCACTTGCCCTCCAGCTCGCTGGCGTCCGTCACCTGGCGCTGATCCTCCGGCACGGCAGGGGAGGGGGCCTCCCCGCCGCCGCTGCACGCCGTCAGGGACAGCAGCAGCGCCAGCACAGCCGCCAGCCAAAGCGTTTTTCTCATGAAGTAGCCTCCTCAGTCCGCCAGCGTGTCCATGAACTCGCCCCGGACCGTGTTCCAGTACCAGACGTAGGTCACATACTCACCGTCCTGGTCGAAGGACATCTGCAGGTCGCTGTTGCCATCGCCGTCCAGATCGCTGTAGTCCGTTCCCTGGTAGCGGCTGGCGGCAGAGTCGAGGGGCACCGGGAACTGCACGGTGGTGTAGAGCTCCTGCTCAGCCTTGTCATAGTAGAGGTCGGCGCCGGTGTCGGTGATGCAGATGCACACGTCGATCATCTGGCCGTCGTGAGTCAGGGTGCCGGTGTCCTGAATGGTGCCCCAGGTGCGCCAGTCGTCGCCGGCGATGTCGTCGTCCGTCGTCCCCTGATTTCCGCAGGCGGCCAGGCACAGCACCAGGGTGCACAGAAGCAAGAGAATGCTGAATTTTCGCATGGTTCGTTCCTCCTTGATAAAATGAGTCCACTGTACATCCATTGTACAGTGGACTCAGATAAAATACCATTAACCAAAGGTTAGTTTTTGGCAAAAGATGGCAGAATTGCGGAGGCCCGGATTCACACGCCCAGCCGCTGGGAGATGGCCGACAGCAGTTCGTTTTTCCCGGTGCCCTTTTCGGCGGAGAAGGGCACCAGACAGTCCTGCTCCTCCAGCTCCAGGGTGTCCCGGATCAGCTGCAGATTGGGCTCGATCTCGCTTTTTTTCAGCTTGTCCAGCTTGTTGGCCACGACCACCACCGGGCATCCGGTGCCCCGGAACCACTGGAACATGGTCACGTCGTCCGCCGTGGGCTTGTGCCGGGCGTCCACAATGAGAACACCCAGGGAGATGAGGCCCGGCTCCTGGAAATACGACTCCATCAGCCGTCCCCAGCGGTCCCGCTCCTCCTTGCTGACTTTGGCATAGCCGTAGCCGGGCAGATCGGTCAGATACACCCGGTTGTCGATGAGGAAATAGTTCACCTGGGTGGTCTTGCCGGGGGTGGCGCCCACCCGGGCGAAGTTCTTCCGGTTGAGCAGGCGGTTGATGACGGAGGATTTGCCCACGTTGGATCGCCCGGCAAAGGTCACCTGGGGCCGTCCGTCCCGGATAAAGGCCTCCGGGCGCACCGCCGAGCGGATAAATTCCGCCTTGTTATAGTTGATCGTCATGGCAAGCGCTCCTCCTTTACACTGATAGTGCGGCGGGGGATTCCGCCGATACGCGGCCACGGGGGGCGGCGTGCTCCCCGCGGGAAAGCACCAGCGCCGCCGCAAACACCTGGTCCACGGTGTCCACCGGGATGAAGTGCAGACCGGCCCGGACGGTCTGGTCGATCTCGTCCAGGTCCTTGACGTTTTCCCGGGGAATCAGCACCGTATGTACGCCGTTTCGCAGGGCGGCCATGGTCTTTTCCTTCAGACCGCCGATGGGAAGCACCCGGCCCCGCAGCGTCACCTCGCCGGTCATAGCCACGCTGCCCCGGACAGGCCGTCCGGTCAGCGCCGACAGCATGGCGGTGGTGATGGCCCCCGGCGCACCGGGGTCCCGGTGAGGGCGGAGACGATGGCGGTGGTGATGGCAATACCGGCGGAAGGCCCGTCCTTGGGCACGGCCCCCTCCGGGAAGTGGACATGCACGTCCTTGGTCTTATAGAAGTCCCGGGGCAGGCCCAGCTCCTCCCAACGGCTGCGCAGGCAGGTCAGGGCGGCCTTGGCGGATTCCTGCATAACGCTGCCGAGATTGCCGGTAAGCTCCAGCTTTCCGCTGCCGTCCAGGGCCTGGGCCTCCACTTCCAGAATTTCGCCGCCTACCTGGGTCCAGGCCAGGCCGTTTACCACGCCCACCTGGTCCCGGTCGCTGTGGATGGACTCGCTGTACTGCTGGGTTCCCAGCAGTTCTTTCAGGTTATTCTCTGTAATGTCAACTCGCTTTACATCGCCCTCCACCAGCTGCATGGCGGCTTTTCGGCACAGCTTCCCCAGCTGGCGCTCCAGCACCCGGACGCCGGATTCCTTGGTGTAGGCGGCGATGACCCGCCGGATGGCGTCGTCGGTGATGCGCAGCTGGGTTTTCTTCAGACCGTGCTCCTTCAGCTGCTTGGGCAGCAGATGCCGCTTGGCGATCTGCAGCTTCTCCTCGTCGGTATAGCTGGTGAGCTCGATGACCTCCATCCGGTCCAGCAGGGGACGGGGGATGGTGTCCAGGGTGTTGGCGGTGGTGATGAACATCACCCGGCTCAGGTCCACCGGCACCTCCAGGAAGTGATCCCGGAAGGCGTGGTTCTGTTCGCTGTCCAGCACCTCCAGCAGGGCCGACGCCGGGTCGCCCCGCATATCGCTGGCCAGCTTGTCGATCTCGTCCAGCACCAGCAGGGGATTCATGGAGCCGCTGCGGATCACCGCGTCGATGATCCGGCCGGGCATGGCGCCGATGTAGGTTTTCCGGTGTCCCCGGATGTCCGCCTCGTCCCGGACACCGCCCAGACTCAGCCGGGACAGCTTCCGGTGCATGGCCTTGGCCACGGACAGGGCGATGGAGGTTTTGCCCACGCCCGGGGGGCCCACCAGGCAGAGGATCTTGCCCTTGGCCTGGGGGTTCAGCTGCCGCACGGCGATGAATTCCAGGATCCGCTCCTTCACCTTGTCCAGGCCGTAGTGGTCCTTGTCCAGGATCTTCCGGGCCTGTTCCACGTCAGCCCGGTCGTGGGTCTCCACACCCCAGGGCACGTCCAGGCACACATCCAGATAGTTCCGGATGACGGCCCCCTCGGCGCTGCCGAAGGGCTGCTTGGACAGGCGGTGCAGCTCCTTCATGAGCTTCTCCCGCACCTCGTCACCGGCCCGGCAGCGGTTGATCTTCTCCTCGTATTCGTACAGCTCGTCGTCGCCGTCCTCGCCCAGCTCGTGCTGCAGAACGTGCAGCTGCTCCCGCAGGACCATATCCCGCTGGACCTGGCCCACCCGCTGGCGGACCTTCTGGTCGATATCCGACTCCAGGACGGCGATATCCACCTCATGCACCAGAATTTCGTTCATCACCAGCAGCCGCCGGGCGGGATGCAGCTCCTGCAGCACCCGCTGGCGATCCTGGTGCCGGAGGTTGATGTTGGCGGCGATGGTGTCCGCCAGCAGGCCGGGGTCCCGGATGTCCAGCACGGAGGCCACCAGCTGGTCGGACAGATTCCCCACCAGCTCCTGATACTGGCCAAACAGGGCGTATGTCCGCCGGGTCAGAGCCTCGGTGCGGTCCGAGGCCCGCCAGCTCTGGTCCTCCAGCAGCTCCACATTGGCCTGCAGGAAGGGCTTGGTCTGCCACAGGCGGCGCAGGGCCGCCCGGTGCAGGCCCCCGGCGATGACCCGTACCCCGGTATCCGAGGTCTTGACGATCTGGAAAATGCGGCACACGGTGCCGATCTCGTACAGGTCCTCCTCCTGGGGGTCCTGGACGCCGATCTCCCGCTGGGTCACCAGCAGCAGCTCCCGGTCGCCCTCCATGGCGTTTTCCAGGGCCAGGATGGATATCTCACGCTCCGCGTCGAAGCTCAGCGTCTGGCCCGGGAAGGCAGTCAACCCCCGCAGGGCCAGCACCGGCATATTTTGTGTGGTCATAAGGGTATCTCCTTTGCGATAGGGAAAGTACAATAGGGCAAGAGGGGAGAGGCGCACGCGTCTCTCCCCTTTGTGCTTGTTTCAGGACGCCGGCGCGTTCTTGGTGCCGCGGCTGGGATCCCGCAGGATCACAGGTGCTGCGCCGTCGTTGACGGCCCCGGCGGTGATGGTCACCTGTTCGATGGTGTGGTCCGAGGGAATGTCGTACATGATGGGGGTCAGGACTCCCTCCATGACGGCCCGCAGGCCCCGGGCGCCGATGTTGCGCTCGATGGCCTTGTCGGCCACGGCCTCCAGGGCCTCCGGCTCGAACACCAGCTTCACATCGTCATAGGAAAACAGCTTCTGATACTGCTTGACCAGGGCGTTCTTCGGCTCCGTCAGGATCCGGACCAGATCCTCCCGGCCCAGCCCGTCCAGAGCGGCGATCACCGGCAGACGGCCCACCAGCTCGGGAATGATGCCGAATTTCAGCAGGTCGTGGGGCTGGACCTCCTTGAGGAGCTGTCCCGTCCGACGCTCGGCCTTGCTTTCCACCACGGCGTCGAAGCCGATGCCCTTGCGGTCGGTGCGCTGCTCGATGATCTTCTCCAGACCGTCGAAGGCGCCGCCGCAGATGAACAGAATGTTGTGGGTGTCCACCTGGATGAACTCCTGATGGGGGTGCTTCCGGCCGCCCTGAGGCGGCACGTTGGCCACGGTGCCCTCCAGGATCTTCAGCAGTGCCTGCTGCACGCCCTCGCCGGACACGTCCCGGGTGATGGAGGTGTTCTCGCTCTTGCGGGCGATCTTGTCGATCTCGTCCACATAGATGATGCCGTGCTCCGCCAGCTCCACGTCGAAATCCGCCGCCTGCAGAAGCCGCAGCAGGATGTTCTCCACGTCGTCGCCCACATAACCGGCTTCGGTGAGGGTGGTAGCGTCGGCGATGGCGAAGGGGACCTTCAGCACCCGGGCCAGGGTCTGGGCAAACAGGGTCTTGCCGGAGCCTGTGGGGCCGATCATCAGGATGTTGCTCTTCTGCAGCTCCACATCCTCGCCGCCGCCGAAGAAAATGCGCTTATAGTGGTTATAGACCGCCACGGACAGGGCCACCTTGGCGGCGTCCTGGCCGATGACGTACTGATCCAGCACCTCTTTGATCTCCCGGGGAGTGGGCAACTGGTCCGGGGTCTCGTACCCGGCCTCGGGGCCGGGCTCGTACCCATCGTCCAGAATGGACATGCACAGCTGGACGCACTCGTCGCAGATGCGCACGCCAGGGCCCTGGATCATGCGGTGCACCTGGTTCTCCGCCTTGCCGCAGAAGGAGCACCGCAGGGATTTCTTATCGTCTGCCATTGGTTACCTCTTGTAAATGACCTTGTCCACCAGGCCGTATTCCCGGGCCTCCTCGGCCAGCATCCAGTGATCCCGCTCGGAATCCTGCTTCACCTGCTCGGGGTCCTTGCCGGTGTTGTCGGCCAGGATCTGGTTCAGGCGCTTTTTCAGCTTCAGGAAATGCTCCACGTCGATCTCCATATCCGTGACCTTACCCTGGGTCCCGGCGGAGGGCTGGTGGATCATGATCTCCGCGTTGGGCAGGGCAATGCGCTTGCCCCGGGCGCCGGAGGACAGCAGGAACGCGCCCATGCTGGCAGCCATGCCGATGCAGATGGTGGACACGTCGCACTTGATATACTGCATGGTATCGTAGATGGCCATACCCGCGGTCACGGAACCGCCGGGGCTGTTGATGTACATCTGGATATCCTTGTCGGGGTCCTGGGCCTCCAGATACAGCAGCTGGGCCACCACCAGGCTGGCGGTGGTATCATTGACCTCTTCGCCCAGGAAGATGATGCGGTCGTTCAGAAGGCGGGAGAAAATGTCATAGGAACGCTCTCCGCGGCTCGTCTGCTCGACGACATAGGGAACCAAACTCATAATCATGCTCCTTTCTGCGTGCATCCCCGCCGGGGTCACCGGCGGGAGTGCGGATCGCCTGCCGCAGCAGGAATCAGAAACATTCTAACCGCTCTGCAGGCGGATTATTCCTCGGAGGCAGGAGCCTCTTCGGCGGCCTCCGGGGCCTTGGGTGCAACGGCGACAGCGGAGTCGGCGATGAGACGGGCAGCCTTGCGCAGCTTGAGATCGCTCTTCAGGCCGTCGGCGTTCAGGGCCTTCTTGACGTCGTCCAGCTCCATCTTGTAGCTCTCGGCGAGCTTCTTGTATTCTTCCTCGCACTCTTCCTCGCTGACCTCGATGTTCTCAGCGGCAGCAACGGCGTCCAGCAGGACGTTCGTGCGGACAGCGGCCTGAGCGGACGGGCGCAGGCTGTTTCGGATGGCGTTCATGTCGCCGCCCATCATCTGGGCATAGGCCTGCAGGGAAGCGCCCTGGGAGCGGAGCTCATAGTCCATGCGCTCCATCTCCTGATCGAGCTCCTCGTCGATCATGCTGTCGGGGATCTCGACGGTCATGTTGGCGGCAGCCTTCTCGACGGCGGCGTTCTCGAACGCGCGGTCGATCCCGGCCTGCTTCTCATCGCGGATGCGCTTCTCGATGTCGGCGCGCAGCTCGGCGACGGTGTCGAACTCGGAGACATCCTTGACAAACTCGTCGTCCTTCTCGGGAACGACGGTCTCCTTGACCTCATGGACCTTGACCTTGAAGACGACAGGCTTACCGGCAAGCTCCTCGGCGTGATAGTCAGCCGGGAACGTGACGTCGATGTCCTTCTCCTCACCGGCGCTCATGCCGGCGACCTGCTCCTCAAAGCCGGGGATGAAGGTGTGGGAACCGAGCTTCAGCTCGTAGTTCTCGCCCTTGCCGCCCGCAAAGGCCTTGCCGTTCTCAAAGCCCTCGAAGTCGATCACGGCGGTGTCCCCCTCCTGTGCCGGGCGGTCGACCGTGGTGATGCGGGCAACATTCTGGGCCATGCGGTCCAGCTCGGCCTCGACCTCGGACTCCTTGACCTCGACCTCGGCCTTCTCAATCTCGAGATTCTTATATTCGCCAAGCTCAGGGATACAGATCCGTCACGATCGTCAGCGTGACGGCGCCGTCGTCGGCGATGTCCATCTTGGAAACGCTCGGGCGGCCGACGGGACGGATGTCCTGCGTCAGGACGGCGTCCTTGTAGATATCCGGGAACATATCCTCGACAGCGTCCTCAAAGAAGACATGCTTGCCATAGGCAGCCTCGATGACCATACGCGGAGCATGACCCTTGCGGAAGCCGGGGATCATGATATCCTTGCGGTACTTCAGATAGGCGCGGTTCAGGGCAGGCTCCAGCTCCTCACGGGTCAGTTCCACCGTAACGGATGCGCGGGTCGCTTCTAACATCCTCCTATGTGCTGCGCCGGTCGGCGCGCATTGATACATTGATGAATCCGCACTATTTTATCAGACTATTCACAAAAAAACAAGTCGATTTTGTGAATTTTCGGTTTTTCCGCAGGAAAATTACAGGGAAAATATTCAGCGAAGCCGGATCGGGGCAAAATTCGTATAATCCGCAGCGCAGAGCCGGTAGGTCACGCCGTGGTGCACGCCCTCGATGGCAAGGCGGTGGCTGCTGCCGTGCAGGTGGCCGTAGCAGCATTCCTTCACGCCGTAGCGCTCGAGGAGCGCCAGAATTTCCGGGCATTCGTAGCCGCGGTAGCGCGGCGGATAGTGCAGAAAGCACAGCTTTTCGGGCGTATCTCCCGCCGCGCGGAGCGAGGCCTCCAGACGCAGCAGCTCCCGCTTGAAAATTTTATCGTTATGACTGCCGTCCGGCGCGTCCTCTTCAAAGAACCAGCCGCGCGTGCCGGTCAGGGCGATGCCGTTATAGAAATAGCAGTTGTTATTCAGCAGATACAGATCTGAAAAGCCGTTTTCCTCGCAGAAGCGGTAGAATTTCGCGGCCGTCGTCCACCAGTAATCGTGATTTCCCTTGACGATGATCTTCCGCCCCGGAATGGCGGCGATCATGGCAAAATCCTCGCGCGCGCCGTTCAGGTCCAGCGCCCAGGACAGGTCCCCGAGCAGGATGGTCGTGTCCTCCGGCCCGATGACGGACAGGCCTTCGCGGAGCTTGTCCACATAGCCGACCCACGCGCCGCCGAAGACGT